>Ga0247713_1000984_pt1 | contig 15265 bp, 15 predicted proteins | sample 21E_NmetaG_FD_189936 | JGI IMG/M metagenome (GOLD analysis project Ga0247713, IMG submission 189936) | Soil microbial communities from hillslope of Landscape Evolution Observatory, University of Arizona, Oracle, AZ, United States - 2-1-E_N | ecosystem: Engineered > Artificial ecosystem >... | reverse complement strand
GCATCAGCGTCCCGACCAGCTTCACCGCCTCGACCGCGGTCGTCTCGGGCTCCGACCTCCACCACCGCCGGGCCTCGTAGCGGGAGCCGTCCGACCAGACGAGGACGTCGGCGTGCTGTCCGAGGACGCGTTCGTAGGTGATACGGACGCGCGAGACGGTCCAGGGGGAGGTCACGACGGCGATGGTCGGTCGTCCGGACGCGTGCTCGGCCACGAGGGCGGCGTCCTGGCGCACGGACCGCGACGTCCCGAGGATGCGGGCGTCCGGCGCGAAGGCTCGGACGGCCGCCCGCTCGTCCACGACCGGACCGCCCCGCTCCACCGTCACCCACAGCTCGGGAGCCAGCCCGGCGCGGACGTGCCCCAGAGCGGTCGGGAGCCGGCGGTTGTGGTCGCCGGACGGGACGACTATCGCGTCGACGGGGCGGAGGGGATCGGGGGCGGACATCCACCGCCCGACGTTGAGGGAGACGTAGGCGGCCCCGGCGACGAGGGCGAGGAGGGAGCCGCTGACGATCAGGACGCGCTTCACGCCAGGGCACTCTCGTACATCTGTCGCAGGGAGTCCAGCATCGCCCGGCGGGTGAAGTGAGCGCTCACTCGCCGCTGCGCCGCCTCGCCCATCCTCCGACGCAACCCGTCGTCGCCCAGCAGGCGATGCAGCGCGCGCACGAGCGCGTGCGGGTCGCCGGGAGCGACTACCAGCCCCGTCTCCCCGTCCACGTTCAGCCACGACGTGCCGGTTCCCACTTCCGTGGAGATGGCCGGGGTGCCGCATGCCATCGCCTCCAGCATCGAGATGCCGAAGGTCTCGGCGCGGGAGGTCGACGGGAGCACGAACACGTCCGCCGCGTGGTACCAGGCCGCCCGCTCCGGGTCGGGTACCGCGCCGACGTAGCTCACGTTGCCGGGCGGCGGCGGCCTGACAGGTCCGTCTCCCACGACCGCGCATCCCGCGTCGACGGACCGCATGGCCTCCATCAGGACCGGGAGCCCCTTGTAGTGGACGAGTCGGCCCAGGAACAGGACCTGCACGTCGAGCTCGTCCGCAGCCGCCGGGCGATGCCACTGGTCCGGATCAACCCCGAACGGGATGACGATGACCCGATCGCGGTGCGGGCGCAGCGGCTCCACGTCCGCCATCGCCGGGTTCGAGACCACGATCCGCCGGCAGCGCGCGAGGAACCTCTGCTGCACCGGCACGTACGCCGGGACGAGGGCGCGTGCCCGCGGGATATCGGCGTGGTACGTGGCGACGAGCGGGAGCCGGGAGCGCAGAGCGGCCATCTCGCCGACGGGGTTCGGCATATGGACGTGCACGAGGTCGGGGTTGAGCGACCTCAGCTCCCGGGCCCACGAGGCGATGAGTGGCGAGCTCAACACCCGCCCGATCTCGGGAGCCCTCACGACACGGACGCCGTCGTCGCCGTCCTCGACGCGGGAGCGGGACCGGGAGCCGGTGAGGACGGAGAAGTCGATCCCCTCGATGCCGTGGACGACATCGTGGATGTGCTGCTCGATCCCACCGCGCGTGGGGGGGAAGTAGTCCTTGAACAGGTGGGTTACGCGGATGGCCGGGCCCTCAGCGGCGATCGCGCCCGCAGCAATCGCAGGAGCAAGGAGAACTGCGAGACGCGGCGGCGGGACTGGACCCCGGCCCTCTTGGGCCAGGCGAGCAGGAGCCCGTCCCAGACTCCCCTGGCTACGGCGGCCGGTGACACGCGGGGGGCACCTTCGCCTGCCCCTGCAGCTCGACCCCGCGCCAACGCTCCGAAGACCACCACCGGGAGCCGGAGCGAGGACGCGAGCAGGGCGAGGACGAGCAGCGGGGCGGGCAGGCCCTTCACCGCGACCCAGAGCCGGTTGCGGACCGTGAGGTACGCGATCTGCGAGCGCATCTGCTGTCTCGTCGCTCCGTGGTGGTGCTGGACGACGGCACCTGGGACGTACAGGCAGGCGTGGCCGGCCAGCTGGGCCCGCAGGTCGAGATCGACATCCTCGTGGAGCAGGAAGAAGTCTTCGTCGAACAGGCCGATGTCGTCGAAGAGAGAGCGTCTGTAGATGGCGGCCGCCGCGCTGGCGCCGAAGACCCAGACGGGCTCGTCGTGCGCCTCCGGCCGTTCGCCCCGACCGATGGCTACGCCCGCGAGACGGGTCATCGAGTACCGGTCACCCGCTGCATCCAGGACGCCGGGATCGCGGCGGTACACGATCTTGGACGCTGCCATGCTCGCTCCGCGTACCTCGTCCATCGCGGCGACCAGGTGTTCCAGCCAGTCGGCTTCGGCCCGGGTGTCGTTGTTGAGGAGGACCACCAGTGGCGCGCTCGACGCGCTGATACCCGCGTTCACCGCTGCAGGGAAACCGCGGTTCGCGGGCAACGCGATCATCTGAACGCGCGGCCGGTCCCGGACGAGCTGCGGAGATCCGTCGGTGGACCCGTTGTCCACCACGAGGACCTCGAAGTCGGTGAACGTCTGGTCGTCCAGCGCGTCGAGGCACTCACGGAGCAGATGTCCGCCGTTGTGGTTGGGGATCACCACGCAGACCCGCGCCACGGTCACCTCCGGCGGAGGCTGCGGATGCGACGGACCAGGGTCCACACGAACCGTTCCTCGAGACGAGCACGGAGCTCTTCGTTGTGAACCGCCGCGCCCTCTACCTCTCGGCGGGTCTCGACCAGGGCCGTTCTCAGCGAGTTGGCCTCCGAGGTGAGGCGCGCCAGCGCGTCCTCGTACTCGGCCACGATGCGGTGGATGGGGTCGGCGGTCCTGCGGAACCTGACCGCATGGGGAGCGACGAAGGAAGCGTCGAACCGGACGTCCCTGAACATCCCGTGGCGCCCCAGCTGCTCCGCCCAGTGTCCGCTCGTACGCACGTTCACATGTGTCGGTTCACGGAAGTCGTCGCTCGTCGACGAGAAGAGGAGGTCGTCGGTGGACGACGCGATGACCTCGACGGCTCGGGCCGCTTCCGGGGAGGTCAGGTGCTCGAGGGTCTCGATGCAGACGATCAGGTCATACCTGCGGTCCAGCCCGTCAGTTATCGACCCGACCCGGCAGAACTCCTTGACGTCATCTCGAATCTGCGCGTGGGCATGTTCTGAGACGTCGATCCCGAAGGCGTCCACCCCGCGGTCGCGGAGGGCCTCGACGAGCATCCCCATGGCGCAGCCGACGTCGAGGACCGTACGCGGGCCGATGTCTGAGACGATGCGGTCGGCGACGCGCGCGAAGAACGAGAGCCATGGCTCGGCGCGGGCGTACTCGACGGGCCCGCAGCCCGTCCGGTAGTACCACTCGTCGTAGGGGTGGTCGCTCTCTGTCAAGGGCGTGCGGGCTCGTCCGGACGCAGCTGCGGCCCCTTCGCGGTGATCTCCAGGCTCGGGCTCAGGAATGGATCCTCCCCTGCGACCTCGTCGGGCCATCTCGCTCTGAGTCTGCGCACGTCCGCCTCGTCCCATGAGTGACGGAGCGGCGCCGCAGACAACGCCCTAGCGTACGGGGTCACCACTACGGCCAACCCGGCTCCGCGGGCCCGGAGGCAGAGATCCGCGACCAGGAGCGCATGCGACCTCTCGTCGGTCCGAGCGAGGTCCTCGAACACGTCACGGCGCACGAGCGCTATGGACGAGGAGACCGCGGACGCGTCTCGGACCGCCCGCGCCATCCCGAAGTAGAGGGGCAGGCGCATGTCCCATCCTGCGAACGCGGGGCGCACCGACCCTCGCCCCACGAACAGTCCAGACGAGATCGCGACCCCGCGCCGATCCACCTCGACGCCACCCACCACCCCGACCCCAGAGCGCTGCGCGTGCTCGACGAGTGCCTCGACACACCCCTCCGAGATCGTGGCGACCTGTGGACCAAGGAACATGATGTACTGCGCGGCCGGGTCGACCAGGAAGCCGCTGCGCGGCGCAACCAGCGACCTCGTGCGCGCCGGGTCCGCCTCCCCTTGCCCCCAGAGCACCACCGATCCGTGGGGGGGAACGGTGTAGCGGGTGCGGTACAGACCGGGGAGCTCCGCGGTTACGCCGCCTTCCTCTCCCCGCCTCCGCATGGCGTCCTCGAGAGCCCCCCGGGCCGCCTCGTACGCGTACGGCTTCGCGCCGGTCGAAGCCGCCGCGGAGGTGGGCACCTTTCGCCAGTGGTAGAGCACTTGCGGGAGGTGGACCACGCGGCGAGCCCGCTCGGTACAGCGCAGGAACAGGTCGTAATCCTGGCTCCCGTCGAACCGGCTGCGACACCCCCCGACCTCGCGGACGAGTCCGGTCCGGATGACGTTGAGGTGGGTGAGGTAGTTCATCGACCTTAGGAGGTGTGGGGACCAGCCGGGCTTGAGGAAGGGGTCCACGTTCAGCCCGCGCTCAGAGAGCTTGTCCTCGTCGCTGTAGAGGACATCGACATCCGGCTCGTCCGCGACGGCACGGGCTACACGGGCCAGCGCGTCCGGGGCGAGTTCGTCGTCATGGTCGAGGAAAGCCACGAACGCGCCCTCCGCACGCGCCAGCGCTTCGTTCGTCGCGGCCGAGATCCCCTGGTTGCGGGGGAGGAAGACCGGCTGCACCCTGGGGTCCTCGGAGGCGTGTTGCTCGAGCACGCTCCTGACCTCGTCGCCGGGTGTCCCGTCATCGGTGACGCACAGCTCCCAGCGCCCGTAGCTCTGGGCCTGGACCGAGCGGATCGCTCTGCGAAGCAGGTCCGGGGGAGTGGCGTGGACCGGCATCACGACGCTGATGGGGACCGTCTCGGAGACGACCAGCGGGGGCACAGCGGTGCGGGCCTGGGTCCGCCTCATGTACTCGCGGTTGAGGGTCAGGAGCGACGACGGGCTCGAGAGAGGCAGCCCGTGGACGAGCCGCCCTTCGAGGCGCAGCGCGAGCTCCGAGACGAGTCCCCTGACCCCGCGTTGGGCCACCGTCCGGACCACGGCCCGCGTGATGGCGACCCCGGTCCGGACGCGTCGAGCACGCACCGATAGAAGATAATGCGTGTCGATGCGGACCTCCGAGGGCGAGACTCCCACCCTCACGGTCGTGATCCCCACGTACGCGGGCGATGACCGCCTGCTCGCCTGCCTCGCCTCGATCGGACGGCCCCCCGGGGTGGAGATCGTCGTGGTGGACAACGGGGGGTCGCCCCGCCCCTCAGGGTGGCCGGCCCCCGGCGTGAGAGTGATCCAGAACGAGACGAACGCCGGGTACGCCGCCGCGTGCAACCAGGGGGCTGCCCTCGCGGTGTCTCCGCTGCTGCTCTTCCTCAACGATGACGCGCTCCTTGCGCCCCGAGCGCTCGATGCTCTGCTGAGCGAGGCGGACAGGCAGCCCGCAGGGGCGGTTTGGCAGCCGCTGTGCAGGCGCCCCGACGGATCGGTCGAGTCGGTGGGCGAGCTCTTCACCTGGGCGGGGTTCTTCGCGCCGGCCGCTCACCCCCCCGGAGCCCAGACCCGGGAGGTGTTCTCCACCAGAGGCATCGCCCTGCTGGTGCGCCGGACCACGTTCGTGTCGCTCAACGGGTTCCGGTCGGATTACTTCGCCTACTTCGAGGAGTCGGACCTGTGCTGGCGGGCCCGTGTGGCCGGGCATCAGGTGTTCGTGGTGCCTGGCGCCGAGGTCCACCACGAGGGCAGCTACACGAGCCGGCGGCTGTTCGAACCTCACCAGATCCGGTACCTGTCCTTCCGCAACCGCATCTGGTCGATCCTCGCGAACGCGGGGGCCTGGTCGCTGGTACGCATCGTTCCCCTCCACCTGCTGGGATGCCTTGGGGTCGGCCTGGCGCTGCTCCTGAGGGGTCAGTGGATGTCCGCTCTGTCCGTCGTGCGGGCCCTTGCGTGGCCGCTCGCGAACAGCGACCAGGTGCTCGCTCACCGGCGCTCCGCGCAGAGGGGGCGGAAGGAACCTGACAGGTCGGTCCTCCGCCGCGGCCTCCGGGCGGGCGTGACCGGCGGGGGGGTCCGAGGTCGGCTCAAAGATCACCTGGCCTACTGGGCGCGCTCGTAGCCTGCGATCACATCGAGGGGCGAGCCATCCGAGACCACTGACCCGTCGTCCAGCAGGAGCACCCGCGAGCACACGGACGAGACCAGATCGAGCTGGTGGGAGACGAAGACCACGGCGACCCCCGAGCGGGCCATGCCGCTGATGCGATCGACGCATCGGCGTTGGAAGGACTGGTCGCCCACCGCCAGGACCTCGTCGATCAGCAGTATCTCGGGGTCCGCGCTGACGGCCAGGGAGAAGGCCAGACGGACGACCATGCCCGACGAGTACGACCGGACCGGTTGATCGACGACCTCCTCCAGCTCGGCGAAGGCGACGATCTCCTCCATCTTCGCCTCGAGCTTGCGACGGGGTATCCCGAAGAGGGCCCCCGTGACGCGCGCGTTCTCGCGTCCGGTGAGCTCGGGGTGGAAACCTGCCCCCAGCTCGATGAGGCTCGAGATCGGCCCGCCGACCAGGACCTCCCCTCGCGTCGGCGGCAGTATCCCGGCGATGCAACGCAGGAGCGTACTCTTCCCCGAGCCGTTGCGACCGATGAGCCCCACCGTCTCGCCGGGCTCGACCTCGAAGCTCACGTCCCGTAGCGCCCAGTTGGACCTTCGCTCCCTCCCCACCGGCAGACGCGAGAGCATCTCCTTCACGCTGCCCGGCCGGTCCTGCAGCACCCGGAACTCCTCCCACAGGCCGCGGACGACGATGGTCGGCGCCATCAGAGCTCCTTGGGTATCCGCGGGGACAGGCGTCGGAACACGAGGTACCCGAGAGCGAGCGCGCCCGCCGCCTCTGCCGCGCCGGCAGCGAGCAGCCCCAGGTCGGGTGTCCGCACCTCGAAGAGCGCCGCCCGGTACGTCTCCATGATCGGCGCGAGAGGGTTCACCCAGGCGAGCGCTCGGAAGGCCGCCGGCACCATCGTCACGTCGTAGACGATCGGCGTGAGGAAGAAGAGGACGAGGAGGAAGATGCCGATCACCTGCGCGATGTCGCGGAAGTACACGTTCCATACCGAGAGGGCCAGCGAGATCCCCACGCACAACGCCGTCTGCAGGACGAGCGCCACCACGAGCCAGTGCAGGCCGAGCCACAACGGACGCCCCGTGGCCAGGAGGATCAGCATCAGGACGCCGAGCCCTCCCATGAACGTCACCAGGTTGGCGGCGACGGCGCCGATCGGGAGGAGGGGACGAGGGAAGTAGACCTTGCGGATGAGCGGGGCGTTGTCGACCAGTGAGTTGGTCGCGGCGACGGTCGCCATCTGGAAGAACTGCCAGGGCAGCAGTCCGGTCAGCAGGAAGAGGGCGAAGTCCTCCTGCGGGACCCGGTACACGTGGACGAAGACGAAGAGGTAGACCGCCGCGAGCGCCAGCGGCGTCGCGAGCGACCAGAAGAACCCTAGGACCGAGCGCTTGTACTTGACGTGCAGTTCCTTCGAGACCAAGGCGAGGAAGATGTCCGTCGAGCTGACCAGCGATCGACGCGTGGGTGGCTGGAGGCGGGGGTTGTCCATGGGGTTCAGCCTGAGCGTCGGACGGGCCACGCGCAACGACCCGTCTCGAACGCAGGTCCATGACCTGCCACTCGCACTCGGTTCCGGGGTCTGTCCGGCACGACCGGCGGGCGGTGGTCGTATAGGGACCACTTCTCGCCATCGGTGCCCTCCCCCGGCTCCCGAGCGGGCGCCGATGGCAGGTCGTGGTCTCCCGCCGGGGGGCCCGCGGGCGAGGAGCGCGAGGCCCACGCGAGCCGGGGTCGCGGGCTCCCGCGAGCGCGGCTCCCAAAGGGAAACCGGCCGGTGTGCCCCGCCCCGTTCTTGTGGCACCCCGGCCGGCTCCACGCTCGGGTGCGGCCCGGGGGCCACACCTCGGCGCGGGCTCCCGCTCGCGCGGGAGCCCGGCCGTCAGTCCTCTTCCGGCGACATCGCCCGGCCCTGAGCGACGACGGCGGGCAGGCGTTGTGGCCGCCCAGGACCGGCGATGTCTCGTGGTGGAACCTGACCCGTGGGGGACGCGAACGTCCGACGGGCGACGAGGGCGCGCCGCTCCCGCTCGGTCATGCCTCCCCAGATCCCGAAGCGCTCCCGCTGCTCCATCGCCTCGTCCAGGCACTCGAGCCGGACGACGCAGGACGCGCAGATCGTCTTGGCGCGCGCCTCCCGGCGCCGGCGCTCCACCCGCGTCTCGGACTCGTCGTCCGGCGCGAAGAAGAGGTCCTGGCGTCCCCGGCAGGCCGCGTGGAGCTGCCAGTCCTGGGGGTCGATCAGACCGTGGAGCGCGTCCATGCCCTATCAACGCCGGGCGCGCCCAGGCGGTTCCCTACAAGCGGTCCGCGACCACGTGGTACGCCTTCGCCCACCACGCGCCCAGGCGGGTGAGGCGGGACGGTCCGCCCTGGGGGAGGTCCTCGGTCAGCTCGACGGGGTCCAGCTGTGGCTCCTCGGCTACGACGGTCCAGACGGACCGGCCTCCCTGCCAGACCCATGTCCCCGGCCCCGGTCCGGCGTAGGCGGTCGTCTTGTCGAGCTCGACGGGCTCGAACCCGTCCGGTTCCGAGAGCGTCCCCTTCTGTCGGAAGACCGAGAGCGCGTGCACGCCGTCCGTGTACAGCCACTGGTCCACCGGGTCTCCGTCCGCCTCGAGCCGGTGCGCCGACACCAGCTGGTAGTCGTAGGGCAGCTCGCGCGGCGCCTCGCCCTTGGCCTTCGGGAGCACCGCGTCCTCCTTGACCCGCGCCTTCACCTTCGGCACGGGCCCGGCGCCGTCGCCCCACTCCATATCGAGCAGCGTGGACATCCCGAGCAGCTTCCCTTCGTCGCCGTACACCTCGCGGCGGTGCACCATCCCGTTGACCGGGTCGACCCACATCCGCTGGAGGAACGCCTCGTCCGAGCGGCGGATCAGGTCTAGCGGGACGAGCGAGACCGACCCTAGCGACATCATCGCCCCCACCTTCACGTCGAACTTCTCGAGGACGAGCTTCGGCTTCATCTTCACGGGAGCCGGACGCATCTCCCGCCACGCGAGCTCGGAGTTCCACAGCCGCGTCTCGGTGCCGTCCTTCCAGACCTCGGTGCGGTCCTTGCCGCCCTGTGCCCGGACGTGGCGCGTCCCGCGATCCGCGTGCACCTCGACGACCGCGGACGACTTCTGCTCGCCCATGTAGACCACGAGCTGACGGGCCCGGTAGGTGGCGCCGTCCGCCGCGGCGATCTTGCGGATGAGCCCGTCCGCCCCCTCCTGCCCGGTGGCCGTCCGCCCGTGCAGGCTCGCGCCCATCAGGACGACGAAGGCGAGGAGCCCCCATGGGAGCCGGCGGCGTGGTTCAGCGGCCCGGGACAGCGAACAGCACCTCCCCCGCGCTCTGGTTGCCGGCGCTGACGCCGACGTGTCGGGCGACGAACGCATCGACCGGCGGCTCGGCCTCCGGCTCGGGCGGACGGACGACCCCGGCCAGCGACACGACCACGGCGGCCGCCGCAGCGAGGGCGACCAGACGCCGGCGTGGGGACAGGAGCCGCACCCTCCCGGGACGGAGTGCCGCCTGGACGACCTCCTCGGGAGCCTCGAGCCGAGGTAGGGCGGAGACGAGATCGCGCACCGAGCTCAGTTCGGACAGCGCCCGCCGGCACTCGGCGCAGCCCTGGAGGTGGACGTCCGCCGTGCGGCGCTCCTCGGCGGTGGACTCGCCGTCCACGATCGCGGACATCACCTCGGACCGGATGTGCTCGTTCACGGAGCGGCCTCCACGTAGGGGGCGAGCAGTGAGCGGAGCGCCTCGCGTCCGCGGTGGATCCGGGAGCGGACCGTCCCGGACGGGATGTCCAGGATCTCGGCGATCTCCTCGTAGGACCGTCCCTCGATGTCACGCAGCACGATCACCTCGCGGTAGTCCGGGGGCAGGCTCGATATCGCGCGCTGGACGACCTCGCGCAGCTCCGTCCGGGTGACCTCCTGCTCGACCGACTCGGGAGCCACCGCGTGCGGCGGCTCGGCCGTCACGTCCTCGCGGCGTCTCTTCGTCTTCCGGAGCCGGTCCCGGAAGACGTTCACGGTGGTTCGGTACAGCCATCCCTCGAAGTTGCCTTCCTCGTAGCGCCCCAGACCGCGGTGGAGCCTGAGGAGGACATCCTGCGCGACGTCGCGCGCCTCCTCGTCGTTCCCGGTGAGCCGGTAGGCCATCGTGTACACAACGTCTGCGTATCGGGCGACCACATCGGGCCACCGCTGGGCGTCCGGACCCCCACCGCCCGGTTCGTCGGTCAGTCCGGACACGGGAGCCCAGCAGGCCCTCCACCAGCCAAACGTCCACCCACCGGGCCAGGTTCCCATCCCCGTCAGGTTCCCACAGGAGGCAGTTCGGAACCCACGAGGCGGGAGAGCAGCTCCGCGATCCGGTGGGTCGCGGGCGTTCCTAGGTGTCGCCTACACCGGCGGGAGCCGCGTACGTGACACCGGGGCGTCCGGCGCGCGGCGTCCGGTGTCATTCCCGCCTCCGGGAGCCGCGTCCGCGACACCGTGAGTGTCGGCGACGCGTGCTTCGATGGCTGCCCTTCCCCTCCTTCCCGACAGGAGGAGGTGCGGCATGCGCGAGCGATCGCTAGACGCCCTGATCGCGGGGGTGGCTGCGCGGCAGCAGGGAGCGTTCACGTGGGGCCAGGCGCGCCGGCTCGGCGCCACGGCGGGAGTTCGGGAGGTCCGGGTTGAGCAGGGGCGCTGGGTCCGCGTCCACCGGGCGGCAGGTCCGGCGCCCTATGCTCCCCGTATGCGCATCCTCGTCACCGGCGGGGCGGGGTTCATCGGCTCCCACCTGTCCGAAGCGTTGCTCGAGCGGGGCGACCAGGTCGTCGTGCTGGACAACCTGTCCACCGGGAGCCGCGACAACCTGCAGGGAGCGTCGAAGCACGACGGGTTCGAGTTCGTGTCCGGGAGCGTCCTGGACGCGGTGCTCCTCGACGACCTGACCGCCGAGTGCGACCAGGTCGTGCACCTGGCGGCCGCCGTGGGAGTGCAACTGATCGTGTCCGAGCCGCTGCGGTCGCTGAGGACCAACGTCCTGGGAGCCGTGAACGTGTTCGAGGCTGCCCACCGCTACCGGCGTCCGGTGCTGGTCGCCTCCACCTCGGAGATCTACGGGAAGAACTCGGGCCTGCTGCACGAGAGGTCGGACCGCGTGCTCGGCCCCCCGTCCGTCGCCCGATGGGCGTACTCGACCTCGAAGGCGGTGGACGAGATCCTCTCGTTCGCCTACTGGCGGGAGCGTCACGTCCCGACCGTGGTGGCGCGCTTCTTCAACACGGTCGGTCCCCGCCAGACCGGGGCCTACGGGATGGTCGTGCCCAGGCTGGTCGCGCAGGCGCTGCTCGGGCGGCCCCTCACCGTGTACGGGGACGGCTCCCAGACCCGCTGCTTCTGCCACGTCTCGGACGTGGTCCGGGCCGTGGTCGGATTGCTGGACCGTCCGGAGGCGGCCGGTGAGCCGTACAACGTCGGATCCAACGAGGAGGTCTCGATCCTGGAGCTCGCCCACCGGATCGCAGCTCGGACGGGATCGGCGTCGTCCATCGAGTTCGTCCCGTACGAGGAGGTCTACGGCGACCAGTACGAGGACATGCTTCGGCGGGCTCCCGATACGACGAAGCTGCGGAACCTGCTGGGATGGGAGCCCTCGCACGACCTCGATTCGATCATCGACGCAACCGTCGACTGGGCACACACGGTCGGGCCGGAGCGGCTCCTTCAGGCGTGAAGAGGGGCCCGCCCCGCAGGACGGGCCCCCGATCGCACGAACGTTACGCGGGTGCGCACTCCGTGGGGTTGGGCTCGCCCTGCGTGTGGGGGTAGCTGTAGTCCCCCTCGCCGGACGCCGCGTACCCGGGACCGGCCTCGGTCACCTGGATCCCGACGAAGCCGTCGAGACACGGGTTGATGGTTGAGTTGGCGGTGTCGCCGTCGGCGACGACGTAACCGCCGTTGCCCTTCTGGGCCGCGGTGAGCGCACCTACACCGCTCACGCACACCGAGATCGACATCGAACCATCGGTCCCCGTGGCAGCAGGCGCCCCGTTGCACTTGGCCGAAGGCTCCGCTACAGCCGGTCCGGCGACGAGCGCACCTGCGACCAGCGCGGATGCGATGAAACCGATGAGCTTGCGCATTCGCCCCTCCTTCCTTCCAGCCGGGCTACGATCAGGGGGCGTCGGGTATTTCTTTGCCGAGGCGGCGATCCCTTCACGGGTGAGATCCGGACGGGATCGCGGTTCCATGGAGTGGCCGCGACCTCCCTGCACCGATGGATACACGCCTGACAACCGATACCGAGCCTGTCCGGACCCGCGGCAGGCTCAGGTTCCACCCCAGTCGCCGTGGTTGGGGTCTGCTCGTCGTGGCCGGGCTGCTCCTGTCCACCGTGCTCGTCGACACGGCGATCGGCCTCGGCCGGATCGAGTCGGGTGTCCGGGTCGGCGACCTCGAGCTCGGCGGGAAGCGCTTCGGCGAGGCCGAGAGGCTCCTCGTGCAGCGGTCGAAGCAGCTAGCGGAGGAGAGCGCGATCTTCGAGGCGAAGGGCGAGCGCCTGGTGGTCGACCCGGCGGACGTCGGGTACTTCCCGGACGTCGACGCGACCTTCGCCCGGGCACGTGCGGTGGGACGCGAGGGCAACCCCCTCGGCCGCGGATGGACCCGCCTGCGCGCCTACTTCGCCACCACGGAGGTGGCCTGGCGGTCGACGCTTGAGAACGAGGCGTCCACCGAGCTGATCGCCGGCTGGGCGAAGAGGTTCGACGAACCGGGGAACGAGGCGGGGATCGAGGTCCGCAACGGACGGATAGCGGCCGTCGAACCCACCCCCGGACGGCTCCTCGACCGCCGCGCCGCCCGCCGGACCCTGATTGCCGGCATAGAGACGTGGCCGCGGGAGGCGGTCCCGCTCCCGTTCCGGACCGAGGGCCGACGCACCGACGCGGCCGACGCCGCGGACGCCGTGCGCAGGGCGAACCAGCTGATCGCCGACCCGATCACGCTGACGACCCCCTCTGGGTCGGTGGAGCTGTCCACCTCCGAGCTCGCGGAGCTCCTGGAGGCGGTCCCGGTGCGACGGCGGGGCGATTGGGCGCTCGATGTGAGGTTCGCACCGGAGAAGGTGTCCGAGGAGCTCGGGGAGCGGATGAAGTCGTTCGAGAGGGAGCCGGTGAACGCGTCGTTCGCGGTGTCCGGCGGCTCCGTCAGCGTCCGTCCGGGCCAGGACGGCCTGCGGTTCGACGCCGAGAAGACGGCGGCCGCCCTCGACGAGGTCGCTTCGCAGAGCGCGCCGAGGTCCACCGAGGCGGCCTTCTCGTCGACCCCCCCGAAGCTGACAACGGAGGCGGCCGAGGCGCTCAACATCACCCAGCTCGTCTCCACCTTCACGACGAACCACCCGTGCTGCCAGCCGCGCGTGAAGAACATCCACAAGATCGCCGCGACGGTCGACGGCATGGTGGTGCGTCCCGGCGAGACCTTCTCGCTCAACGAGCGGGTCGGGAAACGCACCGTCGAGAAGGGCTACGTCCTGGCTCCCATGATCTTCGACGGCGAGTTCAAGGACGACGTGGGCGGGGGCGTCTCGCAGTTCGCGACGACGATGTACAACGCGATCTTCTTCGGGGGTTACGACATCGTGACCGCGAAGGCGCACTCCTACTACATCTCGCGTTACCCCCCCGGCCGCGAGGCGACCATCTCGTGGCCGGCCCCCGACCTCAAGTTCCGCAACGACTCCCGGTCGGGCATCCTGATCAAGACCTCGTACTCGAACACGGCGATCACCGTGTCCTTCTACGGCAACAAGGAGGGACGGCGCGTCACCGCCGAGACCGGCGAGCGGACCAACTTCACCGACCCCCCAGTGAAGCGGGAACCGAACCCTGCCCTGTCTCCCGGAGCCGAGCGCGTGAAGCAGGGCGGCTCGCGCGGGTTCGACATCACCGTCACCCGGGTCATCGAGCGCGACGGGAAGGTGACCCGGGAGCGGATCTTCACCCGCTACAAGGCGGAGCCCAGGATCATCGAGTACGGGACTGGGACGCCTCGTCCGTCCTCGCCGGCTCCGGACCCCCAGCCCACTCCTCCGCCGCCCCAGCCGACGCCGACCCAGGCCCCGCAGGGGACCCCCTCCTCGTAGGATCCGGCCCTGTCCGGGCGCTGGCGGCGCCTGATAACCTGCTCCCCTACCCCCGTCTTCGGGCTGCCGGATCAGTGGAGGGGAACACCATGACCAGCGATCGCATCTCCATGCGTGAGGCGTCCCGCCAGCTCGGCGTGAGCCAGCTGCGCATCCGCGAACTCATCCGCAAGGGAACGCTCGAGGCAGAGCGGGTGGCCGAGAACGGCGCCGAGCGGTGGGCCATCCTGCTGGGCTCGGTGAAGGAGTACGTCGCCAAGCGCTCGGGGGACGAGAACGGCTCCCAGCCGGCTGAGGTGACCTCCGGGAGCACGCCGGCGGACCGGGTCCGGGCGCTCGTGCGGGAGCTCGAGTCGGTGCGCAAGCAGGTGGCCGCGCTGCAGTCGTCCGCAGCCGAGCTGCTGTCCGAGCTCGATGGCCGAAGTGAGGCCCCGACCAAGGGCGAAGCGCCCGCGCCGAAGGCCGAGGCCGCCACGAACGGCGAGGCTCCCGCCGCCCCGGAGGCTCCCGCGAAGGCGCAGGCCCCGAAGAAGCCCGAGGCGGCCGCGAAGGCCGCAGCCCCCGCCGCGACAGAAGCGCCGGCGAAGGAGGCGAAGACGGAGGCCCCCGCTCAGGGCGGGGAGCCCGAGGCCCCCGCGCAGGCGGCACCGCGCAAGACGAAGACGAAGGGCCCGAAGCAGCCGAAGAAGAGCGAGCCGGGCACCGCCGCGCCAGCCGAACCCCCGACCGCGGACGCGGCGACGACCGACGCACCAGCCAAGGCGGAGGCCCCCAAGGCGGAGACCCCCAAGGCCGAGACTCCCAAGGCGGACGCTCCCAAGCGGTCGAAGGAGAAGCCCGCGCCGAAGGGCAAGGGCGGTCCGGCGGGGGCGAAGCGGGGTCCGGACACGGCGCTCGCGGCTGCGCTGCGCGACGCCGGGGTCGAGCCGAAGTCCCGATCCGGCGGCAAGCGGTCCTGAACCTGTAACCTGCTGTCCGTACGCCGGGGGAGCCCCGAAGGGCTGAGAGTGCGCCGATAGGGCGCAGACCCCGCGAACCTGATCCGGTTAGCACCGGCGGAGGGAGCGCGTATGGTCGATCCGATGCTCGGGCTGGCGGCGGCGGAGCGGT
>Ga0247713_1000983_pt1 | contig 15266 bp, 21 predicted proteins | sample 21E_NmetaG_FD_189936 | JGI IMG/M metagenome (GOLD analysis project Ga0247713, IMG submission 189936) | Soil microbial communities from hillslope of Landscape Evolution Observatory, University of Arizona, Oracle, AZ, United States - 2-1-E_N | ecosystem: Engineered > Artificial ecosystem >... | reverse complement strand
CGGCGGAGATCCCGTCCGGTGAGCGCGTCCTCACGTGCGAAGAGGTGTTCGAGCTCCAGATCCAGCTGCCGGACGTCGTCTCGATGCAGACGCGCCAGGCGAACCTGGAGGGGAAGGGCGAGATCGACCTGCGAAGGCTCATCGTGGAAGCGCTCAGGATGCGCCCCGACCGCATCATCGTGGGGGAGGTACGGCAGCGCGAAGCGCTCGACCTTCTGGTCGCGTTGAACTCGGGTCTTCCTGGGATGACGTCTATCCACGCGAACAGCGCGCATGAAGCGGTGACGAAGCTGACGACGCTGCCTCTCCTCGCCGGGGAGAACGTCACGCACGCGTTCGTGCTGCCGACGGTCGCCGCATGTGTCGACCTCGTCGTCCACCTCCGGCGCGAGCGCGGTCATCGCTCGGTCGTCCAGATCCTCGGGCTCACCGGCCGCGTCGAGGGAGATCGAGTAGAGACGGTGTCCTTGTTCGAGCGGATCGACGGCTCCTTCGTCTGGACCGGCCACGAACCGCCGCGTCGCGACCGGTTCGAGGCCGCCGGGCTAGACCTCAGACGGATACCCCGGTGAGCTACTTCATCGCGCTGATGGGCATCGCCGGCCTCGGGCTCCTCTACTCCGGATTGACTCGGCCGCCCGCGCCCGAGAGGGGCGGTCTCACACGACGCGTCGACGACCTCGCGCGGGACGGAGGTATCCGAGCGTCTGGGCGCGCTCTCATAGCGTCGAGCCTCGCCCTCTGGTTCGTGACCTTCGTCATCGTCACCGGCATCAGCTCGTCGTTGGTCGTCGGCGGGGCGATCTCCGTCGCCGCGGCGTCGCTTCCTTTCGGTTGGGTGCGGGGCAGAGCGCGTCGTCGCCGGCGACGGCATCGTGAAGCCTGGCCGGACGTGATAGCGATGCTGATCGCGGCGGTACGGGCCGGTGTTTCCCTGCCGGAAGCGACTGCTTCGCTCGCGGAACGCGCACCCGCTGAGCTTCGGGCCGGATTCCGCGCGTTCGCCTCCTCCTACCGGGCGGCGGGGTCGTTCACGGTCGGGCTGGCGCGGCTGCGAGACGAGTTGCGAGACCCGGTGGCCGATCGCGTGGCCGCGGCTCTCGCCCTGGCGCACGAGGTCGGCGGGACCGATCTCGTGCGGGTGCTTCGGGCGACGGGCGACTTCGTGCGAGAGGATCTGCGCGTCGCGAAGGAGATAGAGGCCCGCTGGTCCTGGACGGTGGTCGCGGCTCGCATGGCGGCTGCGGCGCCGTGGGTGGTCCTTTTGCTGATGTCTACGCGTCCCGAGGCGGCGGCCGCCTACAACTCGAGCGCCGGCGTCGCGGTCATCGCCGGCGGCGCTCTCGCAACTGCGGTGGGTTACCGGCTCATGCTGCGCGCCGCGAGGCTGCCGGAAGAGAAGAGGCTCCCATGATCGAGCTGGTGATCGTCGTCGCCGCGACCGCGGGCGCCGCTCTGTTCGTCTCGGGCCTACCGCCTCTGCGGAAACGCGTCCTGGCGGCGCGGGTGGATCCGTATCTCGGCGGTCTCGCCGGGCGCGGCAGCGGCCTCATGCCGCCGCGCCGCGCCTCTTCGCCCCTCGCCCGCTTCCTCGAGACGAAATGGCCGCGCGCGGTGAGCGGACCGGAGGAGCGGTTGAGCGCGGCCGGCTACGACATGAGCGTCGGGGAATTCCGCCTCGAGCAGCTGACCTGGGGTGCGGCCGCGGCTGCAGGCGCCACGGGGTTGGTCCTCATCGCAGCTTCGCTCGGCGCTCCGCTCGATGCGCGGGGCGTACCGATGCTGGCGCTGAGCGCCTTCGCGTCGGGCGTCCTCGCGCGGGATTGGTGGCTGTCGCAGGAGGTGGCGGCGCGGCGGCGCGAGCTGTCGGAGCAGTTGCCGGTCGCACTCGACCTCGTGACCCTCGCGATCATGGCCGGTGAGGCCGTTCCCGCGGCGTTCGCACGGGTGGCCGGCATCCTGCGCGGTGGCATAGGCGAGGAGCTGGATCGCGTGGTCGCCGACGTGCGAGCCGGGGCCCCGGTGCTGGACGCGCTTGAAGCGATGAAGAACCGTCTGCCCGACTACGGCATCGTGCGCTTCGTCGACGCCTTGTGCACCGGCATCGAGCGCGGCGCGCCTCTCGCCGACGTCCTGCGGGCGCAAGCCGACGATGCGCGCGCCGCGCGCCGGCGGCATCTGATGGAGCTCGGAGGCAGACGCGAGGTGCTGATGCTCGTGCCGGTCGTCTTCCTCATCCTGCCGGTCGTCGTCGCGATCGCGCTTCTTCCCGGTCTCGTGAGTCTCGAGCTCTTGGTGCCGTGACGCGAGGAGGAATGGGGGTGAGACATGTTCGGCCGCAGGCTTGACGAGCGGGGGGACGTCCCGGGCTGGGTTCTGATCGTGCTTATGACGAGCGCCCTCGTCATCGGGATCTGGGCGATAGCGGGGCCGCGGCTGCAGGCGATCGTCAGCAGCGCGCTCAGCGCCGTGTGCGGATCTCTTCCGTGCTGAATCAGCGCGGCTCCGCCACCATCGAGTCGGTATTCGCGATGGTGTTCGTCCTCATCCTGGCACTCGGGGCGGTGCAGGTCGCGTTCGCTCTCTATGCGCGCAACGTCGTCGCCTCCTCCGCGCACGAGGCGGCTCGCGCTGCGGTCGAGCGGGGACGGTCGGAGGCGGAGGCGCGAGGCGTCGCGCTCGCGGTGATCCGGCGCGCCGCAGGAGGCGTGGTCAGAGATGCCACGATCGGGGTGACGAGAGAGACGCGCGGCGGCGAGGTGGTCGTCGGGGTGGGCGTCGACGCGCGTCTCGAGAGCCTCGGCCCGTTCCCCGCGTCGATCCCGGTGCGGGTCCGCGCGGTGGCGTCGGGAGAGCTGGAGGTGCCGTGAGGAGCGAGCGCGGGCAGGCTCTCGTCGAGGCGATCGTCCTCGGGCTGCTCCTGATCATCCCGCTCGTGTGGCTGCTGACGGTGTTGGCCGACGTCCACCGCAGCGCCCTCGCGGTCACGGCAGGAGCGCGGGACGCGGGGGGAAGAGCGGCGCGCGCCACCAGCGTGGGCGCGGCGGGACGTGCGGTAGACGCGGCGGTCGCCGAGGCGCTCGCCGGCCACGGGCTCGATCCGTCCAAGGCGCGCGTGCGGTGGAGCGCTCCGCCCGGCTTCCGGCGCGGCGGGGCGGTCGAGGTCGAGGTGTCGTACTCGGTGCCGGTCCTCGGCGCGCCCTTCCTCGGGTCGGTCTCGTCGCCCTCGGTGTGGGTGCGCGGGCGGCACGTCGCGCGGATCGATCTCTATCGGAGCCGAGAGCCGTGAGCGAACGAGGACAGGTGACGGTCTTCGTTGCCGGCATGACGCTGGTCGTGCTCGCGGTCGTGGGCGTGGCGGTCGATGCAACGCGAGCCTTCCTCTTCCGCCGGACGCTTCAGAACGCGGCCGACGCGAGCGCGCTGGCGGGCGCTTCCGAGATCGACCGCGCTCTCTATTACGGCGCCGACCGCGTTGAGCTCGCCGAGGGAAGCGCGGTGCGTGCGGCGCGCGACTGGCTTGCGACTCGAGCGGTCGGTGCGGACGCGGCGATCTCGATCGAGGGGGACGAGGTCGAGGTCGTGCTGCGCGGAAGCATCCCCTCGACCTTCCTCGGCGTGGTCGGCATCGGGGAGCTGACGGTCGCCGCCGAGGCGCGGGCGGCGCCCATCGCCGGCGCCCCCTGACTTCCCGAAATACGGGCCCGGATTGCCACCGCTCGGTCTCCCAGGCGGCTTAGGGTACGCACGGTTCAGCTTCAGACGCCGAAGGAGGCAGACGTGAACAAGAAAGAGCTGATCGATGCGGTGGCCGGCGAGGTCGGTGCTTCGAAGAGGGCGGTGACGGACGTGATCGACGCCGCCCTGACGAACATCCAGAAGAGCGTGAAGAAGGGCGAGAAGGTCTCCCTTCCCGGCTTCGGCACGTTCGAGCGGCGCCAGCGCTCGGCGCGTACGGCGCGTAATCCGCAGACGGGGGAGTCGATCAAGGTGAAGGCATCTAAGGTCCCCGCCTTCAAGCCCGGCAGCGCGTTCAAGGAGTTCGTGAACGGCGGACGCCGCTAGTTCCCGCGACTCACGTGAGAGGCCCCGGGCGACCGGGGCCTTTTCGCGTTAGGCGATCAGGCGGTGCCGGAAGACGTTCGGAGCTACGGGGTACAGCAGGGCACCGAGGGCGGCGAGCCACAGCCCGTGACCCGCGGCTGCCAGGGGATCGGTCGGCCCGACCGCGCCGAACAGCTCGCGCATCATCGCGGCCGCGTGATACAGCGGCGAGAACCACGCGAGCGGCTGCGCCCAACCCGGAAGGGTCTCGATGGGAAAGAAGATTCCGGAGAAGAGGAACATCGGGGTGACGAACAGCGTGAAGAAGAACGAGTAGAGGTCGATCGACGGTATCAGCGAGGTATAGGTCAAGGCGATCGTCCCGAACGCCCAGCCGATCAAGACGATCGCGACCGGCGTCAGGACCACCCAGGGCGAGTGGACGAGGCCGAACCCGGCCGCGATCAACACGAAGGGGACGCCATACAACAGACCGCGGGTCAGCGACCACAGCAGCTCGCCGGCGACGACGTCCTCCGGCGTCAGCGGCGCGGCGGTCACGGCATCGTAGAGCCGGTCGAAGTGCAGCTTCACGAACACGTTGAAGGTGGCGTCGAAGACGCAGCCGTACATGGCGCTCACGGCTGCGAGACCTGGAGCGATGAAACGCGCGTACTCGACACCGCCGACCGACTCGACGAAGCGGCCGAGGCCGAAGCCGATCGCGAGCAGGTAGAAGAAGGGCTCGAAGAAGTTCGGAAGGATGTTCATCATCCACGTGTGCGCGTAGTTCGCCACGTTGCGCTGCCACAGGCGCGCTGCGCTCGCCCAGCGCACGTCGGGCGCCCGATAGGCCAGCCGGAGCGACAGACGAGAGGGCAGGGCGCCGGGCCTCTTCATTCGAGCAGGCTCCTGCCGGTCAGCTTGAGGAAGACGTCTTCGAGGGTGGCGCTCCTCACCGTGGCGCTCTCATAGCGGGCATCCGTCCGGCCGAGCGCGTCGAGGAGCGCCGAGCCGTCGCGCACGTGGAGGACGACGCGGTCCCCGAGGACCTCATGGCCGCGCGCGAACGGCGCGGCGGCGTTAACGAGCGCCTCCAGCACCGGCGGATCGCCCGCAACCAGCTCTACCACCTGAGGAGCTACGTGTTCGGAGATCAGTTCTGCCGGTTTGCCCTCCACCAGGACGCGTCCCCGGTGCATGATGACCAACCGGTCACACAGAGTCGCGGCTTCGTCCATGTAGTGCGTGGTGAGGACAAGGGTGACGCCGCGGCGCCGCAGGTCCCTCAGCTTCTCCCATACAAGGTGGCGCGCCTGAGGATCCAGACCGGTCGTGGGTTCGTCGAGGACGAGCAGGCGCGGCTGGTTGATCAGGCCGCGCGCGATCAGGAGCCGGCGCTTCATGCCTCCCGAGAGGGCGTCGGTGTTCCACGCCGCGCGGTCGCGGAGCTGGACGAAGTCGAGGAGCTCACGAGCTCTCACCCGTGCGTCTTCCTTGGAGATGTCGAAGTAGCGGGCGTAGACGACGAGGTTCTCCTCGACGCTCAGAACGTCGTCGAGATTCGTCTCCTGCGGGACCACCCCGAGCTCCCGCTTCACGGCGCGGTCCTCCAGCGAAGGGTCGCGGCCCAGGACCTCGAGCACGCCGCCCGACCTGCGGGCGCGGCAGGAGATCAACCGCATCGTGGTGGTCTTGCCGGCTCCGTTCGGCCCGAGGAACCCGAAGCATTCGCCCTCTCGTATCGAGAAGTCGATGCCGTCGACGGCGGGTTCGCGGGACTCCCCGTACCGCTTCACGAGAGCTGACGCGCGGGCGACGACGGTCACGGCGCGGAACCCTAAACCCGCGGCCTCCGGCGCGCCGGTTATCGTCCGGCCCGTGAAACGATCGATGGGAGGAGGGGCGCTCCGCGGCCCGGTGGCGCACGGCCGGCAGCGGCGGACGATCCGCCTCATGCAGATCCTCCTCGCGGGTATCGGCCTCTCGCTGCTGGTGTGGGCCGGTTCCGTTGTCGCGAGTGGTGAATCCGTCGCCCAGGCCCTGGTCTTGGCCGCTATGGCGGCGACGGCGCTCGTGGTGGCGTCGCTGCTGGGGGGACGTTCCGGCGTACGGCTGCCCACGCCGGCGCGCCTCGACGAGCTCGTCGGGCGCGCCGAGGCCGTGGCGATCGAGCGGGCCGAGGCCCAAGGCGACCCCGAGGTCTCAGCGGGCGGCTGAACCCCGCAGGACTGCCGCGACGTGCCCGCTAGGGCCGCGCGTCAGGAACTCGTCGAGGTCCTCGGGGAGATCGAGATCGAGCTCGAGGCGCGGGAGCGCCAGGATGACGGCGCGCAGTCCCGCCTCCTGCGCGCGCTGCAGGTGGAGTCCGAGGCTTCCCTCGCCGAAGCCGGGCGGGATGGCGTCTGGAGGGGATAGATGGAGGGCGTTCGTTCCGCCGCGGGCGCCGGGCACCACGACCACGTCGCTGGTCTCACCCGTGTCCAGGACGTCGCGCAGATCCTCCGCCGTAGCGAGGGGGACGTCGCACGCGAGCAGCGTGGCACTCGTCGCCCCGGCTCTCATCACCGCGCCGATGGCCGCGGTGGCGGCTTCGTTCAGACCCGCGCCCGAGTCGCGGACGGCATCAAAGCCCCGACGGCCCGAATCCTCGAGGACGGCGTCGTCGTCGCTCACGACCCACCAACGGAGGAAGTCGGCGGCTTCGAGGAGGTCGAGCGCGTCGGCGATCAGCGCGCGGGTGAGGTCGGCCATCTCCTTCGCTCCCAGCGCCGCGCGCAGACGCGTCTTCGCCCGGTCCGGTGCCTTCACGAATAGAAGCCCCGCATGCATGGCCTCGGGATACCATGCGACGCGTCTTCACCGCTCCGAAGGAGGCGGTCCCGATCAGCGAGCGGAAGCACTGGAAGCACCTCTACGAAGAGATCGTCGCGACCGAGATCTGCTGCTCGTGCTCGGCGTGCATCGTCGCCTGTCCGCACAAGGTCCTCGAGCTGGAGGATTTCGACCCCGTGCAGGTGGACGCATCGTCTCCCTTCGACAACTGCATCCACGGAGAAGAGGGTTGCTCTCTCTGCGCGATGGCATGCCTCAGGCTCGACCCGCAGGTCGACGTCATCGAGCACATGGTGAACGGTGGACGGCGGGACGACGACCAGCCGGAGGGCCGCTACCGGCGGAAGACGCTCGCTCGCGCCACCGACCCGCGGATCCGCGAGCGAGCGCAAGACGGCGGCGCCGTCACCGCATTGCTGGCGTGGGGGATGGACACGGGACGTCTCGACGGCGCCGCGCTCGCGGCGCCGAGCGATCGGGTCCCGTGGCTGGACGAGCCAAAGGTCGTCGTCTCGTCGGACGAGCTGCTTCGAACGGCCGGCTCCCGCTACACCTACTGCGCCACCCCCCTCGCGCTCAAGATGGCGGCGGAGCGGAAGCTCAAGAGCATCGCCGTCGTCGGCGTCTCCTGCGAGTCCACCGCCGTCCGGCAGCTCGCGGCGCGCGGCATCAAGCGCTGGGTGCGGCCGGTCAAGCTCGTCATCGGGTTGATGTGCTGCGAGACCTTCGACTACGAGGCCTTCATGGTCGGGAAGGTCGAGCAGGATCGCGGCATCCCCCTCGAGGCGATCGAGAAGGTGAACGTCAAGGGCAAGGTCATCGTGACGCTCCGCGACGGACGCGACGTCGACATCCCGCTCAAGGAGGCGCGGCCTTACGCGAACGAGTGGTGCCACCATTGCCCCGACTTCGCCGCCGAGCATGCCGACCTCTCCTGCGGTGGCCTCGGCATGGACGGGTGGACGATGGTCCTCGTGCGCTCCGAGACGGGCGACGAGTACCTGACGCAGGCGGTTGCCGAGGGGGTCCTCGAGCTGAGGGCAGCCGAGGAGGAGCCGAAGGCGCTCGAGGTCATGGACCGCCTCGCGCGCAAGCAGCGGGCGCGGGTGAAGCCCGGCGATCCGCACGCTCGCGCCGCGTACGCCACGGAAGAGGCCCTCGAAGCCGCCCGGCGCGCCGGAGCGACGTCGTGAGCGAGCGCCTGGAGGCCCTGCTGGAGGCGAACCGCGCGGCCGCGGCGCCGATCGCGGGCATGCCGGCGAACCCGCGCCGGCGACTCGCGATCCTCACCTGCATGGATGCCCGCATCGAGCCTCTTTCGTCCCTCGGTCTGCAGCTGGGAGAGGCGCACGTCATCCGCAACGCGGGGGCGCGTGTGACTCCCGACGTGCTGCGGTCGCTCGCCCTCTCACAGCACGTTCTCGGCACCGACGCGGTACTCGTCCTCGGACACACCCGCTGTGGTCTGCATGGAGCGACCGACGAGGACCTGGCGGAAGCGGTGCGTCGCGGCGGAGGCGATCCGGAAGGTCTCCGCTTCCTTCCGTTCGACGCGGTCGAGGAGGGCGTGCGGGAGAGCGTGGCGTCGCTCGCCGGAGCGCCCGCGCTGCGTCCCGACACGCAGGTGTGGGGAGCGGTGTACGACGTCGATTCGGGCCGGGTGTCGGAGGTGGCGCGGTGAGGGGCCGCCTCCTCGTCGCGCTCGCGACCACGGCGGCGGCGCTGGCTCCGATCGGCACCGCGGCTGCACCGGCGAAGTGCGAGCAGGCGGAGCCGGTGTTCGCCTACGACGCGGCCGAGGTCTCCTATAGCCTGTCGGTCGAGCTACGCGGCTGCTCCTGGGTGACCCGGCGCCGCCCGCTCGTCGTGGGTGGGAGCATCACGCGGGACGGGGGCGCGGGAGCGCGCACCGAAGCTGGGTTCGCGACCTGCGACAGGCGAGGTGCGTGCCGACTCGTTCTGGGGATGGAGCACCTTCCGGTCGAAGCGGCCCGTTACACCGCCGAGATCACCCTCCGCTGGAATCGTAAGGAGGTCCGGCACGAGGTCGACAAGCTCTGCGTCGCCGCCGCGGCAGGCGGTCAGTGCGCCGACCTGTGACCCTTAGTCCGCCTCCTCGAAGTGCCGGACGATCGGCGCCTGTCGGAACAGCCGCTTGAGATCCTCCAGCGCGGCGGCATAGTCGGGGGTGGCGATGGCGTCGCGGATCGCCTCGGTCGACTCCCAGCGCGAGATGGCGACCACCTCGACCAGCTCGCCGGAATGCTCCTCCACGCCGATCGCCATCTCGATACCGTGGCAGCCGGGGAAGGTCTCGAAGGCGGGCCGCACCTGCTCGCGGAAGATCTCCTTCCCGCGTTCCACATCGTCCGGATGGATGGCGGTGTCGAAGATCCGCACGATCATGAGGCGCCCTCCGTCATACGTTCCATGAACCCCGGTTGAACATGCCGGCCAGCTGCTGGTTGAGCGAGAGGCGTCGCTCTGAACGGACGTAGTTGGCGGCGACTATCTCGCCCAGACCCGGATACTTCTGGACGATCCGGACGCGCTCGTCGTCGACCTCGATCACGTTGTAGGAGGGGCGGGTGTAGCCGCGCACGCGGTAGGAGGACGCGGTGCCGGAGTTCACGAGCAGCATCTCTCCGAACTGCCACACGTTCGGCACGTGCTTGTGCCCGGAGAGGACCAGCTCGACCTCGAGCTCGCTCACGAGGGCGAGGACGTCACCGGCGTCCCACACGATGTTGCGCTCGCGCCCTGTGCCCGGCAGCGGCACGAGGTGATGATGGAGCACGAAGATCCGGTAGTCGTCCGGATACTCGTAGAACGAGCTCCGGATCCAGTCGTACCGAAAGTGCCCGACCTCGCCCTCGGCGAAGTCGGGTTTCGCCGAGTTCACCGCCACGATCGTGGCCCACCTTCCCCCGAGACCGCCGTCGCCGTTCTGGAACGGGATCCGCAGGACCCGCTCGGACTTTCCGAATGCGTCGCGGAAATGGAGGAATCCGACGTTCATCAGGTCGTGGTTGCCCGGGATCACGACCATCTCGAGGTCCTCGAGGCGGTCGAGATACTTCTTCGCTTGCCGGAACTGCGGCGCGTACCCCTCGGCCGTGAGGTCGCCGGCGACCACGACCACGTCGGGAGCCAGCGCGAGTATCTCGTTGATCGCATGGTCCAGGAGCTCGCCGTCGAAGTGCGGGTGCCCGCAGTGGATGTCGGAGATCTGCGCGATCACGAGGCGGTTGCCCTTCACGGAGCGCATCATAGAAGGCGGCGCACCCCGCATCCCGCCGACGCCTTGTGCCACAATCCCCACGACATCGGGTCTTCGGGGAGGCGAATGGAACCGGTCTATCTCCTGGCGAAGGGGATCCTCAAGCCGTGGCTGCGTACGTGGTTCCGCTGGCACATGGAGGGCATCGACAGGATCCCGTCCACGGGACCGGCGATCCTCGCGTTCAACCACATCGCCTACCTAGACCCGTTCGCCGCGGCCTACGCGGTCGATGCGGCAGGTCGTCGCCCTCGGTTCCTGGCCAAGAGCGAGCTGTTCGCCGACCGACGGATCGCGTGGATCCTGAAGGGCTGCGGCCAGATCGAGGTCAGGCGCGGAACGCGCGCCGCGCCCGTGGCCCTCGACAACGCGCTGGACGGGTTGCGCCGGGGGGAGATCGTGGTCGTCTTCCCGGAGGGGACGATCACTACCGACCCCGATCTGAACCCGATGGCGGCGAAGTCCGGCACCGCGCGCATGGCGCTGGAGTCGCAGGTGCCGGTCCTCCCGTGCGCCATCTGGGGCACCCAGAACGTGTGGGCGAAGGGCTACGCCAAACACTGGTGGCCGCCGCGCCAGGACATCCTCGTGCGCGTTGGTGAGCCCTACGTCGCCCGCGGCAGCGCGACCGATCGAGCCGACATCGTGCGGGTGGGGGAGGAGATCATGGACCGGATCTCGCTCCTGCTCGCGAGCCTCAGGCCGGCGCTGCCGGATCGTCGCCGCCCCAAGAAGAGCCGCGTCGCGTGAGCAAGATCGCGTTCATCGGTGCGGGCTCATGGGGGACCGCGACGGCCGCCCTGGTCGCGGCGAAGGGGGTCGACGAGGCGGTCCTGTGGGCGCGCCGCCCGGAGCTCGCGGAGACGATCAACCTCTTCCACGAGAACCCGCAGTACCTGCCGGACGTCCTCCTTCCCGAATCACTGCGGGCGACGAACGATCTGGAGGAGGCGTTGAGCGGCGCGGAAACGGTCGTCATGGGGGTGCCGTCGCACGGCTTCCGCGGCGTCCTCCGCGAGGTGGTCGATTACGCCGAGCCCGGAGCGTGCTACGTCAGCTTGACCAAGGGTCTTGAGGTCGACACCAAGAAACGGATGACTGAGGTGCTCGCCGAGGAGGTCCCCGGGATCCGCGACGACTGCATCGCGCTCCTGACGGGTCCTAACCTGGCCAAAGAGGTGGTGCGGGGATACCCCGCAGCGTCCACCGTCGCCTGTACCCACACGGACACCGCAGCGCGCCTACAAGAAACGTTCAACACCGGGACCTTCCGCGTCTATACGAATCCCGACGTGGTCGGCTGCGAGATCGGCGGCGCGTTCAAGAACGTCCTCGCGATCGCCGCGGGCATCGCCGACGGGCTGGGGCTAGGGGACAACACCAAAGCGACCGTGATGACGCGCGGCCTCGCGGAGATGGCGAGGTTCTCGGTGAAGTTCGGTGCGAAGCCGTTGACGTTCCTCGGCCTCGCGGGTGTCGGCGACCTCGTCGCTACGTGCGCCAGCCCCCAGTCACGCAACCATCACGTCGGGATGGAACTGGGGAAGGGACGCAAGATCGACGAGATCATCGGCGAGATGAACATGGTCGCCGAGGGCGTGAAGTCGTGTAAGCCCATATTCGAACTGGGGCAGGCGGCCGACGTCTACATGCCGATCACTGAGAACGTCGTGCGCATCTGCCACGAAGGCTCGACCGCGAACGACGTAGTGCGCGACCTCTTGTCCCGCGAGATACGCGCCGAGTTCGACGGAGTCGAGGACTACCTGCCCCTCGCATAGCGCCCGCGGCGGCGCCAGGGCCACAATTAGACTTGCAACGGGACTCCTGTGGAGCATAGTTTGGTCAGGGACTGTCAAGTCGAGGAACCTGGGGGGGGCGGAGTGGAACATCGCGGGTTGCTGAGGTTCACGGCATCTGCTTTCTTCATGGTGTAGCTATGAGTCCTGTTACGGCGCAGGCATCTAACGCCGTTGAGGAGATCCAGGCATCTGACCCCATTGAGGAGATCCTGGACATGGAGCATCCTTGCGAGGTTGTTGCGACGCCGCCAGTTCAACATGGGCAGCAGGCTACTGGCAAAGCTGAGTTCACCTGCCCCAATCCCCATCGGCATATGACGATCCACGTAGCGCTCGAGGTTTTTACGCAAGATTACGGCTTCCAAACCGTCGCTACGAACACGTGCTCGAGCGGCACCACGCCAACTAACACCACGTTGCCGTGCCCAGTCACCGGAACTGTTTGCATACCTGGTGCGACGCTGATGAAAACGACGGGCTACGGCTACTGGAAGAACTCGAAGGGACAGACTCGAGGTAACAACTACGCGGAGAGCCGGCCTGTCCCAGTGGTTTGCAGCGCCGCAGAGGAGCAACCCTAGAGGAACGTCCGGCTTCAAGAACGCGGAGCGGGCCGCACCTGGCTGAACAGGAGTACGACGAGCCGCGGCGAAGATCAAGCGCATGATCTGCCGTTTGCGAGCAGTTTTGGTCGTAGCGATCCTGACGCTTGTTGTTCTCGTGCCGGCAGCTGACGCGGGGCCAGAGAGGAAGCCCAGATCCTGGACGGTGCGCGGCTCCGCACCCGCGACCTTCCCATTGACGCTTGAGCGTCCTGTTCGGATCCGCTGCTGCGGGGTCATCGAGCGCAAGGGAAGGTTCGAGCAGAGCGGATTCTCCGTCGAGTCGAATGGAACATATGCGGGCTTCGCCCTCGAATCGCCGGAGGGGCGGTTGGTCGTTGGAGGTATCCGGATCCCGGCGATGGATCTGAACGACCGCCAATTTCCGACCGTCGCGGTCCTGGCCGACGGCGGTCGCATCCCGGCGGGGGAGTACCGCCTTCATCTTCTGACAGATGGACATTCTCGTTTGCGTATCGATGTTCTCGGCGACCGGGACAGACGGCTCGCGCCAACACGACCTACGTGGACCGAAGGAAGATTGCTACCTCTCTTGCCTCCGCAAGGTTCACCAGCGGCGCATGGGCGAGAAGCCACGAGGCTCAGGGCGGGAGCGTATGCGGTCCTCGCGACACACGCGGAAGGACTCGCATTCCAAGCGACGTATCTCGAGCACTGCCTCGTTCCTTCCGACAGCATCTGCGCCGGCTCTCAGGACGGCAGCAGCGAGCTCTACCGCTGCCCTTTTGACGCCTGCACCGAATCGGGCGGAACACTCGTGACGATCTTCGACCGCGACCACTTCGGCGTCGGAGAGATGGACGCCGTCTTCACCACCGCAGGAACCGGCGCGACGCTGGCCGCGCACGGCTTCGTGTTGGCTTTCCGTTCTGCTTATCGGTGAACCGCCAGGATCTCTCTGCGCGTTCCTAGAGGTGGACGACGGGGCAGGTCAGGGTGCGGGTGATCCCATCGACGGCCTGGATCTTCGCCACCACCAGCTTTCCGAGGTCGTCGACGTTCGTGGCGCTCGCCCTGACGATGACGTCGTAGGGACCGGTCACGTCCTCGGCCGCGTCCACGCCGTCGATCTCGCGGACCTCCTTGGCGACCTGTGCAGCCTTCCCCACTTCCGTTTGGATCAGGATGTACGCCATGACTTGTGCCACTCTCGCCCTCCTCGGTCGAACGATGACGACTCCCCTCGCGCCATGCGAGGCGGGAACGGCGGCGAGTCTACCTATCGAAGCATCGCGGCGCGCCGCCGTCGTCCGTGAGGGATTGGGTAGGCTCTGGTCCTTCCGGTCACCGCGGAGCCTCTGCGAACACTAGGAGACCACGACATGGCTGCAGGCGACCTGGCGGGCATCGCGCCGGGCACCGTTCATCGCAATCCCAGCGCGCCCGAATTGGTCGAGCACGCCGTCCGGCGGGGGGAAGCCACTCTCGCCGCGAACGGCGCTCTGGTGACCGAGACGGGGGCACGCACGGGCAGGTCACCCGCCGATCGGTTCTTCGTCTCGCACGGCGAGGCGAAGCAGAGGATCGACTGGGGCGCGGTCAACAAGCCGGTGGAGGCATCGACCTTCGACGCCTTGTTCGGGAAGGTGAGGGACCATCTCGAGGGACGCGAGCTGTTCGTCATCGACGGGTACGTGGGCGCCGATCCGGACCATTCGATCCGACTGCGCGTCGTCACGGAGCTGGCGTGGCATGCACTCTTCGGCCTCCAGCTCTTCCGGCGGCCCGGCCGCGACGAGTTGCAGGACTTCGAGCCCGACTTCACCGTCGTCTCGGCGCCGACCTTCAGCGCGGTTCCCCAGCGGGACGGCACGCAGTCGGACGCCTTCATCGGGCTCGATCTCGAGCGGAAGCAGGTCCTGATCTGCGGGACGCACTACGCCGGTGAGATGAAGAAGTCGATCTTCACGTCGGCGAACTATCTCCTTCCGCTCGACGGGGTCCTGCCTATGCATTGCTCGGCCAACCTCGGCGAGCGCGGCGACGTCGCCCTCTTCTTCGGGCTGTCGGGCACGGGCAAGACGACGCTGTCCGCCGATCCGGCGCGCCGGCTGATCGGCGACGACGAGCACGGGTGGTCGGATAACGGGGTCTTCAACTTCGAAGGTGGCTGCTACGCCAAGTGCATCAACCTCTCGGCCGAGAAGGAGCCGCAGATCTGGTCGGCGATCCGCTTCGGCTCGGTCGTCGAGAACGTCGTGGTCGATCCGGTCACGCGCGAGGTCGATTACGACGACGCGACGATCACCGAGAACACGCGGGCCGCCTACCCGCTGGAGTACATCCCCGGCTTCGTCCCCGAGGGGCGCGCCGGCCATGCCGAGACGATCGTCTTCCTCACCGCCGACGCGTTCGGCGTCCTGCCGCCGATCTCCCGCCTCAGCTCCGACGCGGCGATGTACCACTTCCTCTCGGGCTTCACGTCGAAGCTCGCCGGGACGGAGGCGGGCGTGGGAAGCGAACCACAGGCGACCTTCTCCACGTGCTTCGGCGCGCCGTTCCTGCCGCTCAGTCCGAACGTGTACGCCACGATGCTCGGCGAGCGCATCGAGCGCCACGGCGCGCGGGTATTCCTGGTGAACACCGGATGGACCGGGGGACCGTACGGCGTCGGCTCGAGGATGAGCCTCCCGCACACCCGCGCCATGATCACGGCCGCCACGTCCGGCGAACTCGACGACG
>Ga0247713_1000981_pt1 | contig 15271 bp, 16 predicted proteins | sample 21E_NmetaG_FD_189936 | JGI IMG/M metagenome (GOLD analysis project Ga0247713, IMG submission 189936) | Soil microbial communities from hillslope of Landscape Evolution Observatory, University of Arizona, Oracle, AZ, United States - 2-1-E_N | ecosystem: Engineered > Artificial ecosystem >... | reverse complement strand
ACACGATCCGCCGGGCGCTGCTCGACGGTGAGGTGGAGCTGGCGGTCCACTCCTACAAGGACCTTCCGAGCGATGAGGTGGCGGGCCTGGTCGTCGGCGCGGTGCCCGCCCGCGAGGACCCCCGCGACGTGCTCGTCACTCGCCGCGGCCACGGGCTGGCGACGCTGCCGGCCATCGCGACCGTCGGGACCAGCTCGGAACGCCGCCGGGTCCAGCTGCTGCGCTCCAAACCAGGCCTGCAGGTCCTGCCGGTGCGGGGCAACCTCGACACGCGGCTGCGCAAGGTCGCCGACGGCGAGCTCGACGCGGTCGTCGTCGCCTTCGCCGGGCTGCGCCGCCTCTACGTCCCGGAGGAAGCCGGCGGTGTCGGCGCGCTCGGCCTGCCGCTGAGAGCTGTTGCTCTGGAGCCCGGCGAGGTGCTGTCGGCGCCGGCCCAGGGCACGCTGGCCGTGGAGTGCCGCGCCGACGACGCCGACGCTCTGGCGATCTGCCGGCAGATCGACGACGAGGCCGCGCACCGCGCCGTGCGCGCAGAACGGGCGTTCCTCGCACGTCTGGGCGGCGGCTGCCTCGCGCCCGTCGGGGCCCTGGCCACCCTGACCGGCCTCGGCGCCCTCGAGCTCCTCGGCATGCTGGCCGACCCCGTCCGCCGGCGCGTGCTGCGCCTGTCCGACACCGGACCGTACGACCAGCCGGAGCGGCTCGGCGAGTCGCTGGCGGACCAGGCCGTCGCGGCCGGCGGCGCCGCGATGCTGGAATCCATCGAGGCCACCCGTCGGTCGGCGCCCGGGACCCACCCGTGAGCTGGCCGTTCGGGGGACCCCCGGCGGCTGCGGGGACCGTGCACCTGGTCGGGGGCGGGCCCGGTGATCCCGGGCTGGTCGGCCTGCGCGCCGCGCGGCTGCTGTCCACCGCCACCGTCGTGGCCTACGACCGGCTGGCTCCTGCCGAGGCGCTGACGCTGTGCGCCGAGGAGTGCACACAGATCTACGTCGGCAAGCTGCCCGACCGCCACGCCCTGCCCCAAGAAGAGATCAACGCCCTGCTGGTCGAGCGGGCACGCGCCGGCGAGGCGGTCGTGCGGTTCAAAGGCGGCGACCCGTTCGTGCTCGGCCGGGGGTCGGAGGAGGCGCAGGCCTGCGCGGCCGCCGGGGTGCCCTTCGAGGTGGTGCCCGCCGTGACCGCCGGGGTCGCCGTGCCCGCCTACGCCGGGATCCCGGTCACCCACCGGGGCGTGGCACCGGCCTTCGCGGTCGTCACCGGCCACGAGGACCCCACCAAGCCGGGCACCCAGGTCGACTACGCCGCCCTGGCGGCCTTTCCCGGCACGCTGCTGCTCTACATGGGCGTGGGCCGGCTCGCGGAGATCGCCGCTGCGCTGGTGGCCGCCGGCAAGCCGCCTGGCACGCCGGTCGCCCTTGTGCGCTGGGGCACGACGCCGCGGCAGGAGACGCTCGTCGGGACGTTGGCCGACATCGCCGGCGCGGTCGGGGCGACCGGCTTCGCCAACCCGGCGGTGATCGTCGTGGGTGACGTCGTGGCCCTGCGCGAGGAGATCGCCTGGTACGAGCAGCGCCCGCTGCACGGTATCGCGGTGCTCGTGCCGCGCACCCGCCACCAGGCGTCCGCGCTGACCGAGCGCCTGCGGGCACTCGGCGCCGAGCCCGTCGAGGCGCCCACCATCGCCATCGAGCCCACCCGGGACCCCGAGCGCCTGCGCGACTGCGTAGCCCGCCTGGCCGACGGGGCGTGGGACTGGCTGGCGCTCACCTCCGCCAACGGCGTCGACGGGCTGTGGGCACAGGTGCAGGCGCTCGGCGCTGACGCCCGGCTGCTCGCCGGGGTGCGCATCGCCGCGGTGGGGCCGGGCACCGCCGACGCGCTGGCGACGCACGGTCTGCGGGCCGACCTCGTCCCGGACCCCTTCACGACCCGGGGGCTGGCTGACGCGCTGGTCGGCGGCCATCGCCCCGCCCGCGTGCTGCTGCCCCGCGCCGACATCGCCACCCCGACCCTTGCCGAGGCGCTGCGCGACGCCGGGTGGGACACGACCGAGGTCGAGGCCTACCGCACCGTCCCGGTCCCCGAGCTGCCCTCCGCCGTCCGCGAGCGACTGGCGACCGGCGACATCGACGTGGTGGCGTTCGCGTCGTCGTCCACGGCGCGCAACTTCGTGCGCCTGCTCGGCGGCCCGCCCCATGCCCCCTTGCGGGTCGCCTCGATCGGCCCGGTGACGTCGGCGACCTGCCGGGAGCTCGGCCTGCGCGTCGACGCCGAGGCCGACCCCCACGACGTCGACGGCCTGGCCGCCGCGATCCTCGCCGCTACGGGCATGCGGGGGAATGCCGGCGGGGGTGCCTGAGCTGGCGACCTAGACCGGTCCCGGGATGTGGCCCGCAGAACAGGCCGCCTATGGCCGTCGAACATTCCCGCGAATCTGCGGGATTTTGGGGCGGGCGGCGGGTGACGGTTGCCTAGGACCAGGTCGGAACCAGGACTTTCCCGCAGATGCGCGGGAATCTGGCTGCCGGGTCAGATGCCGAGCCACAGGTACAGGCCGGCGAGCAGGACCGGCAGCATCGCGAGCTTCACGGCGAGCTTCGCGGCCTTGAGGGCCACGAAGGCCGCGACGGCGAGCAGGACCATACCGAGCGGGGTGTCCATGCCCAGCCCGTCGATGCCCAGCCCGTCCAGCCCGAGCCCGTCGAGGAGGTTCAGAAAGACCATGGCCGTACCGTAGCCCGACTATGCTCGCGGGCATGCGACCTGCTGCCTTTCCCGCCGGCCGGCCGCGCCGGCTGCGCCGCACGGAGGCGCTGCGCGCGCTGGCGCGGGAGACCCGCCTCGCGCCGGACCAGCTCGTCGCGCCGCTGTTCGTGAAGGAGGGGATCGACGAGCCGCTGCCCGTGGCGTCCATGCCCGGCGTGGTGCAGCACACCCTGGAGAGCCTGCGCGCGGAGGTGAAGGACCTGCGCGCCGCCGGCGTCGGCAACCTGCTGCTGTTCGGCGTGCCCGCCCGCAAGGACGCGGACGGCACGCAGGCCTGGAACGCCGCCGGCGTGGTGCAGCAGGCCCTGGGAGCGCTGCGAGACGACCATGGCGAGGAGATCGTGCTGCTGGCCGACACATGCCTGGACGAGTACACCGACCACGGCCACTGCGGCCCGCTGCGCCCCGACGGCAGCGTGGACAACGACGCCGCCGTCGCCGCCTATGCCCGCGCGGCGGTCAGCCAGGCCGAGGCCGGCGCGGACCTCGTGGCCCCCTCGGGGATGATGGACGGGCAGGTCGCCGCCATCCGGGCGGCCCTCGACGCCGCCGGCCACGCCGAGACCGTCGGCATCATGAGCTACTGCACGAAGTACGCATCGGCTTTCTACGGACCGTTCCGCGACGCGGCGGAGTGCGCACCCTCCTTCGGCGACCGCGCCGGCTACCAGCTCGATCCGGCCAACGCCGAGGAGGGGGTGCGCGAGGCGCTGATCGACGTCGCCGAGGGCGCCGACATCCTGCTCGTCAAGCCGGCCGTGCCCTACCTGGACCTCGTCTGGCGGGTGAAGCAGGGCACCGGCCTGCCGCTGGCCGCCTACCACGTGTCGGGGGAGTACGCGATGGTCCACGCCGCCGCCGAGCGCGGCTGGGTCGACGGCGACCGGGTCATGGACGAGACCCTGCGCTCCATCCGCCGCGCCGGCGCGGACCTCGTCATCACCTACGCAGCGGGTTGGATGGCCCGCCGCCTGCAGGGGTGACGCGGCCGGCCGACGTCAGGGCGTGACGCCGGGCGTCAGAACCCGACGTCGTCGTAGGTCCACTCGTAGGACTCGGTGTGCGTGGTGCCGTCCGGGTAGGCGATCGTGCGGCCGCAGCTCGAGGCAAAGGGCCCTGAGGCCGGCGGCTCGGCCGGTTCCGCCCAGGACTCCACCTGCGCCCACTCCTGGCTCATGAAGCGCACCCCGATGACGCCTTCGTCGTAGAAGGTGTCGACGAGGATGTCGTGGGGTGAGTTGTTGTGCACGACCACGTCCAGGCTCCCCCAGCTGAGCGTGGCCTCGTGGCACACCGGGTAGCGCGGGAAGTAGATGGTGTGCTGGCGCCACTCGACCAGCTCGATGCCGGTGAACCAGGCGACGTTCATGAACGTCGTCGCCATCTGGCTGGTGCCGCCGCCGACGCAGTCCACCGCTTGGCCGCCGGCACCGATGCAGCCGTTCTCCACCAGCCGGAAGCCCCGGGCGGTGGTGCGCTCCCCGATGCCGTCGTGGTTGAGGGAGTAGGTCGCACCGGCGGCGATGACGTCGTCCTGCATGTAGTCGGCGGCCAGGTGGATGTTGTGGGTGCGGTCGGGATTGGGCGGCAGGAAGGTGGAGAAGCGCGCGACCTCTTGCAGCGCGGGCGGCTCGGGGGGCGGCTCCGGGGGTGAGGGCTCCTGCGGGACGATCACGTCGAGGTCGACCAGGAGATCCATCGTGCGCATCAGGAACGACGCCATCTCATCGCGTCGGACGGTCTGACCGGGGGCGTAGCGCCGCTGGCCGTCGGCCTGGCGGCCGGCGGTGATGCGTTGCTCGGCCAGGACGTTAATGTGGTCGGCGTGCTCGGCCAGAACGCCGTTCAGGTCGTCGAAGTAGACCTCGTCGGTGGTCGGCGGCTCGGACAGGATGGCCTCCAGGCTGCGGGCGACGAACGAGGCCATCTGGTCGCGGCGCACCGGCAGCCCCGGACCGAACGCGTCGGCGGGGCGCCCCCCGGGCCCTCCGGCGACCACCCCTGCCACGGCCAGCCGGTTGATCGGGGCCACATGCGGGCTGTTGCCGGACACGTCACCGAAGCGGTTCTGCCCGTCCCACGGCGGCAGCAGCTGGGCATCCAGCTGCTCGTCGGCGTAGTCGAGGAACCGGGCGATGAAGCTGGCCATCTGGTCGCGGCGCACGCTCAACCCCGGGCCGTACTGGCCGGGGGGACGTGCCCCGGGGCCTCCCCGGGCGATGCCGTACCAGGCCGCGCAGTCCACCGCCCGCGTGTGGGGCGAGCCCGCCGACACGTCGGTGAACCCCGCGTCGGGCACACCCCCCTGGGGGCACGCCAGCGCCAGCGCCCTGGGCTCGGGCGGGTCGGCGGTGCGCTCGTGCTGGCTCGCGCCTGCCCCCGCAGGCCACAGCGCAAGCGCCACCAGCAAAGCCGCGACCGCGGCCACCCTGCGGCCACCGCGGTGCTGTCTCGTCCCGCTCACTGACGTCGCCCTTTCCTGGAAGGCCTTCGCGCGGGCGTCAGCCCTCTACCCGGCTCACCGGCCACGTTATTCACGCCCGGGGCTGCCGGTTGGGGGGCAGCGATAAGATCGGGCGCAACCGACCCGTACGAGGAGCACCGCATGCGCTACCGTCAGCTCGCCCCCGGCATCGAGGTCAGCGAGGTCGGGTTCGGCAACTGGACGATGACGACCGGCTGGTGGGGGGAGTACACGAAAGAACAGGCGATCGACCTGCACCGGGCGGGCTTCGAGGCGGGGATCACCTTCTTCGACACCTCCAACGCCTACGCCGAGGGCTATGCCGAGGAGGTGCTCGGAGAAGCTCTCGGCGGCGTGCGCGACCAGATCGTGATCGCCACGAAGTTCGGCTACGACCTGGAGGCGACCGGCACCCGGCGAGGCCAGCAGGAGCGCCCGCACCGCACCGACATCGCCAGCGTCCGTCGCGCCCTCGACGACAGCCTTCGCCGCCTCGGCACCGACCGCATCGACGTGTACCAGCTGCACAACCCCCGCATGGGCCACCTCGACGATGACGAGCTGTTCGGCTTCCTCGACGACGCCAGGCGGGCGGGCAAGATCCGCGTCTACGGCGTCGCGCTCGGGCCGAAGATCGGTTGGCGCGACGAGGGAGTGCACGGCATGCGCACCCGTGACCTCGCCAGCGTTCAGATGATCTACAACATCCTGGAGCAGGACCCCGGCCGTGACCTGCTGGCCGCCGCCCGCGAGAGCGACACCCGCACGATCGTGCGGGTGCCCCACTCCAGCGGCATGCTCGAGGGCAACCTCACCGCCGACACCGTCTTCCCGGCCGGCGACCACCGCCGGCACCGGCCCCGCAGCTGGCTGGTCGAGGGCGTGCAGAAGGTGGCGCGGCTGCGCTTCCTCGAAGAGCCCGGCCGAACCCTCGGTCAGGCCGCGCTGCGCTGGGTCCTCGCCGACAGCCACGTCGCCAGCACATTGCCCAACATCTACTCCCGCGCCGAGATCGACGAGTTCGCTGCCGCCTCCGACGTCCCCGACCTCACCGAGGACGAGCTCGCCCGCGTGGGCGAGCTGTACGCCGGCAACTTCGGCGTCGAGGCCGAGCCCGACCGCACGACCAAGGTCAACGCGTGAGGGCTAGATGAGGGCCCTACCGCTTCGCTGCTTGAGGGCTAGATGAGGGCCCTACCGCTTCGCTGCTTGAGGGCTAGATGAGGGCCCTACCGCTTCGCTGCTTGAGGGCTAGATGAGGGCCCTACCGCTTCGCTGCTTGAGGGCCGGATGAGCGGCACGGTCCTGTCCGAGGAGCTGTACGCACGGGCGCAGGCGGTCATCCCCGGTGGCGTGAACTCCCCGGTCCGGGCGTTCCGGGCTGTCGGGGGCACACCGCGGTTCATGGCCTCGGGCTCGGGCTGCATGATCGTCGACGTCGACGGCAACGCCTACCGCGACTACGTCATGAGCTGGGGCCCGCTCATCGCCGGACACGCCCACCCCGACGTGGTCCGCGCCGCCCGCGACGCGCTCGAGCGCGGGTCGAGCTTCGGGGCGCCGACCGCCGCCGAGATCGAGCTCGCCGAGGACATCCGCGAGCGCTACCCCGCCGCCGAGCGGGTGCGCTTGGTATCCAGCGGCACCGAGGCGGGCATGAGCGCGATCCGCGTCGCTCGCGGTGCCACCGGCCGGGACAAGGTCGTGAAGTTCGCCGGCCACTACCACGGCCACGCCGACGCCCTGCTCGCCGAGGCGGGCAGCGGCGTGGCCACCCTCGGGCTGCCCGACTCGCCGGGGGTCACGCCGGCGGCCGTCGCCGACACGATCGTGGTCGCCTGGAACGACCGGGCCGCGGTGGACGCAGCCTTCGCCGAGCACGGCGACGACGTCGCGGTGGTCATGTGCGAGCCGGTCGCGGCCAACATGGGCGTGGTTCCGCCGGAGCCGGGCTTCCTCGCCTTCCTGCGGGACGTCACCGCTCGTCACGGCGCCCTGCTGTGCTTCGACGAGGTCATGACCGGCTTCCGCCTCGCGCGAGGCGGCGCGGCGGAGCTGTACGGCGTGGCACCGGACCTTGCGGCCTTCGGCAAGGTCGTCGGCGGCGGTTTGCCCCTCGCCGCGTTCGGCGGTCGGGCCGAGCTGATGGAGCAGCTGGCACCGGGCGGGCCGGTGTACCAGGCGGGCACCCTGAGCGGGAACCCCGTGGCCGTGGCGGCGGGCCACGCGCAGCTCCGCCTGCTCGACGCCGGCGCCTACGAGCGCCTCGGGGGGCTGGCGGACCGGCTGGTCGCCGGTCTGTCGGCCGCCTTCGCCGCGGCCGGCGTGCCCGCCGTGGTCCAGCGCGCGGCGAGCCTGTTCGGCGTCTTCTTCACCGCCGGCGACGAGCCGGTGCGCGACTTCACGGCCGCCCGGGCCGCCGACCACGGCCGGTACGCGCGGTTCTTCACCGGCATGCTCACCCGCGGCCACTACCTGCCGCCCTCGGGCTACGAAGCGATCTTCGTCAGCCTCGCCCACTCGCCCGACGACGTCGACGCCACCGTCGCCGCCGCCCAGGACGTCGCGGAGGAGCTCGCCGGCTGATCGGGGTGCAGGGCCCCGTTATCCTCCTGCGTATGGAGACCGAACCCCTGGCCGAGGAGCGCTCGTCCAGCGGCAGGAGGACGCTCGCGCTGAGCCTTCTCCTCGGGTTCGCGTTCGCGGTCGGCGGCTTGGTCGTCACCGCCGCTATGAGCGGGCCCGACGGGACGGAGACCGAGGACCGGGGGGGTCTGGGCCCGGTCAGCGGTCCGGTGGCCGAGCCGCTGCCCGAGGTCCAGCTGGAGGGCTTCGGAGAAGAGGCCGCGCCCGTGCGCCTCACGGCCTTGCGGGGCACACCGCTGGTGGTGAACTTCTGGGCCACGTGGTGCGCGCCATGTGTGGCCGAGATGCCCGATTTCCAGCAGGTCGCGCAGGAGGCGGGCGACGAGGTCCGGTTCTTGGGTGTCAACTACCGCGACCCGGACCGGGAGGCCGCCAGGGCGTTCGTCACCGAGCTCGGCATCACGTATGCGCTCGCCGTCGACGCGGGCGGGGAGTTCCTCGCCCAGGTCGGAGGCGTCGGCATGCCGACCACCCTGTTCGTCGATGCGGGGGGGCTGATCACCTATCGGCACACCGGCGCGCTGGACGCCGAGCAGCTGCGGGGGCTGCTCGACGATCACCTGGGGATCGATGTCTGATGGCCGCGCGGGCCCGGTTGGCGGTTCCCCGTGGCGGCGGGGTAAAGTTCGACGGGCGGAGAGGCCGGGCGCACCGAGACGGAAAGGGCAGGCGTGGACTGGCTGGGTGACTTCTTCCGGGCCATCCCGCAGGCAGTGCAGGAGTTCTGGAGGTTCGCCGACGGGTTCGCAGGTCTGGCGGTCCTGCTGGGTTACCTCGTCCTGGCGCTTGTGTGCGTCTTCTTCGCATTCAAGCTGCGCCCCACCCGCGGCTGGCTGTCGTCCATATTCGGCGTCATGGCGATCACCATCGCGTTCTTCTGGGGGTTCGGCATCGTGCCCTCGGCCTGGGTCTACTTCGCCGACGGGGCCCAGGAGATCCTTCAGGGCAACGTCATCCCCGCCGCCCTGCCCGGGGCCGACAACTTCTACGAGGTCTTCCGCGACACCATCGTGGTGGTGCTGACGGCGTTGGGTATCACGGGGTTCTGCCTGGCCGCCCTGGCCATCCAAAGGCGCTTCCCGCGCGGCCTCGCGGAGGGCGAGGAGGCCAGTCCGAAGACGGGTGGCTACAAATAGGGCGCTCTTGGGGCACCATGGGAGTACGACAGCGACGCCGACGCGATAGGACACCGACATGGGACTGACCGACCAAGGCCTGCATCCGGAGATCTTCGACGACTACCGGATCGAGACCGTGGACCCGAGCTGGCTGCAAGAACGGGTCAAGCCCAAGCGCCACATCGGGCTGACCCCCGAGCTGTGCATCCTCTGCCGAGCGTGTGAGGATGTCTGCCCGTGGGAGTGCATCTTCATGATGTCACCTGGCATCATCAAGGAGGCGGAGAACCCCGAGGTCATGACGCTCGCCAGCACCGCCAACGCGGTCTTCGTCATCGACGACAACGAGTGCACCCGCTGCTCCATCTGCGTGGAGCGCTGCCCCTCCGACGCCTTGTGGTTGGGACGGGTCGAGAACAACTGACACTGACATGGGGCCCTACCGCTTCGCTACTTGAGGGCCTACACGGCGATCAGCTGAACGACGGATAGGAACGGCTGCGTGAGCAGGATCCCGGCGCCCGGCGAGCTGAAGAAGCGCGCGCAGGACAACGTCATATGGAGGTCCATCTTCCGTCCGGGCTCGATCTACCGGAAGGGCTATCGGGACACGTCCCGCGACCGTGCCCTCACCGCGATGAACAACGTGCTCTACCACCTGCACCCGGTGAAGGTGAAGCGCCACGGCCTGAAGCTGACCTACACCTACTGCCTCGGGGGCCTGAGCTTCTTCCTGTTCATCCTGCTCACGATCACCGGCATCTTCCTCATGTTCTTCTACCGACCCGCCGCCGGACCCGGCAACGAGCTCGCCTACATCGACATGCAGAACCTGCGGGACACCGTGGCGTTCGGCGAGCTCGTCCGCAACCTGCACCGGTGGGCTGCCCACGGCATGGTCCTGACCGTCTTCCTGCACATGGCCCGCGTCTTCTATCACGGTGCCTACAAGCCGCCGCGGGAGTTCAACTGGGTCATCGGCATCATCCTGCTCGTGCTCACACTGCTGCTGTCCTTCACGGGCTACCTGCTGCCCTGGGACCAGCTCGCGCTCTGGGCGGTGGCGGTCGGCACCAACATGGCCGGCTTCACGCCCGTGTTCGGCCAACAAGTCCAGTTCGTGCTCATCGGCGGGGTCGAGGTCGGCCCGGACACGTTGCTGCGCTGGTATGTGCTGCACGTGCTCGCGCTGCCGTTCATCCTCACGATCTTCCTCGCCGTGCACTTCTGGCGAATCCGCAAGGACGGTGGCATCTCCGGTCCCCTGTAGACCGGTAATAGCGAGACCTAACCGCCCACGAGGAGCCCGGGATGGCTGAAGAAGTGGAGATGGACCAGCAGGTCTACGACGACCTGATCGCGCAGGGCAAGAGCGAGCGCATCGCCCGCGCCAAGGCCAAGGCCGCTGCCGTGCGCGCGAAGAAGGCCGCCGAGGGCGATGGTGACGGTGAGGCCGCCAAACCGGCAGCCGCTGCCGCGTCCGGCGCCCCGCAGGGCGGCGGCGGAGAGCAGCCCGCGGCCGTGGCCACCCAGGCCCGAGCCGGCGGGGCGCTCACGCCCGAGGAGCGGCAGGCGCGCGTGCAGGCCGCCCTGGCGCAGAAGGGCAACGGCGGGGGCCAGCGCACTGCCGCCCGGTACGCCGGGCAGGAGCACACGCACCGCCTGCTGGCCATGGTCCCCCCGACCGGCATCCAGCAGATCCGCTCGAAGCAGGAGGACAAGGTCTACACCTGGCCGCACCTCATCAGCGCGGAGGCGATCGCGCTCATGGCGGCCACGGCCTTCCTCGTCGTCTTCTCCATGCTGATGAGCGCGCCCCTGCTGGAGCTCGCGAACGCCCAGGTGACGCCGGACCCGTCAAAGGCGCCGTGGTACTTCATGGGCCTGCAGGAGATGCTGGCCTACTTCCATCCGATGGTCGCCGGGGTGACCATCCCCACCGTCGGCATCATCGTCGGGATGGCGCTGCCGTACATCGACAAGAACCCCTCCGTCCGACCCGAGAACCGCAAGACCGCCATCGTCGGTTTCACCTTCGCGCTCGTCTTCAACGCCACCCTGGTCACGGTCGGGTCCTTCTTCCGAGGCCCCGGCTTCAACTGGGTGTGGCCGTGGGTCGACGGCATGTGGTTCGTCCTTTAAGGAGCTGACAGAGATGTCCCCCCTCGCGCTGCTGCTTCTGGCCACGGCGGCCGGCCTGCTGGCGTTGCTGTTCTGGTGGATCCGCCGCTGCAACCCCGCAGCGCAGGTGGAGACCGCCCCACCACTCATGCAGCGACCGCTGTCGCCCGACTGCGAGATCGGGCGCCAGCTGCAGATGGCGACCGCGGTGGGCTCACCCGGCACGGGCACCCCTCGGTCCGGCGGCGAGCAGGCGTCCACCTCACCGCCCAAGCGCAAGAAGCCGACCGGCCCGTCACGCCGGGCGTTCCTTCGCGGCTCGCTGGCGTTCGGCTGGCTGGGCGTGCTCGGCGGCTTCGGGGCCGCGTCGCTCGCGTTCCTGTGGCCGGACCTGCGCGGCGGCTTCGGCGCGGTGCTCGAGGCCGGCACCGAGGAGGAGCTTCTCGAGGAGATCCGCTCCACCCGCGAGCCCGTCGAGTTCGGTGAGGGCCGGACCTACTTCGTGGAGTACGACGAGGCCGACGATCCCGACGGCGAGTATGCGGAGCTGACCAACGGCGCGCGGGTGATGGCGCTGTACTGGGTCTGCGTGCACCTGGGCTGCAAGGTGCCCTGGTGTGTGACGTCGCAGTGGCTGGAGTGCCCCTGCCACGGCTCCGGCTACAACCGTTGGGGCGAGTACCAGGAGGGCCCCGCGCCTCGCGGGCTCGACCGGTTCGCCGTACAGATCGAGGGCGGCGTGGTCATGGTGGACACCTCCGAGGTCATCACCGGGCCATCGCGGGCCGCAGGGGTGCTCGACCAGCCCCGCGAGGGCGAAAAGTGCATCTAGACCAGACGCCTCACCAGCGGTGCAAAGGTGAGCACCTGTGACGACGACGACCATCGCGATCGGAACCCTCGCCCTCGCCGGAGTTTTGGTGCTGGGCTTCCTGGTCGTGAACTCCCGGCGCCCGAAGCGGGCGTACGAGGACGTGCCTCCGGCCATGCGTCCCGGTTACTCCGACGAGGAGCTGGAGAAGACCGTCATCGAGCGGTACATGGCCTGGGGCGTGGTGCTCACCCTCTTCTTCGCGGTCTTCTTCCCCCTCTACTGGCTGAACGAGACCCGTCGGCTGAACACCGAGCAGCGCAACTTCTTCGTGGAGTCGGTGGTCCGCGGCGAGGAGGACTACACGCAGATGTGCGCCGAATGCCATGGCGGTGATGCGGGGGGCGGGGCTGCGACCGCCCCCGACGACCCGGAGAGCGTCTGGCCCGCGCCGGCGCTGAACAACATCGTCGCCCGGTACGAGGACAACCCGAACATCGACGACATCGAGGAGTTCATCATCGCCACCATCGAGCGTGGCCGCCCCGGCACGCCGATGCCCGCGTGGGGGCGCGAGTACGACGGACCGCTCACCGACGAGCAGGTCGAGAACATCACGAACTGGATCCTCGCCCAGCAGGTCGACCCGGAAGAGGATGCGGAAGCGGTCGCGCAGCCGACCGACGCGCCCGGTCAGTCCGGGGAGGACCTCTACCAGGGCAACTGCGCGAAGTGCCACGGCGCTGACCTGCAGGGCGGCGTCGGGCCGCCGTTGGTCAACGTGTTCGACCGCCACAGCGAGGCGCAGATTCTCGCCATCCTGCGCCACGGCATCTACGTGCCGACCGGTGCGATCATGCCGCCGTGGCAGGACGGCTACATGTATCCCGATGCGCGCTACAGCGACAGCGCGCTGCAGCGCATCGTCGACTACCTGCGTGAGCAGCAAGCCGACGACCCCGATGAGGAACAGGCGGACGAGGTCGTGGCCCGCGCGGGCCGCTAGGCGGACAAGGACAAGACGGTGGACCTGCTGACCAGCCTCACCACATTCGCGGCAGCCGGCGTGCCCGGTGACAGCCCGTCGGCGCGGCTGGCGGTGCCGTTGGGGATCCTGGTCTTCTTCGGCAGCATCTACCTGCTGCTGCGCGCCAACCTCGGCACCCGGCGCGGATACCTGGTCCTCGCCACCTCCTTCTTCGGCTTCATGATCATCATGAGCCTGTTCTGGACGTTCGGCGCGCCCGGCACGCCGCAGATGGTCGGCCCCTCGCATCTGCCGGGCCAGGAGTCGGATGCCTACGAGCCGGCCTGGGTGCCGTTCGCCGGCGACAGCCTCATCGCCGAGGAGCCCGACTACCAGTTCGTGCAGGACTACCCGGACGGCTTCGAAGAGGTGCCCGACGGCCTTGCCGGCGCCGCGGAAACCGGCACGGAGGAGATCATCGACTTCTTCGCCGAGACCGAGCACAAGCCGGTGACCGACTTCGACGACGACTGGGAAGCGGCCGAGACCCGCTACGCCGAGGCGCCCAACGGCTTCAGGGTCATCGCCGTCACCCTCGAGCCGCCGGCGGAGGAGGGGGAGGAGGAGGCCGCTGGAGAGGGCGAGGACGCTGCGGCGGAGGACGAGGAGGCCGTTGGGGAGGGCGAGGACGCTGCGGCGGAGGAGGAAGAGGATCCTGCGGCGGAGGACGAGGAGGCCGCTGGCGAGGGCGAGGACGCTGCGGCGGAGGAGGAAGAGGTGGAGCCGGTGACCCTGTTCGCCTACTTCGACGAGGGCGCGGTGCGGTTCCCCGGGTACGTGTTCATCGGGCTGGCCCTGGCCGGCTTCCTGCTGCACGCCGTCCTGCTGAACGCCGACGAGGCGCGCGAGCAGCGCGATCTCGCCGAGGTCGCTCCCGAGGAGGAGAAGGTCCCGGCCGGCGCCTGACCGATCACTGCGGGCCGGGTCGGCGGGTGCGCCCGCCGGGGCGGACCCTAAGATGGGCCGTGCGATGCGCCACCTCTCGCTGTGCCTTCTTCTCGCCGTGGCGGTTGCGGCGTGCGCCAGCGCCGGCGGCCAGGAGTCGGTGTCCGGCCGGTACGTGGAGGGGGCCGGCGGGGTGGTCTTCCCCACCGAGGAGCGCGAGCCCGCCCCGGCGGTGTCCGGGACGACCCTCGAGGGCGAGAAGCTCGAGCTGGCCGACCTCGAGGGCCCGGTGCTCGTCAACTTCTGGGCGTCGTGGTGCGGGCCCTGCGTCCGAGAGGCGCCCCACCTCGCAGCCATCGCTGAGCAGTACGCCGACCGGGGGCTGCACGTCGTGGGCGTGAACGTGAAGGACTCCTCGCTGGTCAACGCCCGCAACTTCGAGCGCGAGCACGCCATCCCCTATCCCTCGTGGCACGACGAGGCTGCCACCATCGCCGCCGCGTTCGGCGGGATCGGTCCGGCGGCCCTGCCCTCGACGATCCTGCTCGACGCCGAGCACCGCGTCGCCGTCCGGCTGTTCGGGGCGGTGACGGCGCGCCAGCTCGCCCCCCACCTCGACGAGCTCCTCGTCCCGGAGGGCGCCGGCCGTGGTTGAGTGCACGAACGCGGTCTGCACCCTGGTGACCGACGCGAACGTCCTGGTGGCGGCCGCGGTGGCGTTCGCGGCGGGGGTGGTGTCGTTCGCGTCGCCGTGCGTCGTGCCGCTCGTGCCCGGCTACCTGTCCTACATGACGGGGCTGTCCGGCGCGGAGCTCGCCGGGGGGCAGGCACCCAACCGCCTGCGGGTGCTGGGCGGCGGCGTGCTGTTCACCCTCGGTTTCGCGGTGCCCTTCACACTGCTCGGGCTGATCGGCGCCACCGTCGCCGTGACGTTGCAGGCCCGGCCCTGGCAGATCGCCATGGGCCTGCTGGTGGCTGTCCTCGGACTCGCGTTCACGGGACTGCTCCCGTTTGACCTGCTCAACCGCGAACGGCGCGTGAGCGACGTCGCCATCGACCGGGGGATGCTCGGGGCGATGCCGCTCGGCTTCGTGTTCGGGGTCGGATGGGTGCCCTGCATCGGCCCGGCGCTCGCGGCGATCTTCGCGCTCGGCGCGGCCACCACCGCCGGCGGCGGCACGCCCCTGCGGGGCGGCCTGCTCGCCTTCGTGTACGCGCTCGGCCTCGGGGTGCCGTTCATCCTCGTCGGGCTCGGTTTCCACAAGGCGGGCGGAGCGCTCGGCTTCCTCCGCCGCCACGGGCGCGCCTTCCAGGTCGGTGGGGGACTCATGCTGACGGTGGTCGGCCTGGCCATCGCCACCGGGCTGTGGGACGCCTTCATCACGGCGCTGCGTCCGATGATCCAGGGCTTCGAGCCCCCGATCTGACGA
>Ga0247713_1000980_pt1 | contig 15272 bp, 16 predicted proteins | sample 21E_NmetaG_FD_189936 | JGI IMG/M metagenome (GOLD analysis project Ga0247713, IMG submission 189936) | Soil microbial communities from hillslope of Landscape Evolution Observatory, University of Arizona, Oracle, AZ, United States - 2-1-E_N | ecosystem: Engineered > Artificial ecosystem >... | reverse complement strand
CCCGGAGGCGCTCGCCGCGACGGGGCGGGGGCGGGTGAGGGGGGCGCCCCGCCCCGTCGCGGCGAGCGCCTCCGGGTCCCCCGGGGGGTCCACGCCCATCACCTCGGTCCACTTCGACCACTCGGCGTTGTGGATCACCAGGGCCACCGGGGAGCCGATGGTCGCGCCGTGGCGCACGCCGCCGAGGATCTCGAAACGATCCGACTCGAAGCTCATCCGCGGTGACCTGCCGTGCCCGAGGCGGCGGCGCTCGAGCTGGCGGGCGATCCCCGCACGGTCGACGGGCACACCGGCCGGCAGCCCTTCGAGGATGCCGACGAGCGCAGGCCCGTGGGACTCGCCGGCCGTGAGGTAGCGGAGGGTCATCGGGGCGAGAGCCTACTCCCCGCTCCCGGCTCTGCCGGGGGCGCGGCTACCGCCGGATCTCCTCGCCGGCGCACAGCGCGAAGCGCTCGTCGCCGGCCTCCAGGGTCACGCACTGCTCCTGGATGTCCACCACCCTGAACCGCTCCGCGAAGGCCGCTCCCACGGCAGCGACGTGCGGGGTGCCGTTGACGGCGAGATGGGCGTGGGGCAGGCCCGCGTCGTCGGGGGTGACCGCGACGAGGCGCACGCTGTCCTGCGGGCCGCCGCCGCCGCTGGTGGCGTCCGCGGCGGGGGCCGTCGCCGGGGCGGGGGCGGCGACCGGCGCCGGCGCGGCGGCGGTCACGAGCTGTTCGAAGGGATCGCGGACCCCGGTCAGCGCCGCGTCCTCGGGCTGGCGCTCGTCGTCGGGGTCCTCGCCCTCCGCGACCGGCGCGGGGTCGGCCGGGGCGCGCACGGGCAGCTCGACCGCCTGACCCCCGTCCGCGTCGGACAGCAGGAGCGGCTTGACGACGAACTGGAAGGCCCCCGCCGCAACGACGATGACGCCGAGCACGGCGAGCAGCTTGCGGTTGACCGGGCTGCTTTCGGGTGCGGCGCTCATGACGGGTTGTCCTCCTCGGACCCCGGCGCGTCCTCGGCGGCGCCACCGGGCGCGGCGCTCGGGTCGTCGGGTGCAACGGTCGACGCGGCGGGCACGATCGCGAACAGGGAGCCACCCCACGTCGTGGCGAGGCTCGGGAAGCTGCGCTGTCCCTCCTGCAGGTTGACGCTCTCGGTCAGGACCGCCCGGGGCATGTCCCGCTCCATCCGGCGGAAGAAGTCCACCGTCGGGAAGTAGGAGCCTTCGACGACCATGCTGACCGCGACGCTCGCGAGCGCCGTGGCGGGGTCGCCGGTCTCGGGCGCCCCGACCACAACCGTCGGCTCACCGAAGGTCACCGAGGTGATCGTGACGCCGGCGGCGTCGGCGATGTCCTGGAACTGGCGGGTGACGTCGGGCTGCGCGATGCCGATGGGCACGTAGTCGGCGATGCGACGCACCACCGACGTGATGCGCTCCTCGTCGTCACGGATGTCCTCCAGCCGGGCGATCTCGGTGCGCAGCTGGCTCTGCTGCTGCAGGAGCTCGTCGGTCTGCGTCTCGTAGGCCTGCTGCTCGGCGAGCGCAGGCTTGTACAGGGCGAACCAGTAGCCGGCGGTGAGCGCGAGCGCCACGAGCACGCCGATCAGGGGGGCGCGGTGTCTCACGGGGTCTCCTCCAGGGGCAGGCCGTCGGCGTAGCGGTTGGTGTACGCGCCGCGGTCGAGGGCCACCGACCCGTTGAAGTTCATGACCGGCTTGTCGGCGACCTGCGCCTCGGCGGCCGTGGTGAGGAACGTGTTGAAGAACGCCGGTACGCGGTCGAAGTCCACGAGCACCCTCTCGACGCCGGGGGCGTAGCCGTTGACCGAGTAGCCGGCGAACTCCATCCGGCCGATCGACTCCCCGAAGCGGATCTCCCCGGCCGCGGCTACCTCCTCCTCGGCCTTCGCGGCGGTGAAGGTGAGGCTCGTCAGCGAGGCGTTCGCGGGGAAGGCGACGGCCAGGTCACCGAGCACCCGCGCGAAGGCGATCTCCCGCTCCATCGCCGAGGCGAGCAGCGCGTTGCCGTACTCGAGCCGCTCGGCGAGCTTGCGGTAGTCGTCGAGCTCGGCGACCGCCGTCTCGAGACGCGTGATCTCCGCCTGGGCCTCGTCGCGCGCCTGCTCGGCGCGGTCGACGTCCTGCAGGCGCAGGACGTAGCCGGCGCCGAGCAGGGCGACGAACAGCATGACGGCGCCGACCGTGTACTGGCTGACACGGCGCGCCCGGATGCGTTCAGCCAGCTCCCGCGGGAGCAGGTTGACGCTGACGCTCGTCGAGGCGGCCTTAGACCTCCGCCGCGCCGACGGCGAGGCCGATGGCGACGGCGAGGTAGGGCTCGGCTTCGACGAGCTGCGCGGGGTCGAGATCGACCTTGCCAATTTTCAGCTCCTGCATGGGATGGCCGCGGTCGACCGGCAGGCCGAGCGCGAAGGACAGGCGTTCCTGGAGGTTCGGCAGCTGGGCCCCGCCGCCTGAGAGCACGACCCGGTGGACCGGGATCGCCTCGGGCTGGGCCGAGTAGAAGTCGAGCGATCCGCGGATCTCCTCGACGAAGCGGTCCGCGCGTTCGGCGACGAGGCGAGCGGCCTCGTCGTGCCCCGCCGCGGCCGCCTTGGTGGCCTCCGCCTCCTCGTGGCTGATGCCGAGGGCGGTGGTGAGCGCGTCGGTGATGGCGTTGCCGCCCATGAGCAGGATGCGCACGAACTTCGGGATGCCGTTGTCGTGCACGACGATGTTCGTGACGGCGCTTCCGACGTCGAGCAGCATCTCGCCCTCACCGGCGCCGAGCAGCCGCTCGGGTGCGAGGCTGCGCAGCATCGCGAACGCGTCGAGGTCGACCTGCACGGGCGTGAGGTTCGCGGCCCGCACGCACTCGGTCATCGCCTCCACCATGGTCCGCTGCGCGGCGACGAGCAGGATCCGGCTGAAGCGGGCACCGTCCTCGGTCTCGTAGTTGTCGAGGACGTGGAAGTCGAGGATCGCCTGCTCGACGGGGATCGGGATGAACTCCTGCGCCTGGAACGGCAGCGAGCTGCGCAGCTCCGGCTCCGGCAGGTAGGGAAGGTCGACCTGGCGCACGACGACCTGCTGGTTGGCGAGGCCGAGCGCGACCTTGCGCCCCTTGAAGCCGTGGGCGGACCAGAGGCTGCGCACCGCGTCGGTGACGGCCTGGCCGTCGACGACCTCACCGTCGCAGACCGCTCCCGGCGGCAGCGGCGCCTGACCGATGCGCTCGAGGGCCGCGGGGCCGCGGCCGCCGGCGCTGACCTGCACCGCCCGCACGGCGGACGAACCGATGTCGAGACCGATGGTGGAGGGCATGGTCCAGTCATCGTCGCCCGCCAGCACTTCCTTTAGCGCTGCGGTGCCCTGCCGCCCAAGCGAACGGGTGTGGCCGCGGTCAGCCGGGCTGCGCCTCGTCGGGGCGCACCGTGGCGGCGGCGTCGAGATAGGCGTCGAGGTCCTTGCCCCGGATGCGGTAGTTCTTGCCGACGCGGATGGCGGGGAGCTCACCCGCCTTGATGAGCCGGTACACCGTCATGTTCGACACCCGCATGTGGTCGGCCACCTCGGCGACCGTCCACAGACGGTCTCCGGCCATCGCGCCATTCGGCATCCCTTGGTTCCTCTCGCATGCGCCGGAGGGCCGGCCCTTCCCCGGCGACGGCCCGCCCCTCCGCCGCTCTCGTGTGTGGTGGACGCCCCTTTGCCAGGCTCGTGCGCACCGGCACATCCTGAACACTAGGCTCACTACCCGTCAAGCACAACGCCCACGACGCACGACGAAGGGGAGGAGCCCAGTGGGCTCCTCCCCTTGTCGCGCGACGGCGTACGTGTGCTGTACGCGGTGCTCGGCTGACTAGGGTGTCGTCACGCGCGTGACCGACCCGTCGGCCGAGTCGAGCACGAAGGTGTCTCCACCAGACTGGTGGTTGGCCGTGATCGTGTAGGTGTCTGCGGTCGTCGTGGCGGTCAGGGTAACGAGCGCGGAGGCCCGGAAGCCCTCAGCCGTCAGCTGTGCCTCGGCGCCGCAGTCAAGCGGGCTGTTGTAGTTGCCGCCCTGGCCGACGGCGCAGGACTCGATCGCGATGGCAGCGTTGCGGGCGTTGCTCTGGGCGTCGGCCTCCCAGCCACGCTGGCGCTGGTTCAGGAAGGTCGGGATGGCGATTGCTGCGAGGATGCCGATGATGATGACGACGACGAGGAGCTCGATGAGGGTGAAGCCCTCTTCCCCGTCCTCCATGCGCTTCTGGATCCAACTGATCACACTGCACCTCCGGTGCGCTTGACGGTGCAAGACACTCCAGCCGCAGCGCTTCGCGAGGCAGCCCGGCGGACCGATCAATGAGGACGGTCCCGTGGCTTTGCGTCCCCGCCTTACGGCGGGTTTGCCTTTTCTGCGTCTGGTTCCCTTGCTTACCCTCAGTGCGTCGTCACTCCCCGCCCCGCCCTTGAGCCGCACGGAAGAAATCATCGGTGAATGCCGGGGATTGCGCGCCGGCGTGGACCACTACGATGGCGTCATGGCGCTCCTCGACGAGGCGGAGGGCAGGCGCTGGCTGGCGGCCGCGCGTGAGCACCTCCGTGCGGGCCGGCACGCGCGAGCCGGGGGCTTCCATGCGCACGCGGTCCTCGCCGCGGAGCAGGCGGCCCAGTGCGCGCTGAAAGCCATGCTGCGCGCGACGGGCAGCGTGGATAGTGCCCGCGGCCATTCCCTGCCCGAGCTGCTGTCCGCCGCGGCGCGGCGCTCGGGGTTCGTGGTCGACGAACGGTTGGCGGATCGCCTCGGGGAGCTCTCCGCCCACTACCAGCCCACTCGTTACCCTGACGCCCTGGCGTCCGGTACGCCCGGCGACCACTACGGGACTGAGGCCGCAGAACGTTTTCTCTCTGCGGCTGGCGAGATCATCGACGCGGCGGCCAAACATCTCGATCGGCTGCGTGTGGCGGCGCAGGAGGATGGCGATGACACCCACGCCGGCTGAGGTCATCGCCCGCCGGCGGGCCGAGCAGCAGGCGCTGGTCGCACGCGCCGCCCGTTTCGTCGTCGCGCTCGACGAGACTCTCGTCGTCCGCGGCGCCGCGGTGTTCGGCTCCGTGGCGAGGGGCGACTTCAACGACCGCAGCGACATCGACGTGCTCGTCGTCGCCGAGCGCCTCCCCGAGGATCCCGCCGAGCGCCAGCTTGTCGTCGGCTCGCCCGCGCCGGGCGGCGTGGAGGCGGTGGTCTGGAAGCCAGAGGAATGGCGTGACCGGCGGGCCCGCCGCGATCCCGTGGCGGTGGATGTCGAGGCTCACGGGATCTGGCTGAGCGGTTCCATGGAAGACCTCGAGGGCGGCGCCGGGCGGTGAGCTACTGGATGAGGTCGAAGATCTTGAACATCGGCATGTACAGGGAGATGACCATGCCGCCGACGAGGCCGCCGAGGACGCCGATCATGAGCGGCTCGAGCATGGCGGTGAGCGACTCGGTCATCGCCTCGACCTCGGAGTCGTAGAAGTCGGCGATCTTTCCGAGCATGACGTCCATAGCGCCGGTGTCCTCGCCGACGGAGATCATCTGCACCACCATGGGGGGGAACACGGCGTGCCGCGCGAGGGGCCCCGCCACGCTCTGGCCCTCCTTCACCGACATCTTCACGTCGTTGGCCGCGTCGCCGATGACGCCGTTGTTGACGGTGTCCGCGGTGATCTCCAGAGCCGTGAGGATCGGGACGCCGGCCCGCAGCAAGGTTCCGAAGTTGCGCGCGAAGCGGGCGAGGGCGAGCTTGTGGAAGAGCGTTCCGAAGACGGGGAGCTTCAGCTTCGCGCGGTCGAGCTGGTGGCGGACCTCCGGGTGCTTGCGGGCCTGCACGAAGCCCTTCCACGCGAGCGCCGGCGTGAAGATGATGAGGTACCAGTAGCTGCGCAGGATGCGCGAGGCGAGCATGAGCACGCGCGTCGGCAGCGGCAGCGTCCCGCCGAGGCTGTCGAACATCGCCACGAACGTCGGCACGATGAACGTGAGCATGATGCCGACGAGCACGACCGCCATGATGAGGACCACGACGGGGTAGGTCAGCGCCGACTTGACCTTGCGGCGCAGGTTGAGGTCCTTCTCGAGCGTGTCGGCGATGCGCAGGAGCACCTGGTCGAGCATCCCGGCCGTCTCGCCGGCCCGCACCATCGCGACGTAGAGCTTCGGGAACTCCTCGTGGTCGGCGAGCGCCTCGGACAGCGACCGGCCCGTCTCGATGTCGTTGCGGACCTCGCCGATGACCTCCTTCAGCCTCGCGTTCTCCGCCTGCTCGGCGAGGATGTTGAGCGACCGGATGAGCGTGAGCCCGGAGCTGATCATCGTGGCGAACTGGCGGGAGAAGACCGCGAGGTCCTTCAACCCGACCTTGGGACCGAATCCGGGGATCCTGATCTCGGTGGCAAGAGTCCCACTCTTTACCGCAGCGACCGACACGGGCACGTAGCCCATCTCGCGCAGCTTCGCGGCGACGACCTGAGGGTCGGGGCCCTCGAGCGTGCCGCTGTGCGTCTTGCCGGAGCGGTCGCGGACGGTGTAGCGGAACTCGGTGGCGGTCGCCATGGATGGTCCCTTACGCCTTGCCGCACAGGCGGTTGAAGTCGGCGACGTTGTTGCACTTCTCGAGGGCTGCGGAATGGCTGACCTTGCCCGCGGCGACGAGGTTGGCGAGGGACTGGTCCATGGTCACCATGCCGTGGGCCTTGCCGGCCTGGATCGCCGAGTACATCTGGTGGGTCTTGCCCTCGCGGATGAGGTTGCGGATCGCCGGGGTGGCGACCATGACCTCGCACGCCGCCACCCGCCCGTGCCCGTCGGCGGTCTTCAGCAGCTGCTGGCAGACGACGCCCTGCAGGGCCCCGCCGAGCATGACGCGGATCTGCTCCTGTTGCTCGGGAGGGAACACGTCGACGACGCGGTCGACCGTCTGCGGCGCGTCCTGGGTGTGCAGCGTGCCGAACACGAGGTGACCGGTCTCCGCGGCGGTGAGCGCCACCTGGATGGTCTCGAGGTCGCGCATCTCGCCGACGAGGATGACGTCGGGGTCCTGGCGCAGCACGTGCTTGAGCGCCTGGGCGAAGCTCAACGTGTCCGTGCCGAGCTCACGCTGGTTCACCACCGACCGCTTGTGGCTGTGGAGGAACTCGATCGGGTCCTCGACCGTCATGATGTGGGCGGCCCGCTCCCGGTTGATGACGTCGATGAGCGCGGCGAGCGTCGTGGACTTGCCCGACCCGGTGGGACCGGTCACGAGCACGAACCCCCGGGGCAGGTGCGCGAAGTTCACGATCTGCGGGGGGATCCCGAGGTCCTCGATGGACTTGATCTCGAACGGGATGACGCGCATCACCGAACCGATCGCGTCCCGCTGCTGGAAGACGTTCACGCGGAAGCGGGCGAGCTTCGGCACCGCGTAGGAGACGTCGAGCTCGAGCTCGTTCTCGAACCTCTCCCGCTGCTTCTGCGTGAGGATGCCGTAGAGCATCTTCTGCAGCTCGTCGGAGGTCATGACGGGGTAGCCGTCGAGCGGCTGCAGCTCGCCGTTGACCCGGATCATGGGCGGGACCCCGGCGGTGAGGTGGAGGTCCGAGCCGCCGTTCTTCAACAGCTCGGCGAGGACCGCGTCGAGGTCGACGGCCTGCTCCTGCTCGAAGGCGAGCAGGCCCGGTGCCGGCTCGGGGGCCGCCGGCGGCGCCGGGGGGTGGTGGTCGAGCGCCTCGATCGCCGCCGCGAGGTCGCTGCGGACGGCGAGCGCCGGCACCGCCTGCAGTCCGGTCAGGGACGTCACCTGGTCGAGGGCCGTGGTGTTGCTGGGGTCGGCCATCGCGACGATCACGTCGTGGTCCTGGCCGAACGCGACCGGGAGCGCGCCGAGCTCACGGATCACCTCCGGCGGCAGCAACGCCGCGGCCCGCGGGTCGACCGCACCGGGCGAGGTGTCGGCGAAGGCCATGCCGAGGTGGCGCGCGACGGTCGCGACGACCTGGGCCTCGGTCACCGCCCCCATCGCCACGAGGGTGCGGACGAGGGACGCGCCGTCGCCGCCGGTGGCGTGCGCGCTGGCGGTGCGCAGGGTCGGCTCGTCGACGAGTCCCTGGGCGAGGAGGAGCTGACCGAGTCCTATGCTCATGTGGGGAACCGTCGGCGCGCCGCCGCGCCGCCTTGAGCGTCACACCACCACACGCGCGATCTCCTCCAGGGTCGTGAGCCCCAGGAGCACCTTCATGAGGCCGTCCTCGCGCAGGCTGCGCATGCCCTGGGCACGGGCGGTCTTGGCGACGTCCTCCGTAGACGCGCGCGCGACGATGAGCCGCTCGATCTCCTCGCTGACGAGCATGACCTCGTGGACCGCGAGACGGCCCCGGTAGCCGGTGCCGCTGCAGCTCGCGCACCCGACGGACCGGTAGAGCAGCGGCAGCTCCCGGTCGTCGACCGCAAGCCCCGCCGCGCGCAGCTCGTCCCAGGTCGGCTGGTAGGGCTCCTTGCACTTCCCGCACAGGCGGCGCGCGAGGCGCTGAGCGAGCACGCAGTCGACCGCTGAGGCGACGAGGAAGGGGTCGATCCGCATCTCGGTGAGGCGCGTCACGGCGGAGGGGGCGTCGTTCGTGTGCAGCGTCGACAGGACGAGGTGGCCGGTGAGCGCGGCCTCCATCCCGATCTGGGCGGTCTCGTGGTCGCGCATCTCGCCGACGAGCACGACGTCGGGGTCCTGGCGGAGGATGGAACGCAGCGCCGAGGGGAACGTCAGCCCGCCCTTCGGGTTGATCTGGACCTGGCTGATGCCCGCCAGGCGGTACTCGACAGGGTCCTCGACGGTGACGCAGTTCACCTCCGGCCGGCTGATGATGTTCAGCGTCGCGTACAGCGTCGTCGACTTTCCCGACCCCGTCGGCCCCGTGACGAGGATCATGCCGTAGGGCTTCGTGAAGCTGCGCTCGTAGCGCGCGTAGTTGTCGTCGTGGAAGCCCAGGTCGGACAGCCGCAGGAGCACCGACGACTTGTCGAGGATGCGCATGACGACCTTCTCGCCCGCCACCGTCGGCAGGGTCGACACACGCAGGTCGATGCTCTTGCCGCCGGTCTTGAGGCTGATCCGCCCGTCCTGGGGGATACGCCGCTCGGCGATGTCGAGCTCGGCCATGATCTTCAGGCGACTGACGACGCCCGCGTGGATCTTCTTGCTCTGCGTGGTGACCTCGTGCAGGACGCCGTCGACCCGGTAGCGCACCCGCAGGTCGTGGTCCTGCGGCTCGATGTGGATGTCGGAGGCGCGGTCCTGGACCGCCTGGGCGATGAGGGCGTTCACGAACTTCACGATGGGCGCGTCGTCGACGACCTCGTTCAGCGCGTCGAGGTCGTCACCGCTCTCGTCGCCCTCGAGCTGGTCGACCACGTCGAGGACCGAATCGCCCGACCGGGCGTAGCGGTCGATGGCGGCCGCGATGTCGGTGCGGGTCGCCACGACCGGATGGACGTCACGGTCGGTGCTCGTGCGGATGTCGTCGAGGGCGAGCACGTTCGACGGGTCGCTCATCGCCACGACGAGGCGCCCGTCGGGGTCGTAGGCGATCGGCAGCACCCCGTAGCGACGGCACAGCTGGGCCGGCAGGCTCGCCGCGGCGAGCGTGTCGACCTGCCGGTCGGTGAGGTCGACGAACTCGAGCCCGAGCTGCTGGGCGAGCGCCGCGACGAGACCGGCCTCCGTGCACATCCCGAGCTCGATGAGGACCCGCCCGAGCGACTTCCCGGCGCGCTGCTGCTCCGCGCGCGCCCGGTGCAGGTCGGCCGGGGAGAGAAGGCCCGCGGCGAGGAGCACCTCGGCGAGCTGCTGCTGCTGGGTCGTCGAGGCTGGCATCACTGCTCCTGCCATCGCGTGACGAAGTACTGGCCGGTCGAGATGCCGTCGAGCAGGTCCTCGTCGTAGTGGAACTCCCAGCCGCCCTGGTTGAGCACCACCCGGCACGCGAGCGCCCCGTAGATCTCCACCTGCGCGTTGGACTGCTGGTTGCCGCACGAGGCGTCGGGGGCGTAGATCGCCGCGGCGATCTTCGCGTGCTGGCGGATCTGCACCGCGGCGAGCACGTTGCTGCCGGACGCGGTCTCGTCCTTCGCGAGGGTGAAGATCTGCAGGCGCCGGGCGGCCGGGCGGTTCGGGGCGGCGGGGAACCCGCCAGCGCAGGCGTTGCAGGCCACGCGCACCGCCCCCTCGACCTTGATGCGGTCGCGCACGACGACGACGAGGCCGTTGTCCGCGGTGACCGTGGTGGGCAGCCGCGTGTTGACGTCGAACACGAGCTCCCCGAAGCAGTGGTAGGCGCCGATCTCGGGGTGCGAGGCGGGGCTGGTCGGCGCGAACACCGCCTGTCGGTTGCTGCCCGATCCGGTGGCATGGTCAGACGCCTTCCACGTCGGGAAGCCCGCGCACCCGGCGAGGAGATCCTCGACGAGTGGGACCGACCCACGGATGTCGAGCGGCTCGTCGACGTTCTCGCGGAAGGGCGTCCGGCAGAACTGCGAGGTCGCCTGGGTGCACCGGGCGGGGCCGTTGTTCTCCGGGTTGGCCCAGTCGTGCACCCGCACACGGTCCGCGTAGTTCGACGTCGCGCTCGACGAGCCGACCTCGATGTTGCCGTTCGAGGCGATGATCCCGAAGCAGCTGATCGACGACGGCGGCGAGCAGCGTGTCTGCGTGCGGCTGTTGTACGAGTCGGCCTTGTTGCCGCCCGTGAAGTTGATCCCGAGGTGCGTGGCAAGCGACGCGTTGAAGATCGGCCGGTCGGTGAGCTGCGCGACAACCGTCCGTTCCGCCTCGTTGGGGCCCGTCCCGGTCGAGGTCACGACCCATTGCCCAGAGGGTTGCCGGGCAGCGGTCCAGGCGTAGTCGTAGCCGTTCGCCGTGCCGCTGCCCTGGGCGGTCGCTCCCGTCACGAGGTGGTTGTTCACCCGGAAGGTCGCCTCCTCCACGCCGGCTTCGGCTGCATGGAGGACGGTCGTGAACTCGTTGTCGAAGCGCGTGGAACGCTGATCGGCGTTTGTGCGGGCGAACACCACCGTGGTCAGCCCCGCCATGATGATGGTCACGAGCAGCGCGAGGGGGACCGACCCGCGGTCGGAGGCGAAAGCCCGACGAGGCGCGCTGAGCAGCGGGGAAGGTCGTTCAGGCATTGCGCAGCACCACCCGTGTGACGACTTCGATGGGGGGACCCTGGCCGACGTCGCGCCGCACCCGCAGGCCGACCTCGACGATCTCGGCGAGGGCCGCGGCCGGGGCGGGGCCGCCCACGTACGCGCCGGTGCTGTTCGTGCACCCGGTGACGCACGACCCGTCGGAGGCGCGGTAGGAGAACAGCGGCTGGGAGGCGCCGTTCACGAGCCCGGCCATGAGCGTGCGCGACCTGTCGCTCGTCGGTGTGCTCGTCAGGGAGGCGGTGGCGTCCCACACCCTGCGGCGCTCGATCAGCCGGCCGGCCGACAGCGTGTAGGTGTAGCGGATGCGCCTGGTCCCCCGCAGCACGTCCGTCTCGAGCCTCTCCGGGGAGGCCGCGATCAGGGCGGTGTTCACCGCGTCGCGCGAGTCCGCGGCCCGGACGTGGCGGCCGACGCCGATCATGGTGTGGTGGATGGCGGTCAGCGCCTGCACCCGCGACTCCGTGTGACGGGTGACTCGATGCGCCGACACGACGCCGGTGAGCACGATTCCGCCGATCACCGCCATGAGCAGGGTGACGACGAGCAGCTCGACGAGCGTGATGCCCTCTTCCCCGCGCAGCCGGGACGCGCCGCTCACAGGGCGCACTCCTCGTCGACGGTGACCGATACCGCGGAGGCCGCGGTCGCGGTCGCGCCGTCCGATCCCCTCACGCCGGTGACGGTGACCGTGGTCGAGCCGCCGTAGGAGCCGCCCGGGATCTCCGCCTCGAGCGACGATCCGGACTGCGTCGCCTCGACCATGCGGGCCTTAGTCGTGCCACCGCTCCACGACACGGTGACGACGTCCTCCTCGACGAGGCCGTCGATGTGCATGGCGACCCGCACCGGTGGGGTGGGTTGGCTCGGGGCGACGCAGACGGAGGTGGGTGCGACGTCGAGGCTCGTGACCGCAACAGGCTGCAGGAAGCGCACGAGCGTCGTGCCGAGCACCTCCTGCTCGTAGGGCGTCGCCCGGGTCGCCACGAACGTGAACAGGACGTCGCCGTTCGGGAACGTGTGCCCGTGCGCGCCGGTGACCGCACCGGCCCAGTTGAGGCGGTCGGTGCTGCCGAGCGACTGGACGGTGTTCGCGCTCGCGCCCCGTTGGACGTAGCGCGCGACCACGAAGTCGGCCTTGGCCGACGTGAGCGAGGCGAGGTCGAGCTGGCCGTTGCGGGCGGCGTCGAGCGTGCCGTCGGCGTTGAGGTAGACGAGGGTGGGGCGCACCTCGAGCAGGCTCAGGACGAAGTCGCTCGGCGTCTGCTCGTCGGGGTTCGGGGTGCGCAGCGACTCGACGGTGATGCTTCGCGGCACCCCCCGGTCGGACCAGTCGACCGCGACGACGAGGCGCTTGTAGTCGCCGACCTGGCTCGTCTGCGTGTTGTCGATCCAGGTGATGGAACGGCGGACGGTGAAGACCACCCCGCCGCGCGGGGCGATCGTCTCGACCGGCAGCGGCGCGCGCGTCGCTGCCGGGCGTCGGGCTTCGAGGACGACGGTGCCGGCGGGCATGGCTTGACCGAAGTTGTCGTCGCCGTAGAAGCCGACGCGGTCCCAGGGCAGCACGCGCAGGTTCTCGAGCTCCTCGTTGGCCAGGGCGGTCGCTTTCGTCCGCCCCTCCGCCTGCTGTAGCGCCCCCAGGGCGGTGGTGAAGAAGCCCGCTGAGGCGCTCATGACGACGCCGAGGATGGCGAACGCCACGAGCATCTCCACCAGGGAGATGCCGTCGTCGCCGGCGAGGCGACGACGGAGGGTGGTCTTCATGGACGGGCGCTCCGGGTCAGGGTCGGTCGTGTCCCTCTGGCTATCGGCCGTTCCCGCCTCCCGGTTGAGCGACGTCACACCGCAGCCGTCGCCTCCACCTCGTCGAGCACCGCCAGGAGGAGCTCGACGAGCAGGCCCTTCACCGACTCCCGGTCGCGCGCGTCGCACATGACGACGCGGACGGACGGTGGTGCCCCGATGCGGCGCCGGACCGTCTCGACGTCGGCCGGGGTCAGGGCCGCGCACTTGTTGAGGCCGACGACGTAGGGCACCTGCGCGATGTCGCGGAAGAACGCGAGGATGTCTGCGGCCTCGGCGATGCTGTCGTCGCGCTGGGCGTCGACGAGGACCACGAACCCGAGCATCCCCTCGGCGAGGATCTGCCACATGAAGTCGAAGCGCTTCTGCCCGGGCGTGCCGAACAGGTAGAGCACGAGCTCCGGGTCGATGGTGATGCGCCCGAAGTCCATGGCGACGGTCGTCTGACGCTTGCGCACCCTGTCGGCGTCGGTGACGTCCCGCTCCGTTGACAGGACCGCGACCTCGCTGATCGTGCGGATGAGCGAGGTCTTGCCGGCCGCGAAGGGTCCGGTGACGACGATCTTGACCGATCGGCTCGCGTCACGGCCCTTGCGCTCGGTCGCCTGGGGGCGCATCACACCCCCTTGACGCCGTCGATGAGCCGGAGCAGCAGCCCCTTGCTCACATCCTGGTCCCTGGTGAGGCGGCGCGCGGCCGCGGCGCCGTCAGGAGCGCGGGGGGCGGGAGGCGCCTCGACGGGGTCGTCGAGGCCAAGGGCGGCCAGCTCGCGCGCCATGGACGCCCGGTCGACGTCGCGGGCTGCGGCGAGGGGTCGCGGTTCGGGCACCGCCACTGGGGCCGCCTCGGAGCGCTGCGCTGCGGAGGCCGCCGTGACGACCGGGGGCTCCGCCGCGAACCCGGCGTGCTGCAGCCGCTGGCGCAGCGTCGTGAGGCGCTCGCGGGCGGGGTCGTCGCCCGGGAACGGGGCGGCGGGCCCCGCCGGTCCGCCGACGGCCCCGGCGGGCTCCTCACCAGCCGCCGGCCCGGTGGGCGGCTCGCCGGTGAAGCCCTCCGGGGTCGCCTCGTCCGCCGGGGAGGGCACCGGCTCGAGCGTCTCCTCCCCGGGCAGGCCCACCGGCTCGGCGGGGCTCAACGGCTCCTCGGTCGGGTCCTGCGCCATGAAGAAGGCCAGCGGGTCAGGGTCAGGAGCCTCGTGGCGGTCCGGGGGACCCACCGGGTCCCGCGTCGCCAGCTCCACGGGGACCGGCACCGGCAGCCGGGTCGCCTCGTCATCGAGCAGGCCGACCGGCTCGATGAGCCGCTCCGCCGGCATGGCCGCCGGCTCGGCAGCCCCGACATCGGCGGGCGACGGGTGGACGATGCCGGAGGGCTCCGGCGTGGGGGTGCGCGCCTCGCCCTCGTCGAGGCGCCGCAGCGCCTCGTGACGGGCGCGGGCCGGGGACCACGACTCCGTGCCGGAGCGGACCGTCAGCAGGCCGGCGTCGACCAGGCCCGCGACGATCTGGGCGGTCCTGAACTCTCCCTGCCCGGTCAGCTCCGCGAGGTCCGCGGCGGAGCGGCCGCCCTCCACCATCGCGACGAGGCGCCACTGCGCGGCGTCGAGGGCGACCGTCCCGGCGCGCAGGTCGGTGGTGAGTGCGACGACGGAACCCGGCGGGGGCAGGAGTCGGGCGATACGCTCCCACTCGTCGAGGCGCCGGGTGCTCTCGGCGATGAGCTCGTCGACCACCACGGTCACGAGACCCGGAGCGGTGGCCGGCGCCGAGTCGAAGGCGAAACCGCCGTCCTCGACGCGCATGAGCGTGAAGACCGCGTCGGCGATCTGCTCGCGCACGACCTCCCGGAGGGTCTCCTCGGCGCCGGCGCGGTCACCTGTCAGCTCTCCCGCGAGCGACGCGAGGTCGCCGCTGCGCTGCGCGGCGAGCACACGGTCGAGGCCCGCCGGGTTGATGACGCCGCGGTCGAGCAGGCGCGCGCCGAGCTGCAGCCGCCCGACGTCGGACACCGCGAAGCACACCGCGCCCTCGTCGAAGTGCACCTGTCCCTCGCCGTGGCTGACGGCGACGCGGAGGACGCCGGTCTTGCCGGTGAGGGCGAGCAGACGGAAGACGTCGGGGAGGCGGAACTCGTTCAACCGGCCTTCGAGCATGTCGCGCCCGCTTCCTACTCGACCCAGGGCGCGAACCCGGCGTCGACCGGGGCTGCGCCGTTGGGCGGCATGGTGGCGACGGGCGGGGCGAACCCGTGCGGACCGGGCGGGGTGACCGGGGCG
>Ga0247713_1000979_pt1 | contig 15272 bp, 14 predicted proteins | sample 21E_NmetaG_FD_189936 | JGI IMG/M metagenome (GOLD analysis project Ga0247713, IMG submission 189936) | Soil microbial communities from hillslope of Landscape Evolution Observatory, University of Arizona, Oracle, AZ, United States - 2-1-E_N | ecosystem: Engineered > Artificial ecosystem >... | reverse complement strand
TTCGGCGCAGCCTTCTTGCTCAAAGTTGACCTCCTGCGGTCTGTTGCCAGGCTCGTGCGGTGAGGCACAGCGTGGTGATCAAAGCGAAACCGGAGAGCGCCATCGTGGGGATGGTCATGTAACCCAGATGCTGAACCCAGATGATCGAGCATGGATTGGTGGGGTCACATGCGCCGCCCTCCAGGGCCGGCATACGCTCCACCATAATGTGATACACCGAGATTACCCCGCCGATGCCGCACAACGGCACGACGTAGCGACCGACCGAGTAGTCCTTGCGCCAGGCCGCCAGCCCCAGCACGATCACCAGCGGGTACATGGCGATGCGCTGGTACCAGCACAGCTTGCACGGCGGGAAGCCGGCCACCTCCGAAAGGTACAAGCTTCCGGCGGTGCAGACCAGGGCGACCAGAGTGGCCAGCGCCAGGGCCTGGGGTCCCACGCTCGCGACCACCCGTTCGCGGATCTGCCGAAGCCTTCCGGTGCGGGCGGCCAGCGCCAGTACCACGGCAAAGACCACCACCGCCTGAGCCAGCCCGGCGAGCAGCGCGAAGAAAACAGTGACGGTTTGTGTGTCCAACGTCGGGGTTGCTCCCATCTATGCCCGGCCGGACCAGTTGTGGATCTCGTCCCGCTGGGCCGAAAATTAACCCTTGTCGCGGGTCTGGACCACCCTAGTTCAACTTCCGGGACCGGTCATGCCGGCGGCACCGGGCCGGCCCAAGTCTGTACTGTGGCGCTATGGAGATGCGGTACGTCTGCGCCATCTGTTCCAAGAGCACCACGAACCCGACGACGATCGACTGGTGCGCAGAATGCCGGCGCCTGGTGTGCCGGGACTGCGATGAGGAGCATCGCAAGCGCCACCCTGCTTTGCCCTGACCGGACGTACACCCAGCGGTCGGGGTCAGTCCAGTCGCCGGCGGATCTCCGCCAGGGATGCCTCGATCCGGTTCAGCCGCTCCTCCATATCGGCGGTGCCCCGCTCGTCTTTCCCGACAAAGTACGCCGCCACCGAGGCTGCCACCGTCGCCACCAGTCCGACCCCGGCAAACATGAGCACCACCGCTATCAGCCGCCCGCCGCCGGAGACCGGCGCCACGTCGCCGTACCCTACGGTGGTTGCGGTGACGACCCCCCACCAGACGCCGGTCCAGAAACCGCCCGGAAAGTTGTCGGGTTCCATGAGGGAGATGGCCGCACCGCCGGCCAGAACCAGCACCGTGGTAAAGGCCACCACGTAAAGTAAGCCTCGGTGTCCCAGCGCCATCTTCATTCCCCGCAGTCCCCGGGCGGTGACCGTGAGCAACCGGACCAACCGAAAGAGCCTGGTAAGCCGGGCCAGCCGGGCGAGACGGAGCAGGGCGAACAACTCGGGCAGGGCAGGAAACGACAGGATGACGATCGCCACGTTGAACCAGTTCCGCCGCGTGTAGTGCCACCGGTCCCGAACGACCGCCACCATGATCAGGTACTCGAGGGCGAACACCGCCCACACCACCCAGTCTCCGACCACGACCCAGCCGCCGTCACGGCCCCGTGCCTGGGCCAGCGTCAGCGGAATGGTAAGTAGCGCCGCAACGATGACCGGTGCCTCGAGACGTCGCTCGAGGCGGTCTGCGTCCAGGTCGCTGCGGCTCACGTGGCCGAGCCTACAATCCGCGCCGGCCCCGAGGGTAGCTTCGAGATTAGTCCGTCACCGAGAAGGACTCTTGACGGTATTCGGTCCAGCGAACGTGGTGCTTCAGCGTGAAGAGGAGCCCGTCCGCCCGGCGCCGCCTAGGAAGCGCATTCACCAGCGTTTGCAAAGCGGTCGAATCCCGTCACGAGCTATTGAATCGGGCTTCGGTTGACCTTTCGCCCGATCAGATCGCTCGCGGACTTTTCATCGCCGGCCGGGTGGCCCGTATGCCGCTCGGACATCGATAGTCGCCGTCAATTCGCCGACCACAACCGCGACCTCGTAGACCCCGGGCTCCGCGATGACATTCCCGGTAGACGCAATCGAAACTGGTAGTTCGTCCCCCGATCCGGTGTTGCGGGCATCGAATACGAGCCGGGCGAGCCCGTCCACGCCGTCTCGACCGGTAATGGCGCAACTCGCTTGGGCGGTTCCCGGCACCGGCACCAACGTTTGAGTCCGCTCGCCCACTTGCATCTGCATCGAACCGGCCACGCGAGAGCGGTCGTTTTGTCCGAGGATTACCTTTAGGTTCAGTTCCCCGCCCAGCACGGATGTGTCCCCCGCTTTAAGCGATCCAATTTCTAGGCCACCGCTGGGACGGCAGGTCGTGGGCAGCCCGCACCGGTTCCAGGGCAACCAGAAGCATCCAGGCGAGCGTTATACAGGCGAGCAGTGGCACCAGGAGCAGCCGCAGCCTATATTGGCCGGTTGACCTAACATCCAGCGCCTCCGGTCATCGAAGCCCTCAAAACAAATGATGTTCAGTGCCCTATTGGGTGTCAAGTCCGAGAAACCTAACCCGGCCGCGGCGTTCGGTCCGGCGGCGGAGGAGGAAGGGACTGCCGCCTGTTTCAAGCTGTACCTCCATGGATCGCGAACCCGTTGGTCTGGGGCTCCCCACTCCCACCTCTACGCTCGGGGGAGTTCTTGGGCATCTCGTCCCAGGTTCGGTCCCCTAACAATCTGCCGGCACTCTTCTTGTTGCTACCGCCCCACTGCTTGAAGAAGAAGGGAACGCCGTCACGCAGGCATTGGTCTCGGATGCTGAAGACCCATTCAGGGTCCATCGGTCGCGAGCCCGGTCCAGACTCGCCGCCCACAATCACCCAATCGATCCCGGACAAGTCCAGATCAGCGAGAGGGCCCAGCAAGGGCTCAAGAGAGAGGAACTTGGTTAGAGCTCCGCACTCCCGCAAGGAATCGATTCGACTGCGATACTTTGTCGTTTCAACACTGACCCCCATCCACACATTGGGCGTCCACGGCAACGCTTGACTCAACTCCCTCAGCCGATCCGCCCGCTTGGTCAAGACTTGGAAGCGATGCCAGTGGGCCCTTGCCATGACCTCGAAGACGCTTTTCACGTAGGCAACCGGCACGTCAGGATGGAACAGATCGCTCATCGAGTTCACGAATATGGTCTGTGGTTTCTTCCAACTGAGCGGCAGCTCCAGCATGTGTGGCTGCAGGGTCAGCTCGAAACCGTTGGCATAGTTCCGCTGCCCCATTGCCTGAAGTCGATGTGCCATTCGCTCCGCGTAACAGTGCTTGCAACCAGGGCTCACCTTCGTACAGCCGGTGACCGGGTTCCAGGTTGATTCGGTCCACTCGATGGATGAGCCCTGAGCCATCAGCGCATTCCCTTGAGAAGGTGCTCGGCAATCCGTAGGGCTATCGGCTTGCCTCGTTCGTTGGAAACTGCAAAGCACAGCAGATATAGGGGATTGTTGGTCGAGTTCCTCAGAACACCAGGGTTTTCGGCCACGCCGGCGAATACCTCCTTCAGGCGGTTGTTGAAGTACTTTCCAATAGTCTCGGTCGTTACTTTGACCAAATGCTCCGCCTCATCGCCGAAGAGGGTCGGCATGCTCTCCTTGCGGTAGAACTCCTCGTACCAGTCCGATGTGCCCAGGAGAAGATCCAGGCGCTTCCGCCAGGAGGCGGGTATATCACCCGTCCTCAGCAAGAGCCGGTTCACCCCCATTCCAAGGGGAAACAAGAGCCAAAGGTCAATTGCTTTTGTCGAGGCAATCGCTTCTATCGTTTTCCATTCAACCTGCATTCCGTACGGGTCGAGGAAGAGAACCGCCCTTCGCGCGCGCCAGTTCGTCGCACACATCTGCTGAATCTGCTCATTGGCCTCTCCGTGACGAATGTCGATTTTCGCAGCGAGATTCGGAAAGGAATCTTTGAGCTTCTCCAACTCGGCGCATCGCTCAGCCTTTTTCTCGATAAAGACGTAGTCGTCGAAGGGCGGCACAACCTGAAGAGCCAGTCTGGCGGAGCCGTCCAGGAGTGCCTGGGGTTCTGCGGAGGCCAGGTCCGGGAACATAGCTTGATTCAACTCTTCCCCCTCGTGGCAAAGATCGCGATATCCGGTTCCTGCGAAGGCATCGATGAAGGATCTCCGAAATGGGTTCTCCGGACTAGGCTTGTTCTTAAGCGCGCTGTTGTAGCTCTTGAGATAGCCGGCCAGCACCTCCAACTTCTGGGTGGTCCAATCCCCGCCGAACTGATGCCTCATACCAACTGCCTCCCAACTCACGCTCAAGAAACTCTAGTCACGAGGTGTGACAAGAGCTCCGGCTCTGGAAGTGTCTGACGCTCACCCGAAAGGCGGCTCCAACTAGACTGAGCGCATGGCGGGGCCCGAAAACGAAGTCATCCGCAACCACGCGGCCTTCATCTGGTCGGTAGCCGACCTGCTGCGGGGCGACTACAAGCAGTCCGAGTACGGCAAGGTCATCCTGCCTCTCACGGTCCTGCGCCGCCTGGACTGCGTGATGGAGCCCACCCGGGATGAGGTGCACGAGCAGGCTGCCAGGTATGCGGGGCGGGCGCTCAACATGGAGTCGATCCTGCGCAGCGCCGCAGCGGGCGAGCAGTTCTACAACACCTCCAGGCACAACTTCTCCACGCTGCTGGCGGCCCCCGACGACCTGGCCGACAACCTCAGCCACTACATCGCCAGCTTCTCGCCCGGCGCCCGCGACGTGCTGGACAAGTTCGACTTCACCGGCCAGATCGCCCGGCTGGACCGCTCCAACCTGCTGTACCTGGTGGTGTCGAAGTTCGCCGACATCGACCTGCACCCCGATGCGGTGTCCAACCTGGAGATGGGCTACCTCTACGAGGAGTTGATCCGCAAGTTCTCCGAGCTTTCCAACGAAACCGCCGGTGAGCACTTCACCCCGCGCGAGGTCATCCGGCTGATGGTGGACCTGCTGTTCATCGAGGACCGGGATCTGCTGACCAAGCCGGGCATCGTCAAGACCCTGCTCGACCCGGCCTGCGGCACCGGGGGCATGCTCTCGGTGGCAGAGGACCGCCTCCGCGAACTCAACCCCGAGGCAAACCTGCAGGTCTACGGCCAGGAGTTAAACGCCGAGACCTACGCCGTCTGCCGCTCCGACATGATGCTCAAGGGCCAGGACGCCACCAACATCGTCTACGGCAACAGCTTCACCGAGGACGGCCACGATGGACGCAGGGTCGACTACTTGCTGGCCAATCCGCCGTTCGGGGTGGAGTGGAAGAAGGTGGCCGACACCATCCGGTACGAAGCCGCCACCAAGGGCTTCGCCGGCCGGTTCGGGGCCGGGCTGCCTCGAATCAACGACGGGTCGTTTCTTTTTCTGCAGCACATGATCTCGAAGATGAAGCCGGTCGCCCAGGGCGGCTCCCGGCTGGCCATCGTCTTCAACGGATCCCCGCTGTTCACCGGCGGCGCCGGATCGGGTGAATCCGAAATCCGCCGCTGGATCATCGAGAACGACTGGCTGGAGGCCGTGGTTGCCCTGCCCGACCAACTCTTCTACAACACCGGCATCTCCACCTATTTTTGGATCGTCACCAACCGCAAGGACGCCCGGCGCCGGGGCAAGGTCCAACTGGTGGACGCCCGGGACCTGTTCATCAAGATGCGCAAGAGCCTGGGCGAGAAGCGCAAGCAGATCAGCCCGGCCCAGATCGACGACATCGTCCGCCTCTACGGCGACTTCACCGAGGGCGATCGGGTGAAGATCTTCCCCAACGAGGCCTTCGGCTTCCTGCGCATAACCGTCGAGCGACCGCTGCGGCTGCGCTGGGAGGTGTCCGAGGCGACCCTGGCCGCCTTCGACGCCGACCGGAAGATCGCCAAGCTGGATCCCGCGGTCCGGGATGCGCTGCGGTCGAGTCTGGAGCAAGCGCAGGATGAATCATTCACCGACGGACAGGTGGCCGCCAAGAGGGTGCGAGCGTTGCTGAGAGATGCCGGTGCCACGGGCAAGGCGCTGGAGACGGCGGTCCTGGACGCTCTAGCGGTACGGCACCCAGACGCCGACCCGGTGACCGATACCAAGGGCAACGCCCTGCCTGACCCGGACCTGCGGGACAACGAGAATGTGCCGCTACCCGGGGTACGGGTGAGCTACGAAGCCGCAGTGGACGGCCGCCTGGCGACCCTGGAGTACCGCACGGCGGTGGCCGACTACATGAGGGCAGAGGTCCACCCCTACGTCCCCGACGCCTGGGTGGATTACGACAAGACGAAGATCGGCTACGAGATCCCGCTGACCCGTCACTTCTACAAGTACGTCCCGCCCCGCCCCCTGGCGGAGATAGACGCCGAGATTAAGCAGTTGGAGGAGGAGATCCAGGAGCTATTGCGAGAGGTGACGGAGTGAACGCGAAGACGACGCCACTAAAGTGGCAGGCAACGATCATCGCCGGACAATCTCCGCCCTCTGACGAAGTTTCGGAATTCGACGGCCGCGGTCGACCATTTCTTCAGGGAAATGCCGAATTTGGCTCTGAATCACCAGTACCACGCCTACGGTGCGACAAGACCAGCCGAGTCGCCCAGGCGGGCGATCTCCTTCTCTCGATCCGCGCTCCAGTTGGGGCCATCAACAGGGCCGATCGCGATTACGGCATCGGCCGGGGCCTTGCGGCCATCCGACCTGGCCCCTTATTGGATGTGCGTTTCGCCTGGTGGTGGCTGCACACTTCGGTTGAAGAGCTCCGCGCTGGCGCCGTGGGCTCTACGTACGACGCCGTCACAGCTGATGAGGTTGTCGCCCTCCCGCTTCCCATTCTCCCTCCCGGCGAGCAGCGGGCGATCGCCAACTTCCTCGATGCCGAGACCGCCCGCATCGACGCCCTCATCACCAAGAAGCGTCGCCTGATGAATCTAATCGCAGAGCACCATCGCTCTAGGGCTGAGGTCCTTTTGGAGTCCGAACAACGAGTACCCTTGCGATGGCACGCAGAATTGCTTCCTGGCTACATGTTCTCGAGCAGTGATTTCGGTCCCGAAGAACTTGGTCCTCGCCTCCTGAGAGGCACCAACGTCTCAGTGGGCGCTTTCAACTGGCGCGAAACGGTACGCCTTAGACTTAGTCGTGACCGTCCCGTCCCCCACCGGTACATACTCGCGGAGGATGACGTTGTAATAGGGATGGATCGTCCCTTTATTGGCGGGGGAACAAGAGTTGCAAGGATAGACGCCGACAGTGCAGGTGCTCTCCTCCTCCAACGCGTATGTCGTGTGAGAACTCCCTCAAGGAACAACGCAATCCTGATCGAGCACGTTCTAAGTTCCCGACGATTCCTCGCTCACATTGAGCCCGATCTTACGGGTGTTTCTGTGCCCCATCTAAGCGACGAACAGATCGGCTCGATGCCCGTACCAGTGTTAAGTCAACGCGAGCTTGCCGCAGTCGTCCTAGAGCTCTGCGAACTCCAGGCATGGAAGAAAGAATTGTCCCAGAAGCTTGAAGAACAAATCACCCTCCTCCAAGAACGCCGGCAGGCGCTTATCACCGCCGCCGTTACCGGGCAGAGCGACATTCCGGAGGCCGCCGCTTGAGCAAGGCGGACGAGGCCGCTTTCGAAGCCTTCGTCTGCGACTGGCTCGCCAGCTCGGGCGGCTACCAGGCCGTCAAGGTCGGCAACCGGCGGGCTGCGCCCACCGACTTCGACTCCGCCCGGGCCCTGGACCTTCCCGAACTGTTCGCCTTCCTCCGCTCCACCCAGGCCGACGCCTGGGACCGGCTGGTCACCCTGTACGGGGGCGATCCGGACAAGGCGCAGCGGGGGTTCGCCGACCGGCTGGCCAAGGAACTGGATGTCCGGGGCACCGTCGACGTGATCCGTCACGGGGTGGTGGATCTGGGCACCACCTTCCGGGTGGCCTATTTCCGGCCGACATCCGGACTGACACCCGAACTGCAGGAGCGCTACGGGAAGAACCGGCTCACCGTCACCCGGCAACTGCCGTACGACGCATCGTCAACCAAGACCGTGGATCTCTGCCTGTTCGTCAACGGCATCCCGGTGGCCACTGCCGAACTCAAGAACCCCATTACCGGCCAGGGCTACCAGCAAGCCATCGCGCAATACCGGACCGACCGCGACCCCCGCAACCCGATGCTGCGGCGGGCGGTGGTGCACTTTGCCGTGGACCCCGAGGAGGTGTCGATGACCACCCGCCTGGCCGGCAAGGACACCCGGTTCCTGCCTTTCAACCGCGGCCACAACCTGGGCAAGGGTAATCCGGCCAACCCCGGCGGCCACCGCACCGCCTATCTGTGGGAGCAGGTGTGGCAGCGGGATGCCTGGCTGGACCTGCTCAACCGGTTCGTGCACGTGGAGCCGGCCAAGAAGGGCTCCAAAGCGCCCGCCAAGGTGATCTTCCCCCGCTATCACCAGTGGGATGCGGTGCTGGCGCTGACTGCGGCCGCCCGTGCAGAGGGCCCTGGCCACGACTACCTGGTCCAGCACTCGGCGGGCTCGGGCAAGTCCAACACCCTGGCCTGGCTGGCGCACCGGCTCTCCTCACTGCACGACGCCGCCGACCGCAAGGTCTTCGACAAGGTGGTGGTGATCACCGACCGGCGCATCCTGGACAAACAACTCCAGGACACCATCTACCAGTTCGAGCACGCCCACGGCGTGGTGGTGCGGATCGACGAGGACTCGCAACAGCTTGCCGGTGCTCTGGCCGGCGAGCAGGCCCGCATCATCATCACCACGCTGCAGAAATTTCCCTTCGTCACTGAGAAGATCGAGGCGCTGCCGGAGCGGACCTACGCGGTGATCGTCGACGAAGCGCACTCGTCGCAGACCGGCGAGGCGGCCACGGCACTCAAGGCGGTGCTGGGCAACAAACCGGCGGGCCCCGTCACCGACGAGGCGCCTGACCCGGTGGAGGATGCCCTGGCGGAGGCGGTATCGGCCCGGGGAAAGCAGCCCAACCTGTCGTTCTTCGCCTTCACCGCCACCCCTAAGGCCCGCACCATCGAACTGTTCGGCCGCTACGACCCGGCCATCGACCGCAAGGGGCCTTTCCACCTGTACTCGATGCGCCAGGCCATCCAGGAGGGGTTCATCCTGGACGTGCTGGCCAACTACGTCACCTACAAGACCTACTGGGAGATCGAGCGGACCATCCCCGAGGACCCCGAGTACGACCCGGCTCGGGCCAGGGCGGCCATCGCCCGGTTCGTCTCCCTGCACCCCCACCAGCTTGCCCAGAAGGCGGAGGTGATAGTCGAGCACTTCCGCACCAAGGTGAGCCACAAGATCGGCGGCCGGGCCAAAGCGATGGTGGTCACCGCATCCCGGGAGCACGCCGCCCGCTATCAGATGGCGCTCAACCGCTACCTTCGGGACAAGGGTTACTTCGGCATCGGTGTCCTGGTGGCCTTCTCCGGCAAGCTGGACCTGGACGGGGAGTGGGTGACCGAGTCGGCGATGAACCAGTTCCCGGAATCGCAGACCGCCGACGCCTTCAACGGCGAGGAGTGGCACCTGCTGGTGGTGGCCGAGAAGTACCAGACCGGCTTCGACCAGCCCAAGCTCTACGCCATGTACGTCGACAAACCGCTCACCGGACTGGCCGCGGTGCAGACCCTGTCTCGACTCAACCGCATCTACGAAGAGGACGGCATTCGCAAAGACGGCACCTTCGTGCTGGATTTCCGCAACGAGGCCGAGGACATTCAGGCCGCCTTCGAGCCCTGGTACGGCGAGACGGTGGCGCCCCCCACCGACCCGAACCTGCTGTACGACACCCGGCACGATCTCGACCCGTTCGGGGTGCTCTGGCCGGACGAGGTGGAGCGGGCGGTGGCCCTGCTGCTGGCCAAGGGCAAGATCGCCCACGACCGGATCCACGCTGCGCTGGCCCCGGCCATCGACCGGTTCCGGGGGCTGGAGACCGGCGAGCAGGACCGGTTTCGCGATGCCCTGAAGCGATTCATCCGCACGTACAGCTTCCTCTCGCAGGTGGTTGCGTTCACCGACGTAAAGCTGGAGCGGGACTTTTTGTTCTGCCGGGCCCTGGCGGCGTTCCTCAAGGGCGAGGGCAGCGATGCGGTGCATCCCGAGGTTGAGCTGACCCATCTGAGGATGGAGCAGACCTTCGAGGGATCGGTGACTCTCACCGAGACCAAGGGCGAAGTAATCACCATCTTCGGGGGCGAGGGGCGGCACATCCCGGAGCCTGAGCCTTTGTCGCAGATCATCCAACGGCTAAACGAGCGGTTCGGCACCGACTTCGCACCGGAGGACCGGGTCTTCTACGACACCATCGCCGGCAAGCTCACCCGGCGGACGGACATCCAGCGGGCGGCTGCGGTCAACTCGTCGGAGAACTTCCGGCTGATCCTGGCCAAAGAGTTCGAGAAGGCCGTCGTCGACCAGTTGGGAGTGTCCGAGGACCTGGCGCTGTCTTACGTCGACAACCCGGAAATGCAGTCCGAGATCGTCACCGCCTACCTGCCGTTCATCCAGGGCCGGGCCAGGGCGGCGCACCAGGAGTTCTGCGACATCGGGGACCTGTTGGGCCCGGACAAGGAGTCGAGCCACCTGGAGTACAAGGCCAGCCTGCGTACCGCCCAGGCGACCGGCGAGACGTTCAAGCCGCTGGAGACGGCCAGCCTGAAGACCATCGCCGCCTTCTTGAACTCCCGGGAGGGAGGGACCCTGCTGATCGGGGTGGCCGACGACGGCACCATCCACGGGCTGGACGCCGATTACGCCAGCCGTTCCAAGATCGATAAGGATGCCCGGGACTGGTTCCAGCAGCACCTGGCGAACATCGTTTCGCACTCAATGGGCGATGCCGCCGCCACCATGGTGCGGCCTGCGATCCTGCAGGTTGACGCCCACGACATCTGCCGCGTCCAAGTGGACCCGAGCGACTTCCCGGTGGAGGCCAAGGTGACGTACCAAAAACCCGGCGGCCCCAAAGAGGTCCGGACGGAGTTCTTCGTGCGGGTAGCCAACGGCACGAAGGCCTTGGATGCTGTGGAGAAGGAGAAGTACCTGCTGTCCCGCTGGGGCCGGGTGGTGTGAGGGGGCCGGGCATGACTAGAAAACCACTATCAAGTAATGCCGACGGCCGACTCTTTTCGACCTTCCGAAGGGACGCTCGGAAGCTTTCTGTTTATCTCGCAGATCGCGCAAGCGAGATTCAGGTCGCAACTGGACTACGACCCCTGAATCTCACCTTGTCCGACGACGAAATCGTCAGACACCTTACGCTGGTGCTTGATCTGCATCCCCCATCGATCGGAACGGCGACCAAGCACCATAAGACAAAGAAGTACTTTGGTCGAACCGTATACCAAGCCGCTCTGGTGCTGCCGATAGACGGCTCCAAGGAGCTAGTCGACCACTGGCCCGACGAGAGACCGGAAGTGGACCAGCTAGCCGAGGACGATCCGATTCAGAAGTCGGGATTCGATCTGACGCCTCCCTATTGGACATGGAACGACGAGGGTGATCTCGAGTTTAGGTTGTTGCACGAGGGCGACGCCGGCATCGATCTTGAAGGGCAATTCTCCTTCCAGGAGGCAAGAGCGAGGGCGATCGTCCTGGCCGTAGCGGAGCAGACAAAGCAGTTTATCGACCAGTTTCAGGACCGCCTGGAGGCTTGGGTCAAGGAGGAGCGACACAAGTCAGACGCTGCCCGTGAACTCTACGAAGCCATTCCACTGCCGGAATACAGGCCACCACAGATCAGGGTCATCCACGAACCGAACCAGTCGGCAGATCTCGGCGCCCACCCCGATGTGGTCGTCCTGCCCCCGCGACTTGAGGTTATTGACGGTGACTGGAAGACCTATCTGTGGGTCGTACAGCGGTGGGCATCAGTGGTGGAACACAACCCAAAATCGTTCTCCACTTTGGATGAATACGCTCTCAGGGATCTCCTGCTAGCAACACTGAGTGCCGTTTATCCAATGGCGCAGGGCGAGGTCATGAACGCAGGGAAGAAGACCGATATCTTGGTTACCCCAGATCCGAGCCGGCCTGACTTGGCTCCCATCATCACAGAGCTGAAGATCGGATCCGGCCCCAAGTTGGTGCAGGACTCGGTGGCGCAGCATCTTGGGCAGCTTTCGGTGAGAGAGACCAAGGGAACGCTGATCTTCTTCATCAGGGCTCTCGGCTGGAAGCGCGCGGAGTGGGGGATCAAGAAAGCTATTGAAACCTCCCCCGGCTTCGGAGGGTGGGTGGACCAGCAGCCTGAGGCGGGCTGGTCGCGGGCGATATTCCGACCCCCCGACGAAGCGCAGAAACGAGTAGACCTCTATATCGGAAGCATCGTTCTCCGAGGCTAAACTCAAGCCAGGAACCGTGCTGGAACCGAACCATCGGATAGGGCGCATGACCTGCCTAAAGCGGCGGAGCGGGCTAAGTTCCTCCAGTACTCTGGCTGCCGTTTCGACCGCAGTCTTGACGGCCATACGATCGACTGCCCGGCCATGCACTGCGTCATTCCGACATTCGACGAGTTGATCGAGATCCTTCCGATCAACCTTTAGGTTTCCAAAAGCTTGGTTCTTAACAACGTGCCAGGCCAAGCCCGCTGTAGTGGTGTCTGAAGACAACCGTTCATCCGTGAATCAGGTGATCGCTACTAGTTCTTTCACCTCCCCCGGATCGTTGTCCAGCCCGGCGTCGGGTTCTTTGCTCAAACCCACCTTCTCAAGTGACTCCAGGCTCATGTAGCGCCGGCTGACCTGCCACTCGTCGTGGAGCTCGGCCAAAACCGCTCCGACCAGCCTGATCACGGCGGGCTCTAATTGTGTCTGGTTTTGGGTGTCGGAGAGGGGATTTGAACCCCTATGAGCTTTACGCTCACTAGGCCCTCAACCTCACCCCCGGTGGCATCATGCGTGTCTTTCTGGATATTTGTGTGTCAGGTGGCGGATCTGTAGGCACGCTAAATGTTGCATGTGTGCCGATATCAGCGACTGCCGTCTATCAGATTCATGGCCTCGCAGTAGAACGCGCAGTAGAACAAACGCTGGCCTAATCTCCGATGCTAAGTTCCAGGTGGAACTCTTTCGCCGCAAGGTCGTCGTGGGCGTATCGTTGCTCCCCGCGATGCGATACCTCGATTTGGTAGAACTCGGCCTTTGGGACATCCTCAACCAAAAAGTTGAGGTCACATGAACCTTCTGTCCACGCGCCCTCTGTCACGCTTCCAGTTGCAATGATCTCTCCAGCTTCGTTTTTGACCGTTACTCCAGCACCCGGCCGAATATCGCCGTATCCACTCGATACATCACCGCCATCGCAAGGCTGTCCGATACCGTACTCCGGGCGGGACTCTCTGAGGATGCGCGCTATGTCAGCATCAACGTCATCAATTACCGAGAGCGACCCTGTGATGGTGTTGGAACGGCCAGTCAAAAGGTAGGTGATCGCGATTGCCAGACCGATTAAGACTGCAACACCGAGAATGAGGAGCTTGGCCCCACGGTTGCGCGGAGCTTTCGGCTGCAACTCATTCACCGGCACATTCTGCCAAGCAAAGGTGGGTTGGGTCAATCCCGGCCAGGTCAAACTCCAGGCTGAGCGTGGCCTCATTAGATGTGCTCTATGCAGATGCACACCCGGGGTCGTACACTTCTCCGCAACTGAATAGAAGTGGCCCCCGCGAGAGCGCTAACTCTCCGGGGGCCCTGGAGGGGGCCGCAGCTCGGCATTGCAGCTACCTACATCTTCATTTGGCCGTGCCAGTAGGGGTCGGACACGGTGACCTCCTCGATCACGCCGCCGCCGGCAATAAAACGCTCATCCCAACGTAGGAGACAGTCAGCCTTCCCCCTGACGGCGCTCGCCAGGTGGATAGCATCGAACGGCTTGAGGTTGTATTGACGGGCCAACCGACGCGCCTCGATCGCTAGAACAATGTCCAGTTCGACCCAAGTTATGAACTCGTGGAAGAGGAAGTCATCGATGAGCTTTTCCTGGTCTTCGGTTAACAGTGGAGAGTCTTTCGCCCGAACTACCTCCGCTATCAGTGCAGTCGATGCGATGACCTGGATCGAGCCCTTCTGCGCGTCGACGAGGATGTCTCTAGCAATCTGACCCCGGTCGACCCCGTTGACCGTCTCATTCTTGATCGCTGCGATGTAGACGGAGCTGTCCAAGTAGGGCCGCCGATAACCTGAGGCCTTGTCAGCCATCCATTAGCTTCCGCAAATGTTCCCCGGTCGACAGAGACCCGGTGAAATCCGGAGCTATCCCGATCAGGCGATCAGTATCCGGCAGCTGCTCGTTGGCCGGCAGGATCCGGAAGTTCGATTCCTCAACCTTCAGCGGCTGCCCCTTGGCATTGCGGTGGATGATGCCGCTAACCAGTACGCGATGGCCCAAAGCCTCCTTTACGCCTTCTAGGTGTTCAGTCTTGAAGGTCGATTGGACCGGCCGCCGACTCACCTCGTCGTAGACAAGAAAGCGAGGACGGCGATGCAGAGAGATCGTTTCGAGTCTGCCGATGACTGAACCGATGGCCTTGTAGGTCGGCGCCATTAGAGCGGCCACCCTCTTTCCGCTCAGCTGGGTGACACGAGCGGATCTTCTGGTGTCCAAAAACGTTGCAGTGAACCCGGTGACCCCTTTGGTGGCCAACTTGTTGGACAGCCTCTTGACGTGTTTTAAGGAGGAATCATCGAACCCAGGCGGCAGGCCCTCGCCGCTTTCTGCAAACTCCAGACCCTCCACGAAAGTCATGCAGACCCTGTGGAGGTGATCGCCGGTAGCCTGTTCGTTCGGTTTGCCCGTCACAAATGTAGAGAGCTGCGTACCGTTCTCTAGCCCGTCGACAGACCAGCGAATGCTCGGAGCGGAGCTTGCAGCGATCGACAGGTCTAGGTCCCGCAGGATGTAGTAGCTCTCGCTAAGCGTGCCCGAGAAGACGGGCAGCCCCATCTCCTTCGATAAACCCTCCAGAGAGAGTCGGAGCCGCGCCATCGTTAAGGTCCGAGTCCACGGTGATCATCCATGTACCTCAGTCTAGTGCTGGGCGAGTTCCGGGGGAAGGCGGCAGCGGAAGGCGCCGTTCGCGAAGATCTGCCCGGGGTGAAAGGAGCAGCGTGGGCGAGGTTGCAGTAGAAAATGCAGTAGAACGCCCTAACAAAAAGAGCCCCACCGTACAGGCCGGGGGCTCCTTTGTGCCTAGGATTCTGTGTCGGAGAGGGGATTTGAACCCCTATGAGCTTTACGCTCACTAGGCCCTCAACCTAGCGCGTCTACCTAGTTCCGCCACTCCGACTCGCTCCCGATTATAGCGACGGTTGCGGGA
>Ga0247713_1000978_pt1 | contig 15277 bp, 19 predicted proteins | sample 21E_NmetaG_FD_189936 | JGI IMG/M metagenome (GOLD analysis project Ga0247713, IMG submission 189936) | Soil microbial communities from hillslope of Landscape Evolution Observatory, University of Arizona, Oracle, AZ, United States - 2-1-E_N | ecosystem: Engineered > Artificial ecosystem >... | reverse complement strand
CCGCCACCGGCCGTTCCGAGGTCTGGGTGTCCCGAGGCGTCCACCCCCAATGGCGACAGGTGCTGGCCACCATGGCCGCCGGCACCGGCCATCGCCTGGTCGACGTCGCCCTGGATGGCGGGCTGACGTCGTGGTCGGCGGAGAGCCGCGATCGAGAATCGTCGTCGGATGGCCTGCCCGGTGCCATCCTCATCCAGAGCCCCAACTACCTGGGGTGCCTGGAAGACGTGGGGGCGGCGGGTGAGCTGGCCCGTCGTCTGGGGGCCCTGCTGATCGTGGCGGCCGACCCGGTATCGGCGGGCCTGCTCACGTCGCCTGGGTCGCTGGGCTCCGACGTGGTGGTGGGGGAGGGCCAGCCGTTTGGCGCCCCGCTCTCCCTGGGCGGCCCGTACCTCGGTCTTTTCGCCTGCCGCCGGGAGCACGTGCGCCGGCTGCCGGGGCGACTGGTCGGAGAGACAGTCGACACCGAGGGACGGCGGGCCTACGTCACCACCCTGCGGACCAGGGAGCAGGACATCCGGCGCGAGAAGGCGTCGTCGAACGTCTGCACCAACCAGACGCTGATGGCGGTGGCGTTCCTCGTCCACTTGGCGTGGCTGGGCACGCCGGGGCTCCGGGAGCTGGCGCTGCGTTGCGCCCGGGGCACGCGCTACTGCCGGGAGGCCCTGCTGGCCATCGACGGCGTCGAGTCGCTGGTGGGCGCGCCCGTGCTTCGGGAGTTCGCCGTGCGCACGCCGGTCCGGGCCGACGTGGTCGTGGACCGCATGGCCGAGGAGGGCTTCCTGGCCGGGGTCGCCCTCGGGGAGGAGTACGGCGGTGGCCTGCTGGTGGCCGTCACCGAGAAGCGGACGAGGGCCGAGATCGACGACTACGCCGCCGCGTTCGAGAAGGTGGTCCGATGATTGGCCAGCCAGCCGCAGGAGGCCGGGCCACCAGCGCGCCGCTCATGGGGCGTGACAGCGAGCCGACCCTGTTCGAGCTGTCGGCGCCGGGACGGGTATCGGCCAGCTTCCGCGTGACCGGCGTGCCGGAGTGGACGGCGGAGGAGCTGGTGCCAGCCGAGCACCTGCGCGACGAACCCACGCCGGTGGCCGAGGTGTCCGAGCGGGACCTCGTCGCCCACATGACCCGGCTCAGCCACCGCCAGTTCTCCGTCGACCTAGGGGCCTACCCGCTGGGCTCCTGCACCATGAAGTACAACCCGAAGCTCTGCGACGACGCCGTGGCGCGGGCTGGCATCGCCGACGTTCACCCCGCCGCTCCCGCCGCTATGACCCAGGGTTGGATGGCCCTGCTGGCCGACCTGGAAGACGCCCTCTGCCGGATCACCGGCATGGCTGCCGCCACCCTGCAACCGCCGGCCGGAGCCGCGGGTGAGCTCACCGGGCTGCTGCTCATGCGGGCGTTCCACGGGGCCGCCGGGGAGGACAGCCGGCGTCGTCGGGTGCTGATCCCCGACTCGGCCCACGGCACCAACCCGGCCTCGGTCACCCTGGGCGGCTACGAGGTCACCCAGGTGCCGTCCGACGAGCGGGGCTGCGTCGACCTCGCCGCCCTGGCCGACCGCCTCGGCGACGACGTGGCCGGGATCATGCTGACCAACCCGAACACCCTTGGGCTGTTCGAGGAGGACATCGTCTCCATCGCCGGCATGGTGCACGAGGTGGGAGGGCTCCTTTACTACGACGGTGCCAACCTCAACGCCATCCTGGGCATCACCCGGCCGGGCGACATGGGCTTCGACATCGTGCACATGAACCTGCACAAGACCTTCGCCGTCCCCCACGGCGGCGGCGGCCCGGGCGCCGGCCCGGTGGCGGTGACAGAACGGCTCAATCCGTTTCTGCCTGGGCCCCGGCCGGTCGCTACCGCCGACGGGCCGTATGCCTGGGTGGAACCCGAACGCTCGATAGGGCGGATCCACTCGTGGCACGGCAACGCCCTGGCCCTGGCCCGGGCCTGGTCCTACATCCTGGCCAATGGCGGCGACGGGCTCCGGCGGGTGTCCGACGCCGCCGTTCTCAATGCCAACTGGCTGCGACACCGGCTCAGGGGCATCTACGACATCCCCTACGACCGGCCGTGCATGCACGAGTTCGTGGCGTCGGCCACCAACCTCAAGCTCGAGCGGGGCCTCCGGGCGCTCGACGTGGCCAAGCGCCTCCTCGAAGAGGGCTTCCACGCCCCGACCACGTACTTCCCACTGGTCGTCGAGGAGGCGCTCATGATCGAGCCCACGGAGACGGAGAGCCCTCAGACCCTGGCCGCGATGGCCGACGCCCTGGTGCGGATCGCCGCCGACTCCGGCGAGAACGGGCGGGCCGCGCCCCGTACGTCGCCGGTCGGCCGGGTTGACGAGGCCCGGGCCGCCCGTCAGCTCGTCCCCACCTGGGACTCCCGCCCGCCCGCCGCCTAGCGGTACGCCGGGGAGGCACAGCCCGGGCGCTACGTTCATCCCCATGCTCCACACCGGCCCTGCCCGCGGTCGTCTCGGGGCGCCACTGACAGTCGCCCTTCTGCTGATGGCCCTGGCCGCCTGCGGCGGTGGCGACTCGCCCACCATCGCCGGCCCTGAGTCCACCACGACGACGACGACCGGCACGGTCCTCGCCGTGACGGTGCGGGGCGGCTCGGTGGTGGAAGGAGCCTCCCGGCAGCGGGCCACGCTCAACCAGCCGGTCACCATCCGGGTCACGAGCGACGTGGCCGACGAGGTCCACGTCCACGGCTACGACGAGACGGTCCCGGTGGCCGCGGGGGGCACGGCCGAGGTCACGTTCGTGGCCGACATCCCCGGGGTCTTCGAAGTCGAATTCGAACGGTCGCACAAGCTGCTGTTCACCCTGGAGGTTCGCTGACTCTCCGCTGGCGCACGGGGACCGTCGCCATCGTCGCCGCGGGGCTGGTCCTGACCAGCGCGACGCCCGCTTCCGCCCACGGCCTCGGCGCCCGCACCGACCTTCCCCTGCCGCTGTGGATGTTCGCCTACGGCGCCGCCGCCGCCCTGCTCATCTCCTTCGCCAGCCTCGCCGTCTTTTGGCGCAGGACACGGCTCGAAGGTGGGATCGCCGGGCGGGTGCTCTTGGAACCCGGCCGCCTCACCCGTACGCTCTGGATCGGGGGACGGGTCGTCGGCCTGGCGCTCTACCTGCTGCTCGTGGGCGCGGCCATCTACGGCAGTTCCGACACCGTCAGGAACATCGCCCCCGTCTTCGTCTACGTCGTGTTCTGGGTGGGGATGACCCTCGTCTGCGCGCTGGTCGGGAACCTGTGGCGGGTCGTGAACCCGTTCGACACCCTGGCCGCACTGCTGGAGAGGGTGCGGGGCGGACCGCCGCCTCCAGAGCCGTACCGGTGGGGCCGTTGGCCGGCAGTTGCGGGTCTCAGCGGGTTCGTCTGGCTGGAGCTGGTCCCTTCGAACCGGGCCGAGCCGCGGACGCTGGCCCTGGCCATCGTCGTCTACACGGTCGTCGTGCTGACAGGCACGGCCCGCTGGGGCCGAGCCTGGCTGCGCGAGGGTGAGGCCTTCACCGTCTTCTTCGGCCTGCTGGCCCACATGGCCCCCATCTACGCCGACGACGAGGGCCGGATCCGGGCCCGGCTTCCGCTGTCCGGCCTGGTCGGCCTCCGGCCCGACCCAGCCACACAGGCCCTGGTCATCGTCGCCTTGGGCTCCACTAGCTTCGACGGCTTGAGCCGGACCCGGTTCTGGATCGACCTCACCCGGAACATGGAAAGTGTGGAGCGGACGCTTCTCTCCACGGCCGGTCTGGTCTGGGCGGTGTCGGTGGTGACCCTGGCATTCGTCGGCGCCATGCGCATCACCGGCCGGCTGCAAAGACGTCGCTTCCCCGAGATGACCGCGGCCTTCGCTCATTCGCTGGTGCCCATCGCCTTCGCCTACGCCCTGGCCCACTACTTCTCGTTGCTGGTCTTCGAGGGCCAGAGCGCCATCGCCCTGGCGTCGGACCCCCTGGGCCGCGGCTGGGATCTGTTCGGGACGGCCGGCAACGCGGTGAACTTCACCCTGGTGTCGACGACAACCATCGCGTACGTGCAGGCCACCGGCATCGTGGCCGGCCACGTCGCCGGGGTAGTGGTTGCCCACGACCGGGCCCTGGCCCTGTTCCCGGACCGCGAGGCCACCAGGTCGCAGTACCCCTTGCTCGCCGCCATGGTGCTGTTCACGGTGGGCGGCCTGGCCCTGCTGCTGGGCGCATGAACGTGCTCGCACATGGGGGGACGGCTGGGGCCGCAGCAGAGATTCTCTTCGTGCTCGGCCCGGTGGCCATCTTCGCCCTCCTCAGCCGCGCCTCCCGACGACGCAGGGAGCGGGAGGCGGCGGAGGCGACCGAGGCGGACGCCGACCCGGAGACGACGGTCCCGTGAGCGTCACCGCGCTGTCGGGGGACACGGTACCGAGGCGGCCCTGGTCGCCGACCTCCGCCTGGTCGTGGACGCCTGCCGTCGTCGGCGTGGCCGCCCTGCTGGCCCGGCCGTGGTTCCTGCCACCGGGCGTCTACGTCGAGTGGCGGGTGGCGTTCTTCGTCGTCCTGGGGCTCGTAGGCGTGGCCTGGCCGCTGTCCCGGCGCCTCGAGACGCAGCCGGGCGGGCTGACGGTGTCGCTCTGGACCCTGGCCATCGGCGTTGCCGGTTTCACCGCGGGCCGAGCCGTCGTCGACGTTCCTGACGGGCCGAGCTTGCTGGCCACGGCCATCGCCTTGAACGCCCTGGCTGCGGTGGCCGAGGAAGCCTTCTTCCGCCGGTACCTCTACGGCCTCCTGGCGGCCCGGTCGGGGACCGGGGTGGCCGTCGTCGCCACGGCCGCGCTCTTCGCCATCGTGCACGTGACGGTGTGGGGGTGGTGGGTACTGCCGCTCGACCTCGCGGCCGGGCTGGTGCTCTCGTGGCAGCGGGCGGCGACCGGCCGGTGGTCGGTGCCCGCTGCCACCCATGTCGTGGCAAACACCCTGGCGCTCTTGTGAGGTTGCCCATGCTCAAGCCCGTTCGCATCGCCGTGTGGCCCTGGTGCTCGCCGCCGGCTGCTCGACCGCTGACGACGCCGATGCGGTCACCATCGGGGCCATCTACCCGATCTCGGGTCTCCAGGGCCCCGGTGGCCTCGAGGAGGCCAACGGCGCCCGCCTCGCAGTGGAGCTGGCCAACGAGCGGGGAGGGGTGCACGGGCGGCCGGTGCGGCTCGAGGTGCCCGACGTCGACCGCGGAGAGGCCGCGCCACCGGCCCTCGACCAGCTCCGTCGCCAGGGGGTCGACATCGTGCTGGGCACCTACGGCAGTACCATCTCGGCGCCGGCGGCGGTAGCCGCCCAAAGGACCGGTATGCTCCTCTGGGAGACCGGGGCCGTGGGGCTGATCGGCTCCGACGCCGGCGCCGGCGAGTCGTTCTTCCGTATGGCGCCCATGGGGGCCAGCCTCGGACGGGCCGCGGTCGCGTTCGTCCGCGACCAGCTCGGATCCTCGCTGGGCACGACGTCGCCGCTTCGTTACGCGGTGGCCTACGTCGACGACGCCTACGGCCGTTCGGTCGGCCTGGGCGCGGCCGAGGAGGCCCGGGCCAGTGGGCAGGAGCTGGTGGGCACCTTCCCGTACTCGGTGCGGGGCCTCGACGCCCCGGCCCTGGTCCGCTCCATCGCGGCAGCCAAACCCGACGTGCTCTTCGTCTCGGCCTATCTCGAAGACGGCATCGCTCTGCGGAAGGCCCAGGTGTCGGAGGGACTGCATCTGCGGGCCAGCATCGGGACCAGCTCCAGCTACTGCATGCCGTCGTTCGCCGCCGCCCTCGGTCCCGCTGCGGTCGGCCTGTTCGCCTCCGACAAACCCGACGGCCGGGAGGTCCGCCTCGACGCCTTGCAGCCCGAGGGCCGCGAGGTGCTGACATGGGGCCGGGCCCGTTACCGCGAGCACCACGCGGAAGACATGACCCCTGCGGCGCTCTCCGGGTTCGCCAACGCTTGGGCTCTCGTCGGGCACGTGCTCCCGTCGTCGACCGAACTCACCGCAGCGGCGGTGGCCGAGGCGGCGCGGGCGGTCAAGCTCGACACGGGGACGCTGCCCAACGGCGCCGGGCTGGACCTGGCCGGCCCCGGGCCCGACGACGCCGGTGAGAACCGGAGGGCGGTGAGCGTGATGTGGCAGTGGGTCGACGCGACCACCCAGGCAGTCGTCTGGCCCCCGGCCTTCGCCACCCGGCCCCTGCAGTCGATCCCCATCCAGTGAGGAGGACGGGCGCCGGCCTGGCGCTCCTGTACGTGGTGGTGGCGCTGGTCACAAACCAGCTGTCTTCGCGCCCGGTGCTGCCGCTGTTCGACGGGTTCGCCCCGCCGACGCCCTACAACTGGGTCGACCCGCCCCCGGAGCGAGCCGGGGACAATGTCGTGCCGCAGCCAGTCGAGCGGGAGCTCCCGCTCACTCCCGCCGGCGTGCCTGCGTCGAACGCGACGACGGACGACGCCCAGGCCATCGTCGGGCTCGACGAGGGCTCGGTCGCAGCCTCTCCTCCGGATACAGCCGTCGTGGTCCGGCTGGTGCCGACCGACGCCGGGGACCTGGGGCCGTTGCCTCCCGGGCTACGGGCGGTCAGCAATGCCTACAAGGTGGAGCTGCGGTACATCCCGTCGCAGACCCCGGTAACCCGGTTGGCCGAGCGGGGCACGGTGGCCCTCACCGCGGCCGAGGCCGGCGACCGCCTGCTCTATTCGCCCGACGGCCAGGTGTGGGAGGAGAGGACGTTCCGTCCGTACGGCACAGACCACGGGTTCTTCACCGAGGTCGAGGCCGTGGGTGGATGGTTCCTCGTGGCCAGTTCGGTCCACCCCCTGTCTGCTGACGGCGACGACGACGGCCCGTCTCTTCGTGGGGTGTTGCTCGTAGTCCTGGGCCTGGCTCCGATCATCGGCGCTGTCCTCGTCGTGCGGCTTCCCTCGCCCGTTCCGGCCGCGCCCGCCGCCCGGCGGGGCCCATCGCGCCCTCGGTCCGGCGCGAAGAAGGGCTTCAAGCGCCGCAAATAGCGCGTTTGCGGCCACTCAGAGGCGGGAACACGAATGCAAGCACGTATTTCTCAACCAAGGAGACACATGATCAGCTTCATTCTCGGCCTCATCATCGTCGGCCTCATCGCCGGCGCCCTGGCTCGTTTGCTCGTGCCGGGCCGTGACCCGATGGGCATCGGCGCCACCATCGCCCTGGGCATCGTCGGATCCTTCGTCGGCGGGTTCCTGGCCGACGTTCTCTTCCGCGACGACGCGTCCGACCGCGGCCTCGGCCCGGTGGGCATCATCGGCTCCGTGATCGGCGCCGTCATCGTCCTGCTCATCTACAACGCCGTCACCAACCGCCGCGGCGTGCGCGCCTAGCTCCCACGGTTTCCGTCCCAGCCGTCGTCGGGCGCTTGCTCCTGCAGCGCCCGGCGACGGCTGGCTGACCTGGGGATTTGCATACTACCTGTAGTCAGAGTGGTAGGTCCCCAATCCACCGAGTTACCCTCACGGCCGTGGGCACGAACACGTCTGACGACGTGGAATCTGAGGAGTTCGAGATCCGCGCCGTGCAGCCGTACCAGGCCCGCAAGGGCTACGTCTGTCCCGGGTGCAACCAGGACATCGCCCAAGGGATGGGCCACCTTGTGGTCGTCCCCCGCTCCGCACCGGAGCTCCGCCGCCACTGGCACCACCCCTGCTGGGCCCACCGCCGCAACCGGCGTCCGGGGCCGGGCTGAGCATCGGTCGGCGGCGCTAGATCACCGGCGCCCTCGGCCAGGTCGGCCACGGCGTCCATTGGCGCATGGTGAACTGTGCCCCGAGAAAGAGGGTCGCCCCCCTCTACACTGGTCACGTGTCCGTCGGCGTCACACCGATCACCCTCCGGTCGAACGATTCCTGCTGGTGTGGCAGTGGTCGGAAGTACAAGCGGTGCCACAAGCAGTCACAGGCGCCGGTCCGGGCGGGCCGGCTCAGCCCCACGCGCCCGGTGCCGGAGGGCATCGTGCGGCCGGACTACGCCGAGACCGGTGATCCCGGCACGTGGGTCGAGCCCCTGGTCCGTCCGCCCGAGGTCGTCGAGGCGGTGCGGCGGGCATCCCGGGCCGCGGCCGAGGTGCTGGCCGTCGTAGGGGCGGCCGTACGTCCCGGGGTGACGACCGACGAGCTCGACGCCCTGGCCCACGCCGAGTGCATCGCCCGCGGTGGCTACCCCAGTCCCCTGAACTACAGCGGCTTCCCGAAGTCGCTGTGCGCGTCGGTCAACGAGGTCATTTGCCACGGCATCCCTGACGATCGGGCGCTGGTCGACGGTGACATCGTCAACCTCGACGTCACCATCTACCTCGACGGTGTCCACGGCGACACCAACGCCACCTTCCTCGTCGGCAAGGTGGATGAGGAGTCTCGCCGCCTGGTGCAGGTCACCTATGACTGCCTGCTGGAAGGCATCGCCGCCGTGCAACCTGGTCGGCCCATCTCCGATATCGGCGCCGCCATCGAGGCCCACGCCCAAGCCGGCGGCTACGGCGTGGTGCGGGCCTTCGTCGGCCACGGGGTGGCCAGGAAGTTCCACGGCCCGCCCCAGGTGCCCCACCACTACGACTCCTCGGCCACCACCATCATGCAGCCGGGGATGACGTTCACCATCGAGCCGATGATCACGCTCGGCACCTGGCGCCATGTGATGTGGGACGACGGCTGGACGGCGGTCACCGCCGACAAGCGCCGAACCGCCCAGTTCGAGCACACCCTGCTGGTGACTGACAGCGGGGCCGAGATCCTCACCGTCGCCGACTAGGGGTTTGGTGACCCCAGCAGCTTCACCAGGCGCTTCGGAGCGGTCATGCGGTAGCTGTCGGTGACGAGGTCAGCCAACTCGTCCCAGTCCTGCTCCACGTCGAGCCGGGCGCCGACCCAGCCCTTGTGGCCGACGTAGGCGGGGACGAAGAACCGGTCCGGCTCGGCCGCCACCAGCTCCTGCTGCACTCCCGGGGCGCCCTTGCAGGTCATCACCTTCCGGTCCTCACTGATCATGACGAACAGCTTGTCGCCCACCCGGAACGAGGGCGACGTGTGCCCCCCGAACGGCTTCTCCACCGCCTCGGGAAGAGCCAGGCACAGCGCCCGCAGCCGGGCGACGGTGTCGGTGCTCACCACGTGGGCGACCGTACCGCTCGAGCGCCGGCCGTGGGTGAAAAGTGGCCAAAAGCCGCTTGCGCATCGAACGTGTGTTTGGGTACGATGAAGAGGTGGAAGATGTGGCGGAAAGGGAAGCGGAAGCGGAGCGGCTGGAAGCCGAAATGGCCGAGGCCTGCGGTGTGCTGCACGTGGCCACCGCCCGACTGGTCGGACTGATCGGCCGGGTGCTGGAGACCGAGGCTTGGCAAGGCTTCGGCATCCGCTCGCCCCAGCAGTGGGTGGCGTGGAGGTGCGGGGTCTCGCCTCATCGGGCTCACACGTTGGTGGCCATGGCTCGCCGTCTCGGTGAGCCCCCGAGACCCGCGCCGCCTTCGACGCCGGTGAGCTGGGCGAGGACTCCGTGGGGCTCATTTGCCGGCTGGCGCCCACTGCGGTGGATGCAGATGTGGCCGAGCTGGCCCGCAACACCACCGTCACCCAGCTGCGGCGGGTGCTGAACGACTACACCCCCCAGAAGGATCCCGCCGAGGAGCCTGCCCCGGTCGAGGAGAAGCGCTCGGTCAGCTTCAACCACACCGACACCGGCACGTGGCGGCTGTCGGCCGAGCTGCCCCCTGACGAGGGCGCAGTATGGGGAGAAGGCCCTGACCGAGGCCCGTGACGAGCTGTTCCGGGCCGGAGAGGCCGGTGCGGGGCCGGGTGCCACTTCCGCCGACGTCAGCTGGGCCGATGCCTTCGTGGCCGTCGCCGAGAAGTCACTGGCCGCCGAGGCGGTGGCCCGTCCCCACCGTGACCGCAACATGGTCCTGCTGCACCTGGGCACCCAGGGTGGTCACCTGCACCTCGGTCCCGGACTGAACGAGGGGCTGGCCCGCTACATCGGCTGTGACAGCCGGGTGCGGCCGATCTTCGAGGCCGACGGCAAGCCGGTGAGCGTGGGGCGGGCCTTCCGCACCGTGCCCGACCGCACCAGGGTGGTGGTCGAGGACCGGGACAGAGGATGCCGGGTGCCGGGCTGTGACCGCAGGCGCTGGCTCCACGTCCACCACCTCCGGGCCTGGCAGGACGGCGGGCCCACTGACACGCCGAACCTGATCTGCCTTTGTCAGCATCACCATCGCCTGCACCACCGGGGGAAGTTGGGCGTCGAGGGCAATGCCGATGATCCCGACGGTGTCATCTTCACCGACGACCGGGGACGGCGGCTGGAGAGCTGCGGCAAACCCACGCCTCCGGGCGACTCACCACCCCCGCCGGGTAACTGGGTTGCCCCGAGCGGCGAGCGCCTCGACCCCTGGGCGATCTACTTCAACGAGGCCGTGCCGGCATGAATTCAGCGACGGGCCTATCTGGCCGCCGCCAGCTGGCGGCGAGCTGAGGGACCGGCTACTTCTTTCCTCGTTCAGGTCGACCACGTTGAGGTCGTCCTTCTCTCGGCCGGACCAGCCGACGCCCTTGGTGGCGAAGGAGGTCGGCGCCTCAGGCGCCACCTCGTCGTCCTTCTCCGGCTTACCCACCCACGGCTTCACTTGAATGGCATGGTGTCCATCGTGCCAAACCGGGAGGATGGAATGGCGACGTGACGGCCATCGTGTTGCTCATTGTCGGCTACCTCGTGGCCTTGGCCGTGCTGGCCCGGCTGAGGCCCGTGCTGGCTGAGAGGCGCGTGTGGTGGTTCGCGGCCCTCGAAACGGCCATGACCAGCATCGTGGTCGGCTGGTTGCTGCACGGACGGCCCCTCGCCGCGCTGTTCAACGGCGCGGCCCTTGTGGCAATTGCCGCCGCCTGGCTGATCACCGGGCGGCGCGGCCCCGCTGTATGACCCGCCGACCCGAGGCGGCGCAGCGCTCATACGGCGACCTCGAGCGCCCAGTCGCCGTGCCACGCCCGCTGACGCCGGCTGACCGCCACTGACGCCAGCCCCGCGGCGGCCGCGAAGACGAGGAACCCGGCCGCGAACGTACCGGTCGAACCCTGCAGCGAGCCCAGGGCGAACGGCAGGAGGAACCCCCCGAGTCCGCCGGCCGCGCCGACCAGCCCGGTCATCGGACCGACGGCGGCCGGGAACCGCTGAGGCACCACCTGGAACACCGCACCGTTGCCCATGCCCAGCGTCCCCATGGTGAAGATCAGCAGGCCGACGGTGAGGCCCAGCGCCGGGAGCGAGGCCAGGCCGACGGCCAGGGCACCCACCACGGTGAGCGCTCCGGTCAGCACCCGGGTACCGCCCAGCCGATCGGCGAGCGCGCCGCCCAGCGGTCGCAGCAGCGAGCCGGCGCCCGCGCAGAGAGCGGCGTAGCCAGCCGCGCTCAGCTTGCTCATGTCGAACCGGTCGACGAAGAAGATCGGCAGGTAGCCGGAAAGGCCGACGAACCCCCCGAACGTCACCAGGTAGAAGAGGCTCAGCCAGCGGGCGTCGGGATCCTGCAGCAGCGACAGAGCACTCCCGGCAGACGGGCCCGGGCGGGCGGGCGGCTCCTTGGCCAGGAAGGCGAAGGCCAGCCAGGTGACGGCCACCGGGATGCACGCCAGCCCGAAGACGCCGTGCCAGCCGACGTGCTGGGCGAGGCGGGGCGCGGCGAGAAGGGCGATGATCGTGCCGGAGTTGCCGGCGCCGGCGATGCCCAGAGCCAGGCCCTGGAACTCCGGCGGGTACCAGCGGCTGACCAGCGGGAGGGCGACGGCGAAGCTGGCCCCCGCCACGCCCAGCAGGAGGCCGATCCCGATCACCTGAGCGTAGGTGCCGCCACCCAACCAACCCCAGAGAAGAGGAACGAAGGTGAGACCCATCGTGGCCAGCCCGGTGCGCTTGATGCCGATGCGTTCGACGATCGAGCCAAGGATGAGCCGGAACCCGCAGCCGCCGAGCGGCGGCACGGCCACCATGAGCCCCTTCTGCGCCGGGTTGAGATCGAGGTCGGCCGCCACGTAGGCACCGAGCGCGCCCAGGAGCACCCAGATCATGAACGACACGTCGAAGTGCAGGAGAGACGCGACCAAGCTCGGCGTGTGGCCGGCGCGAGAGAAGCCTTTGACGGACAAGCAGCCAGCATGGCGGGGGGTCGTCTCCGGGCCGTTGCCGCGTCGTGACGGCCCGGTGACGTTCGCCTGACAGCTACCTACACTCGGCCCTCATGGGCGCCGATGCAGGAAACCGGTGGCTGGCCGAGGCGAGGGGCCGGAGCGACACCTACGACCGGCGGTGGGAGGAGATGGCGGCCTCCGGCCACAACGTGCACGGCGAAGCCGACCTGGTCGAGAGCCTCGGACCGCGGTCAGTGCTCGACGCCGGGTGCGGCACCGGGCGGGTGGCCATCGAGCTGGCCCGACGCGGCCTCGGCGTCGTGGGCGTCGACCTCGACGCTTCCATGCTGGAGAAGGCGCGCACCAAAGAACCCGACGTGCCGTGGGTCCACGGCGACGTGGTCGACGTCGACCTCGGCCGGACCTTTGACGTGGTGCTGCTGGCTGGGAACGTGATGATTTTCCTGGCGCCGGGCACCGAAGCTGGAGTGGTGGCCAACCTTGCCCGGCACCTGGAGCCGGGAGGGGCGCTGGTCGCCGGCTTCTCGCTCGAGCCGGGCCGGCTCGACCTGGACACCTACGACGGCCACGCCCGGGCCGCTGGCCTGGTGCTTGCCGAGCGGTGGGCCACGTGGGACCGCCAGCCGTTCAACGGGGGCAACTACGCCGTGTCGGTGCACCGGCGACGGTGACCCATCGAGAAATCGCCGCTAGGTCGAGCCTCGCTTCGTCTTCTCCGCCTTCTTCGCCTTCTTGGCGGACCGCTTCTCCTGCAGGGTCTTGCCCTGCTTCTTCTGGTTGCTCGACTGCGGGGACTTCTCGGCCATTCCCCGAGACTACGCGCAGTCGCCCTGCTCGACGTCCCAGTCGATCGAGTCCGGGCCGGCCATCTGGACGGTGACGTGGGTCATGGGGGAGTCGGGGGCGGCGCCGTGCCAGTGCCATTCGCCCGGTTGAGCGACCACCACGTCGCCGACCTCCACCGTCCGCCGACCGGAACGGTCGCCCACCACGCCACGACCGGAGGTGATGACCAGAATCTGCCGCGGCGCAAGGTCGTGTTTGAGTCGCCTCACCTGTTCCGGCGCGGCGAATGACTTCCTGGCATTTCGGGCACGAACCATAGGGATGGCCGGCCGCAACGGTGACAGTGGGGTGACGGTGGTCATGCCGCGCCCGTCGCGCTTGCGCGGGCTCGTCATCGCCGGTGTGGTCGTCGTGGCCCTACTGGCCGGGGCGGGGCGGTTCGGCGATCTTCTCCCCTCGCTGCCCAACCCGTTCGGCAGCGACACAGTCGACCGCACTCAACCCGCGCTCCTCCAGTCACTGGCGGACCTGCACGAGTACCACGCGGCCACGGGCAACTTCCAGGTGATCGTGGACACCGAGAAGGACACCCGGTTCGTCCCCTCGTTCGTCCGGGGTGAGCGGACGGTGTTCGTCGCCGGCGGGTCGGTCGACGCGGTCGTCGACTTCTCCCAGCTCGACGAGCGCTCGATCCAAGTGTCGCCCGACCGGACGTCGGTCACCGTGGTCCTCCCTGCTCCGACCATTGCCGATCCCACGGTCGACACCGAGAACAGCCGGGTCGTCAGCCGGGACCGTGGCGTGCTCGACCGGATCGGCTCGGCGTTCTCCGACAACCCCACGAGCGAGCGCCCGCTCATGCTCGCCGCGGAGGAGAAGATGCGGGCGGCGGCGGCGGAGAGCGACCTGCGGGCCAAGGCCGAGGACAACACCCGGCGCATGCTCGAGGGCATGCTCGGCGCCCTGGGCTTCACGAGCGTCGACGTCTCGTTCAGCCCGAGCCCGGCCTGAGGGCCCGCACCATCTCGATGTCGTCGGCCTCGGCCGGCGTCTTGTCCGGACGGTAGCGGCGCACCCTGGCGAATCGCAGGGACACCCCGCCCGGGTAGCGGTCCGACACCAGCACCCCGTCCAAGGCGATCTCGACCACCAGCTCCGGGCGCACGTAGACGATGATCCCTTCCCGGGACGTCTCCAGCTCGAGCAGACGCTCGGTCTGCCAGGCCAGCAGCGCGTCGGTGAGGCCTTTGAAGGTCTTGCCGACCATCAGGAAGCTCCCGTCCGGTCCTCGGGCGCCCAGGTGCAGGTTCGACAGCCAGCCCCGCCGCCGCCCGTGACCCCACTCGGCGCCGAGCACGACCAAGTCGAGCGTGCGCACCGGCTTGACCTTGCGCCAAGCCGAGCCGCGGCGCCCCGCCTCATAGCGGGACGCCGCCCCCTTGACGATGACCCCTTCGTGGCCGGCGGCGAGGGCGTCCTCGGCGAACGCAGCGGCCACGTCCGGGTCGTCGGTCACGATCGAGGGCACCCGCAGGTCGCCGACGACCGCCGCCAGCAGGGCCGCTCGGGCCAGCAACGGCTCGTCGAGCAGGTCCCGCCCGTCGAGGTGGAGCACGTCGAAGAACCACACGCCCAGATCGACGCGGAAGAATTGGGGCCGCTCGCCGTCGCCCACGCCCAGAACCTCGCCGTCGAGGACCAGCCGCTCGGCCGGCAACGAGCGCACCAGGCGGACCACGCCCGGGAGTCGTGAGGTCACGTCGTTGAGGTTCCGGGTGAACAGCCGGACATCGTCGCCGTCGCGATGGGCCTGGATGCGGGCGCCGTCGAGCTTCCATTCCACCGACGACAGCCCGCACGCGCCGATGGCCTCCCGGGTGTCAGCGGCGGTGGCTGCCAGCATGGGCTGGACCGGGCGCAACACCTGCAGCCCGATGGCGCACAGTCCGGCCTCACCCTCGGCCACGGCAGTCTCGGCCACCCGGGACAGGTCGCCGTCGAGCATGACCGCCCGCCGGACGACGTCGACTGAGACGCCAACCGCCACGGCCAGGGCGTCGGTCACCAGTGCCTCGAGCGCGCCCTGGCGGAGGTCGCCCAGGAGGAGGCGGCGCAGGAAGTCGGCCTCCGCCGCGGTGGCCAGCGCGAACAGGCGGCTCAGGGCGGCAGAACGGGTGGTCGCGGAGCCGGGCCCAGCCACGCCGGCAAGGGCGGCGACGGCCTCGTCCACGTCGGCGACGGTGAGGGTTGGGGAGAGGGAAGGGTCGACGTCGACCGCCGAGATCAGCGCCCAGCCCACACCCACCCGC
>Ga0247713_1000977_pt1 | contig 15288 bp, 18 predicted proteins | sample 21E_NmetaG_FD_189936 | JGI IMG/M metagenome (GOLD analysis project Ga0247713, IMG submission 189936) | Soil microbial communities from hillslope of Landscape Evolution Observatory, University of Arizona, Oracle, AZ, United States - 2-1-E_N | ecosystem: Engineered > Artificial ecosystem >... | reverse complement strand
CCCTCGTCGTCGGCGAGGCCGAGACGCGCACGGTGCCCTCGGCCTCGCCGACGACGAGGGTCCGTGGCCCGGAGCCGAGCAGCGCCGACAGCGGCGCCCGCACGTCTCGCAGTTGGGCGCTGACCTCCAGGTCGCGCAGCTCGCCCACCGCGACGCCGTCGGCGGCGACGTCGACGCTGCCGTACTCGCCGGCGAGCGCCTGGGTGGTGAAGGGGAAGCCGTTGATGCGGACGTCGGGGTCGGTCCGGAGGCCGAGCTGATCGCGCAGCTGCCGCGACACGGCCGACTCCGCGACCGCCGCCGCCGCGAAGTCCCCGACCACGAGCAGCCCCGCCAGCACGAGGAGCACGACCACCACGCGCGCGCCGCGCTTCATCCGACCCCCATGCTCGTGCCGCCAACCGTCCTCGTGCCGCCGGCAAGGTGGCCTTGCAGACGTTCGGTGACCGTAATCCCGCCCCGTCGCGGCTCGGCGGCGGCCCGGGTGGGCGATCCGGCCGGCCTCGCCGTCGTGAGCTGCGCCGCTGATCGCCGTCCGGGCCGGCGCCTCCGGCTATCCTCCTACCCACGCATGGGAGAGGAGGCGCGCGTGGAGCTCCTGCTGCTCACGGCGGACCCGGATCCGGGCTCCGTACTCCCCGCCCTGACCTTGCTGCCGCACGGGTTGCGGGCGGCGGCCCCGGAGGTCGCCGCGCTGCTCGACGCGGGCCCGCACGACGCCGTGCTGGTGGACGCCCGCACGGATCTCGTCGCGGCACGCAGCCTCTGCCGGCTGCTCGGGAGCACGGGCACCGACGCGCCGGTGGTCGCCATCCTTACCGAGGGCGGCCTGGTCGCGGTGTCCGGGGAGTGGGTCGTCGACGAGATCCTGCTGCCCACCGCCGGGCCGGCGGAGGTCGACGCGCGGCTGCGGTTGGTGCGCGGCCGCAGCGGGTCGGATCAGGCCGCAGGCGGCGGCGCGCTGGTGCTCGGCGAGCTGGTGATCGACGAGGCCACCTACGCCGCCCGGCTGCGCGGGCGGCTGCTCGAGCTCACCTACAAGGAGTTCGAACTGCTCAAGTACCTCGCCCAGCACGCGGGCCGGGTGTTCACCCGGGCGCAGCTGCTGCAGGAGGTGTGGGGGTACGACTTCTTCGGCGGTACCCGGACCGTCGACGTGCACGTCCGGCGGCTGCGCGCGAAGCTCGGCCCCGAGCACGAGCAGCTGATCGGCACCGTCCGCAACGTGGGCTACAAGTTCGTGCGGCCGAGCCGGGGCGGGACCGCCGTCGCGGCCGGATCCGACGACGACACGGCCGACGACGGCGCCGACGACCACCGGCCGGGCGACCAGGCTGCGCCCGGTCGCCCGCCCGGTGCACGACCGGTGCCCTCGAGCTCCCGCGGGTAACCTCGGCGCCGTGGCGGAGCTGTCGTGGCGCGGGGGGCTCACCGACGCGGAGATCGACGAGGTCCGCGACCTCGTGGCGGCGGTCACCGACGCCGACGGCACCGCGCCGCTGTCCGAGCACGTCCTGCTGCACCTTCGCCACGGCGGCGACGCGGGTGCCGCCCACCTGCTGGCCCGTGACGCGGACGGCACGCTCGCCGGCGTCGCGCACCTGGACACCACCGATCCGGTGGCGGGTGGCGCGGGCGAGCTCGCGGTGCATCCCGCGCGCCGCCGCCGCGGCACCGGGCGGGAGATGGTGCAGGCGCTGCTCGACCACACCGCGGCGTCGGGCTCCCCGGCCGGGGGGCGGTTGCGGCTGTGGGCGCACGGCGAGCACCCGGGGGCCGTCGCGCTCGCCGAGCGGCTGGGCTTCCGGCGCAACCGCGTGCTGTGGCAGATGCGACGGAGCCTGCTCGCCCCGCTGCCCCCGGCGCGGCTGCCGGCCGGCGTGCGGCTGCGCCCGTTCGTCGTCGGTCAGGACGAGGCGGAGTTCCTGCGGGTGAACAACGCGGCGTTCGACTGGCACCCCGAGCAGGGCGGCTGGGACCTCGACCAGGTCAAGCTGCGCGAGGCCGAGCCGTGGTTCGACGCCGTCGGCTTCCTGCTCGCGGTGGACGCCCGCGACACCCTGCTCGGTTTCCACTGGACCAAGGTCCACGGCGGTTCGGGACCCGGTCCCGAGCACCCGCACGACGTCATCGGCGAGGTCTACGTGCTGGGGGTCGACCCCGCGGCGCGGGGCCGCCGGCTCGGGGAGGCGCTGACCCTGGCCGGGCTGCACCACCTGCGCGACCGGGGCCTGGCGCAGGTGATGCTCTACGTCGAGGCGGACAACGACGCGGCGGTCCGCCTCTACCGTGACCTCGGCTTCACCCACTGGGACACCGACGTCGCGTACGTGCGCTGACGGACGTTCAGCCCGGCGCTCGCTGATCGGGTGGTGTCGTCACCGCGGGTGATGTGTTCATCCCTCGTTCACCTCTACGGAGGGGTACGTGCACCGGGGCTACCTACCGTCGTCCCCGAGCGGCCACCCCGGAGCCGCAGCGGACGGGCCCGGCCCGGACCTTCGACGGAGGAACTTGTGACGACCATCAGGCGTGGTTCCCGACTGGCGGCCGCGGGGGTCGCCGCGGTGAGCGCCCTGCTCCTCGCCGGCTGCGGCGGTCAGCAGACCGGTCCGAGCACCACCGGCGCGGGCGGTGGTGAGGGCGGCCAGGCCTCCGGTCAGGTGCGCGCCGACGGCTCGTCCACCGTCGCCCCGCTGACCAGCGCCGCCGCTGAGCTGTTCGGCGCCGAGAACCCGAACGTCAACGTCACGGTCGCCACGTCGGGCACCGGCGGTGGGTTCGAGCAGTTCTGCAGCGGCAACACCGACATCTCCAATGCCTCGCGCCCGATCGGCGAGGACGAGATCGCGGCCTGTGAGGCCTCGGGCATCGGGTTCACCGAGCTCCAGGTGGCCAACGACGCGCTGAGCGTCGTGGTCAACCCGGCGAACGACTTCGCGCAGTGCCTCACCGTCGAGCAGCTGCAGACCATGTGGTCCCCGGCGTCCGAGGGCACGATCAGGAACTGGAACCAGGTCGATCCGTCGTTCCCGGACACCCCGCTGGTCCTGTTCGGCCCGGGCAGCGACTCCGGCACCTTCGACTACTTCACCGACGCGGTGAACGGCGAGGAGGGTGCCACCCGCACCGACTACTCCGCGTCCGAGGACGACAACGTCGTCGTGCAGGGTGTCGCCGGGGACCCGGGGGCCACCGCCTACTTCGGCCTGAGCTACGTGCTGGAGAACGAGGGCAGGGTGCGGCCGGTCGCGATCGACGGCGGCAGCGGCTGCGTCGAGCCGAGCGCCGGGACCGTCATCGACGGCACCTACAGCCCCCTGGGCCGGCCGCTGTTCATCTACGTCAACAACGAGGCGTTCCAGCGCCCGGAGGTCACCGAGTTCGTGAACTTCTACGCGCAGAACGCCAACGAGATCGCCGAGGCCGCCGACTTCATCGCGCTCAGCGACGAGCAGCTCGCGCAGCTGCGGTCCACGGTCGACGGCCTGGCGGGCTGAGAGCTGTGAGCCAGCACGCCGTCGAGGAGCCCCGGACCGCCGGTACCGTGGCGTCGAGAGCCTGTTCCGCCACCCGATCGAGGTAGCGCGCGAGTGAGTACAACGGTCAGCGGGGGCCGTTCCTCCGGGGACGGCCCCTCGCCGGGTAGCGGTGGCCCGCAGGCCCCTCTCGGCGGGAACTTCCTGCGACCGTCCTCCCGCCGGGTCGGCGAGCGCGTCGTCCTGGCGGGGCTGGCGACATCGGCGCTGCTCTCGGTCCTGGTGACCGTCGGCATCGTCGTCTCGCTCGTCCTGCCCGCCGTGAGCTTCTGGCGGGAGATCTCGATCGTCGAGTTCTTCACCGGCACCCGCTGGACCCCCACGTTCGCCGACCCGGACTACGGTGTCCTGCCCCTGATCACCGGCACGCTGTGGACGACGGCGATCGGTCTGGCGGTGGCCGTGCCGCTCGGGCTGGCCGCGGCCATGTACCTGTCGGAGTACGCCAACCCGCGGGTGCGCCGGATCGTCAAGCCGGTGCTCGAGGTGCTCGCCGGCATCCCGTCGGTCGTCCTCGGCTACTTCGCGGTCACCTTCTTCGCCCCCGACCTGCTCCGGGGCCTGCTCGGCATCGGCGTCGGCGCCTACAGCGTGCTGGCCGCGGGGATCGTTCTCGGCGTGTTCATCGTCCCGGTCATCGCGTCGCTGGCGGAGGACGCGATGACCGCGGTGCCCGACGCCCTGCGGCAGGGGTCGGCGGCACTGGGCGCGAACCGGATGTCGACGACGTTGAAGGTCGTGTTCCCGGCAGCACTGTCGGGGATCGTCGCGGCGGTCGTCCTCGGCGTCTCGCGCGCGATCGGCGAGACGATGATCCTCGCCATCGCGGCGGGAGGCCGCGCGCAGATGGTGGACAGTCCGCTGCTCGAAGGGCAGACGATGACGGGCTTCATCGCCCAGACGGCCACCGGCGAGAACGCTCCAGGATCGCTCGCGTACAACACGCTGTTCGCCGTCGGGCTGACCCTGTTCGCCATGACCCTGCTCATCAACTTCGTCAGCATCCGGCTCGTCCGCCGATTCCGGGAGGCGTACTGATGACGGCGATCGGCGACCTGACGCGGCCGGGGCCGCCGCATCGGCGGCTCGGCCGGCCGCAGGCGAAGGGCGACCGGACCGTGGCCTCGGTGGCCTTCCTCATCGCGCTCTGGCTGAGCCTGCTGGTGGCGCTGACGTTCCTGGTGACGCTGCTGGTCACCACGTTCCTCGACGGGCTCGTCCGGCTCGACGCCAACCTGCTCACCCAGTACTCCTCGCAGCTCTTCCCCGAGCGGGCCGGAGCTCGCGCGGCCATCCTCGGCACTCTCTGGGTGATCGGCACGACGATCGTGCTCACGGTGCCGCTGGGGGTGTCCGCCGCGATCTACCTCGAGGAGTTCGGCGATCCGTCGAAGTGGTACTTCCGCCTCGTCGAGCTCAACATCCAGAACCTCGCGGCGGTCCCGTCGATCATCTACGGGCTGCTCACCCTCGGCGTCGCGAGCGTGCTCGCGCCGCTGCTCGGGCTGCGCAACGTCAACGCCGTGATCTTCGGGGCGATCGCGCTCACGCTGCTGATCCTGCCCGTCGTCATCATCGCCACGCGCGAGTCGCTGCGGGCCGTGCCGGCGGAGATCAGGGCCGGGTCGCTGGCACTCGGCGCCACGCCGTGGCAGACGGTCTGGCGCCAGACGCTGCCCGCGGCCGTCCCGGGCATCGCGACCGGCACGATCCTCGCGGTGTCGCGGGCGATCGGTGAGGCGGCCCCGCTGCTGCTGCTCGGCGCGTACGTGTTCGTGACGTTCGACCCGAACGGCTTGTTCTCCAGCTTCACGACGATGCCCGTGCAGATCTACAACTGGACCTCCCAGCCCCAGATCGAGTTCCAGCAGGTGGCCTCCGCGGGCATCATCCTGCTGCTGTTCATGCTGCTGCTGCTCAACGGCGTGGCCATCCTCATCCGCAACAAGCTCCAGCGTCGCTGGTGAAAGGACTGGCAACCGTGCCCACTCGATCCTCGACCGGAGCCGACACCATGATCGATCGTGCCGCCACGCAGGCCGAGCAGGTCGTCGAGATCGACCAGCGCGAGCACCGCGAGGTGCCCGACAGCCCTGCCGGGGTGATGGCCTGCGCGGACATGAACGTCTACTACGGCGACTTCCTCGCCGTGCGGGACGTCAACGTCACGTTCGGGCACAACGAGATCACCGCGCTGATCGGACCGTCCGGGTGCGGGAAGTCGACCGTGATCCGCTGCCTCAACCGGATGAACGACCTGATCCCCTCCGCGCGGGTGACCGGCGCCGTCACCTACCACGGGCAGGACATCTACGCCCGGGGCGTCGATCCCATCGAGGTGCGCCGGCGTATCGGCATGGTGTTCCAGAAGCCGAACCCGTTCCCCAAGTCGATCTACGACAACGTGGCCTACGGCCCGCGGGTGACCGGCATGAAGGTCGCGAGCATGGACGAGGTCGTCGAGCGGGCGCTGCGCGGTGCGGCGCTGTGGGACGAGGTCAAGGACAAGCTCAAGCAGAACGCCTACAGCCTGTCCGGGGGCCAGCAGCAGCGCCTCTGCATCGCGCGCACGATCGCGACCCAGCCGGACGTGATCCTGATGGACGAGCCGTGCTCGGCCCTGGACCCGATCGCCACCTCGCGGATCGAGGACCTCATGCTGGAGATCCGCAACGACTACACGATCATTATCGTGACGCACAACATGCAGCAGGCGGCCCGGGTGTCGGACCGGACGGCGTTCTTCACCGCTCAGGCCGACGACACCACCGGCAACCGGACGGGCCTGCTCGTGGAGTTCGACAAGACCGGGACGATCTTCGCGAACCCGTCCGACAAGCGCACCGAGGACTACATCTCCGGCCGCTTCGGCTGACCGTCATCCGGTCCCGAGCAGGTCGGACAGCGGGCCCAGCGTCTCCGGCCGTACCCGGTAGTACACCCACGTCCCGCGCCGCTCGCCGGTGATCAGCCCGGCCTCGCGCAGCACCTTCAGGTGATGGCTGATCGTCGGGGCGGAGACGTCGAAGCGCGGGGTGAGGTCGCAGACGCAGACCTCGCCGCCCTCGTGCGCGGCGATGAGGCTCAGCAGCCGCAGCCGTAACGGATCACCCAGGGCCTTGAACGCGCGGGCCAGTGGTACGGCGGCGGCCTCGTCCACCGGTTCGCGCACCAGCGGGGGGCAGCGCGCGGGGGGCAGGTCGAGCGGGGCGGTGGTCATCGCGTCATCCCAGGATCGTGCGGATCTCGTCGAGCCGGTCGTCGGCGACGGCGAACCAGGCCCAGCTGCCGCGCCGTTCCCGGGTGAGCAGCCCGGCGTCGACCAGCACCTTGAGGTGGTGGCTCACGGTCGGCTGGGCCAGCCCCAGCTCGCGGACCAGGTCGGCGACGCAGACCTCGCCGCCAGGGGCGGCGCGGATGAGCGAGATCACCTGCAGCCGGGCCGGGTCGGCGAGGGCCTTGAACACCTGGGCGAGCCGGGTGGCGTCCGCGCGGTCCAGGGCCGCACCGGACAGGGGCGCGCAGCACAGGGGGTCACTGGCGCAGTCGGGCTCGCTCGGTGCCTTGGTGCGACTGACCGTGGGTGCGTTCACGCCGTCAGAGTAGCGCCGGATCGACCGACTTCGATATCGTCGAGAATCGATGAGCATCGATATGGAGTCCGCGGTCCCCCGGCTCGGCACCCGCGACCGGCTGCTGCCGCTGTGGATCCTCGCCGCGATGGCGGTCGGGCTCGCGCTCGGCACCCTCGCCCCCGGCTTGGACGACCTGCTCGCCGGGGCGACCGTCGCGGGGTCTCGCTGCCGATCGCGATCGGGCTGCTCGTGATGATGTACCCGGTGCTGGCGAAGGTCCGCTACGACCGGGTCGGCGTCGTCGCGGCCGACCGGCGGGTGCTGGCGCTCTCGCTCGTGCTGAACTGGGTGCTCGGCCCGGCGCTGATGTTCGCCCTGGCCTGGCTGTTCCTGCCGGACCTGCCCGAGTACCGCACTGGCCTGGTGATCGTCGGGCTGGCCCGCTGCATCGCGATGGTGCTGGTCTGGAACGACCTGGCCCGCGGCGACACCGAGTTGGGCGCGGTACTTGTGGCGGTGAACTCGGTCTTCCAGATCCTGGCGTTCTCGGCGCTGGCCTGGTTCTACCTCGAGGCGCTGCCCGGACTGCTCGGGCTGCCGACCGCGGGGGTGGAGGTCTCGGTCGCGGCCATCGCCGTGTCGGTGCTCGTTTTCCTCGGCGTCCCGCTCGTGGCAGGGTTCCTCACCCGGTTCGTCGGCGAGCGGGCCCGGGGCCGTGAGCACTACGAGCAGGTGGTGCTGCCGCGGCTGGCTCCGTGGGCGCTCTACGGGTTGCTGTTCACGATCGTCGTCCTGTTCGCGCTGCAGGGCGGCCCGATCACGGCCCGGCCGCTGGACGTCGTCCGCATCGCGCTGCCGCTGCTGGCCTACTTCGCGATCATGTGGGCGGGCAGCCTCGCGATCGCCAGGGCCGCGGGCCTGGACCACGCGCGCTCGGTGACCATCGCGTTCACCGCCGCCGGCAACAACTTCGAGCTCGCCATCGCGGTCTCGATCGCCGCGTTCGGAGTGACTTCCGGTCAGGCGCTGGCCGGGGTCGTCGGGCCGCTGATCGAGGTGCCGGTGCTGGTCGCGCTCGTCTGGGTCGCCCTGCGGGCGCGGCGGTGGTTCGACCGAACCGTCCCCACGTCGAAGGAGCCGTCATGACCGCCCCTGTCCGCCGCGGGCTGCCCGACCCGAGCGAGTTGGAGGTCGAGCACGGGCTGCGCGCGATCGTGCACGACCTGGAGCAGAAGTTCGCCGGGCGCCTCTCACCGCAGACCGTCGGCAGCTTCGTCCGGGAGTCGTTCGCCCTGATGGACCGTGATGCAGCGATCCGGGTGCATCTGGTGGCGCTCACCCGCCGGTTCGCGTGGGACCGGCTGAGCGCGCTGGAGAAGGTGGAGAACCGGGTGGCGACGGGCGTGCCCGAGGTTCTGTTCGTCTGCGTGCACAACGCCGGCCGCTCGCTCGCGGCCGCGCTGCTGGCCCACCGGGCCGGGGAACGGGTGGTGGTCCGCTCGGCGGGGTCGGCTCCGGCCGATCAGACCAACCCCGTCGTCGAGCAGGTGCTGCACGAGATCGGGTGCCGCTCACCGACGCCTACCCCAAGCCGCTGACCGACGAGGTCGTGCAGGCCTCCGACGTCGTGATCACCATGGGCTGCGGGGACGCCTGCCCGGTGTACCCCGGCAAGCGCTACCTCGACTGGGACCTCGACGACCCCGCCGGTCAGGGGGTCGAGGCAGTGCGCCCGATCCGCGACGAGATCGACCGCCGGGTGCGGGCACTGGTGGACCAGCTGACGACGGAGGAGCGGCATGGCTGATCGGGACCGACGCTGCCGGCGAGCGCTCCTGAATTGACAGATATCGAATCAAGCGTCCATTCTGGTGGTTCGAGTTCCTTCGAAACAGGAGGCCTACATGTCCCGGGTCCAGCTAGCCCTGCGCGTCGCCGACCTGGAGGGGTCGATCGCGTTCTACACCAAGCTCCTCGGCGTCGGGCCGGCCAAGACCCGGCCCGGTTACGCCAACTTCGCCGTGGCCGAGCCGCCGCTGAAGCTGGTGCTGCTCGAGGGTGCGGCCGGCGAGCCGACCCGGCTGGACCACCTCGGCATCGAGATCGAGAGCACCGAGCAGGTCGACGCCGCGACGGCCCGGCTGATCGAGAACGGGCTGGAGACGCGGCTGGAGGACGACACGGTCTGCTGCTACGCCCGCCAGGACAAGGTGTGGGCCACCGGGCCGGGCTCGGAGGAGTGGGAGGTCTACGTCGTCAAGGAGGACTCGGCGACGTTCTTCGCGCCGCAGGACACGCCGACGTAGCGCTGCGCGAGCTGACGGGGCTGCGACTGTGCCACCGACCGACGGTGACCGACCCGAGGGCCGGCCACCGTCGCCCGATCAGCCGCAGCAGGTGCTGTCGGCGGTGTCCCGGGCCGCGCAGTTCACCTGGCACACCGAGGTCGTCGCGCCGTCCGGGTTCGCCGGGTCGTCGTCGGTGACGCTGTAGTACTCCCACCATCCGTTCGGCACGTCCGGGGCAGCCACGAAGACCTTGTCCTGCACCGCGTGGCAGCACACGTCCTGCTCGGCGACGGTCGTGGCCAGGCCGGCGGCCCGGAACCGGGCCAGCGCCACGGCCACGCCGTCCGAGGTAGGTGCTTCGACGCCGAGGTGGTTGAGCCGCTCGGCCGCGCCCGGGTTCTCGATCAGCACCAGCTTGAGCGGCGGGTCGGCCACGGCGAAGTTGGCGTAGCCGTCGCGGACCTTGTGCGGTGCCACCCCGAACAGCCGGGTGTAGAACGCGGTCGCTGCCGCGAGGTCGTCGACGTTGAGTGCGAGCTGGACACGTGTGCTGGACATGATCGGGGACTCCCTGGTCGAGGTGGAACTGTCACCGGTGATGACGTCGCCACGGCCGATCGGACGCACGGCTGCGTCCACGTCGGGAGTTCACCGTCGGAAAGGGGGCCGTCGATACCGAGGAGGAGACCATGAGCATCACCGTCGAACCGGACGCCGGCCGCGCGCCGAAGACCATGACCGGTCACCGGGGCCTGCCCTCGAACCGATGCCCGACGACTGGAACCGCGCGCTCGCCGTCGTCGCCCATCCCGACGACCTGGAGTACGGCGCGGCGAGCGCGATCGCGCGCTGGACCCGGGCGGGCAAGGCGGTGTCGTACCTGATCGTCACGGACGGCGAGGCCGGGATCGACGGCATCGCGCCGGCCGAGGCCGCCGCCCTGCGGCGGGAGGAACAGCGGGCGAGCGCGGCGATCGTCGGCGTCGAGGACCTGACGTTCCTGCACCACCGCGACGGCGTGGTCGAGTACGGGCTCGGCCTGCGCCGCGACATCGCCCGCCACGTCCGCCGGACGCGCCCGGACATCCTGGTCACCGCGACACCCGCGCTGACCTACGGCCCACGGATCCTCAACCAGGCCGACCACCGCGCCGTCGGTATCGCCGTGCTGGACGCCGCCCGCGACGCCGCGAACCGGTGGATCTTCCCGGAGCTGCTCGACGAGGGCCTCGAACCGTGGGCGGGAACCACTGACGTGTACGTCATGGGCTCGGACGAGCCGGGCTACGGCGTCGATGTGACGGACAGCCTCGCGATCGGGGTCGCCTCACTGCGCGCCCACGGCACCTACCTCGACGGCCTCGGCCGGGACTTCGACCCCGAGGAGTTCCTGCGCGGGTTCACCGCCCACGCGGGAGCGGTGCTGGGAGTGACCCACGCCGTCGCGTTCGGCCGGATCCGGCTCCAGGGCGTCTGATCGCCCGCGAGCCCGACCCGACGGGAGACCAGCGGCACTGCTCGGCCAGGGTCCTCGACGTCAGCAGCCGGCGCTGATCGCGGTGCCCGAGGACGCCGACCCGCCCGTGACGTGAGTACTTCCGCGGGGTGCGGGGGCACCGGACGGGTGCGTGCGGCACGGTGGGCGCATGACGGTCGCCACGTTGTCCCGGGGTGGGCTACGCCGGGTGCTCGCGGTGCTGTGCGTGACCGAGATCGTGAGCTGGGGTGTCCTCTACTACGCGTTCGCCGTGCTCGGACCCTCGATCGCCGCGGACACCGGGTGGTCGATCGGCGCCGTCACCGGTGCGTTCTCCGCCGGGCTGGTGGTGTCCGGCCTGGTCGGGATCCCCGCCGGGCGGTGGCTGGACCGGATCGGGCCGCGCCCGGTGATGACGGCCGGCTCGGTGCTCGCCGTGCCCGCGGTGGTGGCGATCGCGACCGCGCCGTCCTACGGCTGGTTCCTCGCGGCCTGGCTGCTGGCCGGGATCGCGATGGCGGGCACGCTCTACCCGCCCGCGTTCGCCGCCCTCACCCGCTGGTGGGGGGCGCGACGGGTCGCGGCGCTGACCGCGCTCACCCTGGCCGCGGGACTGTCCAGCACGGTGTTCGCGCCGCTCACCGCGGCGCTGCTGGAGGGGGCGGACTGGCGCCGCACCTACCTGGTGCTCGCCGTCGTCCTGGCGGTGGTGACGGTGCCGGCACACGCGGTCGGCCTGCGCGGGCCGTGGCCCGCCGGCGACGAGGGGCCTGCCGAGACACCCGCGAATGGCGCGGCGTCCGTCGCCCGCAGCCGCGAGTTCGTGCTGCTCACCGCGGCGATGACGCTCGCGACCTTCGCCGCCTACGCCGTGCTGGTGAACCAGGTGCCGCTGCTGCTGGAGCGCGGGCTGAGCACCGCGGCGGCGGCCTGGGCGCTCGGGCTCGGGGGCGCCGGACAGGTGGCGGGCCGGCTGCTGTACGGCCCGATCGTGCGGCACACCTCGGTGCGCGCCCGCAGCATCGGGCTGATCGGCGCGTGCGCGGTGACGATCGGCGTGCTCGGCGTGGTACCCGGCCCGGCGGCGCTACTCGTGGCGCTGGCCGTGCTGGCGGGCGCGGCCCGGGGGCTGTTCACGCTGCTGCAGGCCACCGCGGTGAGCGACCGCTGGGGATCGGCCCAGTACGGCCGGCTCAACGGCCTGATGTCCGCCCCGACGATGATCGCCACCGCGGTCGCGCCGTGGGCGGGTGCCGCCCTGGCCGTCGTGCTGGGGTCCTACGCGGCGGTGTTCGGGGTGCTCGCGGCGTCCGCGGTGGTGGCCGCGCTGCTCGTCCCGCGGGTGACGACGAAGCCGCCCCCAGCCGCGCGGGCACGTCCGGAGCGGTGAGCACATCCGTCCGGTCGGACGTCAGATCGCAAGCCCCTCCGGTCGCCGGCCGGTGACGGCGTACACCGTCTCGCGCGCGACGACGACCGCGTCGTCGGCGAAGCGCTCGTAGTAGCGCGCCAGCAGCGCGAGGTCCACGGCCGTCGGCACGCCGTGGGACCAGCAGGGATGGAGAAGCACGCTGAGAATCCGCCGGTGCTCGGCGTCCATCGCGTCGTCGTCGCCGTCGAGTTCGACGGCCAGCAGGACGTTGCGCGTGCGCACCACCTCCGCGGCCTTCAGCGCGAGCTCGACGCCGATCCGGCCCATCTGGGCGACCACCTGCCGGATCTCCGGCGGCAGGTCGCCGGGGTGGCCGCGCCGCGCCGCCTCGGCGACGTGCTGGGCGAGGTCGCCCATCCGCTCGATGTCGCCGGCCGCCCGGATCGCGGCGACCACCCTGCGGAGGTCCCCGGCGACCGGGGCGTGGAACAGCAGTGCCTCGGTGGCCACCGTCTCCACCCGGGCGCGCAGGGCGTCGACCCGGTCGTCGCCCTCGATCACCTGCGTGGCCAGCCGCTCGCGGCGGTCGAGCAGGGCGGCGGTGGCCCGCCGCAGCGCTCCGGCCACCGCGACACACATCTCGGCGAGCAGCGCGCTGAGTTCGGCGAGCTGTTCGGGAAGCCGAGGCGGGGCCACCGGCCGAGCCTAGGTCGCGGTCGGGCGGCGCGTCGTGGACCGCCTCACTCGTCAGACGGTGAGCGGCCCGGGCATGCGCCCGGTGACGACGTAGACGATCCGGCGGGCCACCGCCACCGCGTGGTCGGCGTACCGCTCGTAGAACCGACCGAGCAGCGTGATGTCGATCGCCGGGCCGACCCCGTGCTGCCAGTCCGGACCCATGAGCACCGTGAACAGGTGCCGGTGCAGGTCGTCCATCGCGTCGTCGTCGGACTCGAGCTCGGTGGCGGCCGTGAGGTCACGGCTGCGGATCACGGCGCCGGCCTTGGTGGCCAGCTCGACGGCGACGCGGCCCATCTCGGCGAAGTACGGCCCGACCTCGGCCGGGAGCACCGGCTGCGGGTGCCGGCGGCGCGCGGCCTGCGCCACGTGCAGCGCGAGGTCACCCATGCGCTCGAGGTCGCCGGCGGCGTGGATCGCCGACACGACGATCCGCAGGTCGGTGGCCACCGGCGCCTGCAGCGCGAGCAGCGCGAACGCCTTCTCCTCGGCCAGCGCGCGCACCTCGTCGACCCGGACGTCACCGGAGATGACGTCCTCGGCGAGCTGCAGGTCGGCCTCCAGCAGGGAACGGGTGGCCTTACCCATCGCCGCGGCCACCTCGTCGCACATCCCGGCGAGACCGTCCGCGAGGTCGTCGAGCTGCTCCTGGTAGGCGTCGCGCATCCCCCGAGCGTAGAGGGGCGGGCGCGCGGCGGCAGAGCGCGCGGGTGAACCGCGGGTGAACGATGGGACGGCGCGACCTCAGCCGCAGCGCACGGGTTCCGCCTCCTGCGTGGGCGCGGCGCTCGGCAGCGGGGGCGGCGCGGCGCCGGGGGCCCGGACGGCACCGTCGAAATCGGGGCCGAGCACGAGCTGGAGCAGGCCGGTGGTCCCCGGCTGCGGCGCCGGCGTCGCGCCGGGTACCGCCGCGGCCACCAGCGCGGCGGCGGCCGCCCGGTCGGGGGAGAACCGGACGGTCGAGTCCGGTGCCGGCGCGGCGTCACCGACCTCGCCGACGCCGAACCCGAACCCGGCCAGGGTCTCGCCGACCTGCGCGGCCAGGCCCGCCCGGTCGGTGGCGTTGAGGACGTCGAGCTCGACGTCGGCGGGGGTCGGGCCTGGGTCGGCCGGGCCCGCGTCGGGCTCGGGAAGCGGTTGCCCGGCCCGCACCGCGTCGAACAGGGCCCGGCTGTCGCGCTCGCGCACGACGAGATGTCCGCGGATGTTGCGCTCGCGCGCCGTCGGCAGGGGCGCGGACTCGACCTCACCGCCGCCGACGGCGCGCAGGGTGCGGGCCAGCGCGAGCAGCTGTCCCCCGGCGAGACCGTCGACGACGACCCGGGCGCGCAGCGCGTCGGCCAGCGCGCCCGCCCGGGCCGGGTCCAGCAGGGTCCGCCGAGCGTGGGCCTGCTCGAGCAGCGCGGTGAGCACGGCACCCTGCCGCCGGACCCGTCCGTGGGCGGGGTCGGCCCGGACGTCGGCGGCGCGGAGCAGGTTCAGCGTGCGGGCCGACCCCGCCCACGGACGGGTCCGCCGAGCGTGGGCCTGCTCGAGCAGCGCGGTGAGCACGGCACCCTGCCGCCGGACCCGTCCGTGGGCGGGGTCGGCCCGGACGTCGGCGGCGCGGAGCAGGTTCAGCGTGCGGGCCGCGTCGAGCGTCGAGGTGCCCCCGGCGGGCACGACGGTGCCCAGGGTGCCGTCGACGACCGGTGCCGGGACGCACACCTCGAGGCCGCCGAGGGCGCCGGCGGCGGCGGCCGCTGCGGGCAGGTCGAAGGCGGCGAATCGGGTGACGGCGAGCCCGGTGAGCTGCTGCACCACCCGGGTCGCGCAGCGGGGCCCGCCGACCTCGAACGCGCTCTCCAGCGTGGTCAGCGCGACGGCGGGCACGGTCTGGTCCAGGTAGGTCGCGGTGGCCGGGTCCCAGCGCTCGCACGGCGGCCGGTTGACCTCCAGCGTGGACGGCAGCGACACCGCGACGACGCGGCGGCCGTCGGCCGGCAGGTGCACGACGACGACGGTGTCGGGACGAGGGGCGCCGCCCGGGGCATCGGCCGGGTCCGCGCCGACGACGAGCACGGTCTCGGCGCCGGGGGGCGAATCCGCCGGGCGGGACTCCGGGTCCAGGGCGGCCACCGGGACGATCGCCTCTGCGACGGTGCCCGCCGACACCGTGGCGAGCGCCGCCACGGTGACGACCGCCGCGGCGAGCGTGGCCACGGCGACCCGGAGGCCCGCGGCCGCGGGGGTGCCGCGCCCGCTGCGGGGGATCAGCCGCGCGAGCCCGGCGGTGGCCCGGGCGAGGGGGGTGTGGGCG
>Ga0247713_1000976_pt1 | contig 15294 bp, 13 predicted proteins | sample 21E_NmetaG_FD_189936 | JGI IMG/M metagenome (GOLD analysis project Ga0247713, IMG submission 189936) | Soil microbial communities from hillslope of Landscape Evolution Observatory, University of Arizona, Oracle, AZ, United States - 2-1-E_N | ecosystem: Engineered > Artificial ecosystem >... | reverse complement strand
ATCGAGCAGATGCCGCTCGACGCGCAGCCGTTCCATGATCTCGCCCGCCACGACCATCTCCGAGCGCTCCCAGCCGTGCTGCGCGTCGAGCGGCATCTGCTCGATGAAGCGCAGCTCGTAGCCCTCGGCGACGGCGAAGCGGAGCAGGTCGCACGCCTCGTCGTCGTTGACGCCGCGCAGCAGAACCGTATTGATCTTGATGGGGTCCATCCCGGCGGCACGGGCGGCGGCGAGCCCGTCCAGGACGTCGGAGAGCCGGTCGCGCCGGGTGATGGTGGCGAACCGCTCCGGCCGCAGCGTGTCCATCGACACGTTGAGCCGGTTCACCCCGGCCGCGGCCAGTGCCTCGGCCCGGCGGGCGAGCCCGATGCCGTTGGTGGTGAGCGAGATGTCCGGGCGTGGCGTCAGCGCGGCGGACGCGGCGATGAGCCGCTCCAGGCCCTTGCGCAGCAGCGGCTCGCCGCCGGTGAAGCGCAGCTCGTGCACGCCGAGGTCGCGCACCGCGACGCCGATGAGCCGGACGAGCTCGTCGTCGGTGAGCTGCTCGGCCCGCGGCATCCAGTCCAGGCCCTCGGCCGGCATGCAGTACGTGCAGCGCAGGTTGCAGCGGTCGGTCAGGGAGATGCGCAGGTCGGTGGCGACCCGGCGAAACCGGTCGATCAACCGGGGGTCGTCGGGCCGCTCCGGGTCTCGGGTGGTGGCCTTCCGCAGCGCGGGCAGGCCGAGCTCGGTCGGCGTCACGTCTCCAGCGTAACCGCCGGGCGGGGATGCTCGACCGCGGCGAAGGGTGAGGTGGCCCGCCGCGGCGCGCGCTCGGTCCCGCGCCCGGCGCGGCTCAGTGGCGACCCAGCTCCTGGCGGGCGACGGTGCGCAGGTGCACCTCGTCCGGGCCGTCGGCGAAGCGCAGCGCGCGGGCCCAGGAGTAGAAGTAGGCGAGCGGGAAGTCGTCGCTCATCGACCCGCCCCCGTGCACCTGCATCGCCCGGTCGATCACCGCGCAGGCCATCCGCGGGCAGATCACCTTGATCGCCGAGATCTCGGTGGCCGCGCCCTTGGCGCCGTGCCGGTCGATCAGCCACGCCGTCTTGAGCACCAGCAGCCGGGCCTGCTCGACCTCGATCCGCGACTGCGCGATCTGCTCGCGCACCACCCCCTGGTCGGCGAGCGGGCGCCCGAACGCCACCCGGTCCTTCGCGCGGCGCACCATCAGGTCGATCGCGCGCTCGGCCATCCCGATCAGCCGCATGCAGTGGTGGATGCGACCCGGACCGAGCCGCGCCTGGGCGATCGTGAACCCGCCGCCCTCCTCACCGAGCAGGTTCGTCACCGGCACCCGGACGTCGCGGAACACCAGCTCGGAGTGGCCGTGCTGGTCCTGGTAGCCGAACGTCGGCAGGTGCCGGACGATCTCCATGCCGGGGGTGTCGCGCGGGACCAGCACCATCGACTGCTGGCGGTGCCTGGCGGCCTCGGGGTCGGTCTTGCCCATGACGATGAAGACGCGGCACCGGGAGTCCGCCGCCCCCGAGATCCACCACTTGCGGCCGTTGATCACGTACTCGTCGCCGTCGCGGACGATCGTCATCTGGATGTTGGTGGCGTCGGAGGACGCGACGTCCGGCTCGGTCATCGCGAACGCCGAGCGGATCTCGCCCTCGAGCAGCGGGGTGAGCCACTGCTCCTTCTGCTCGGGCGTGGCGAACAGGTGCAGCGTCTCCATGTTGCCGGTGTCGGGCGCCTGGCAGTTGATCGCCTCCGGCGCGAGGACGGGAGACCACCCCGACGCCTCCGCCACGGGGGCGTACTCCAGGTTCGACAGTCCGGAGACGCTGGGCAGGAACAGGTTCCACAGCCCGCGCGAGCGGGCCTTCGCCTTGAGCTCCTCGACGACGGGCGGCAGGTCCCACTCCTGGGGGGTGCCGCGGCGCTCGGCGCGCCAGGCGTCGTACACCGGTTCGGCCGCCAGCACCTCCTCGTGCAGGAAGGCGCGCATCCGCGCGGTGTGGTCGGCGGCGGCCGCGCTGGGTTCGAAGTCCACGACCGCAGCCAACCACACGGTCAGGGTCGCCGGCAGCACGCGCACCCGCGGAGTTATCGTCGGTCTCGTGCCACAGTTCAGGATTGCCGAGGCAGCGCGCCTGCTCGGGGTCAGCGATGACACCGTCCGCCGCCTGGTGGAGGCGGGCACCCTGCCCGCCCGACCGGACGCCGCCAACCGCAAGGTCGTCGACGGTGCCGCGCTCGCCGCGTTCGCCCGCGAGCACGCCACCGCCGCGCCCGACCCGTCGGGCGTGCAGCGCTCGGCCCGCAACCGCTTCGTCGGCCTCGTCACCCGGGTCGTCACCGACACGGTGATGGCCCAGGTCGAGCTGCAGTGCGGTCCGCACCGGGTCGTGTCCCTGATGAGCTCCGAGGCCGTGCGCGAGCTGGGCCTGGAGCCCGGGTCGCTGGCGGTCGCCGTCGTGAAGTCGACGAACGTCGTGATCGAGACCCCGGGCGGCACCCCGTGAGGACGGCGGCGCTCCTGCTCGCGGCGGTCCTCGCGCTCGCCGGCTGCGGCGCCGACCCCGCCGACGGGACGCGCACGCTCACCGTCTCCGCGGCGGCGTCGCTCACCGACGTGTTCGGCGAGCTGGAACGCCGGTTCCAGGCCGCGCACCCGGGCGTCGACGTCGTGCTGAACCTCGGGTCGTCCTCCGAGCTGGCGAGCCAGATCGCGAACGGCGCCCCGGCCGACGTCTTCGCCTCCGCGAGCACCGTGCAGATGGACGAGCTCGTCGCGTCCGGTCTCGTGGACGGGGCGCCGGAGGTCTTCGCGACGAACGTGCTGCAGATCGCCGTCGCGCCGGGGAACCCGGCCGGCGTCCAGGGGTTCGCGGACCTGGCCCGGCCCGGCCTCGCCGTCGTCGTCTGCGCCGCGCAGGTGCCCTGCGGGGCGGCGGCGCAGCGGCTCCAGGCCGTCACCGGGGTCACGCTCGCGCCCGTCAGCGAGGAGCCCGACGTCCGGTCGGTGCTGGCCAAGGTGACCTCCGGCAACGCGGATGCCGGCCTCGTCTACGTCACCGACGCGCGCTCGGCCGGCGACCGCGCGGACGGCGTCGACATCGCCGAGGCCGGGGCCGCCACCACCACCTACCCGATCGCGACGCTGGCCGGCGCGGCCCATCCGGAGCTCGCGCGGGAGTTCGTCGAGCTGGTCGGCGGGCCGCAGGGGCGGGCGGTGCTGGCGGCCGCGGGGTTCGGCAGCCCGTGACCGCCCCGCCGCCGGCACCACCGGGCGCGGGACGTCCCGCTCGTCGCGCAGCCGCCCGCCGCCGGGGGCGGTCGCTCGCCCCGCCCCGGCGCGGCCCCGATCGGCACGTCGTCGCGGTCGGCCTGCCGCCGTGGCTGTGGCTCCCCGCGGGCGCCGGGTTCGCCCTGATCGCGCTGCCGGTGCTCGGGCTCGTGGCGCGGGCCGATCTCGCCCGCCTCCCGGAGCTGGTGACGAGCGATGCGGCGCTGGCGGCGCTGGGGCTGTCGCTGCGCACCGCCGCCGTCTCGACGCTGCTGTGCCTGCTCCTCGGCGGCCCGCTGGCGGCCGTGCTCGCCCGCTCGACCTCCCCGGCGGTGCGGCTGGTGCGGCCGGTGGTGCTGCTGCCGCTGGTGCTGCCGCCGGTGGTCGGCGGCCTGGCGCTGCTCTACACGCTCGGGCGCACCGGCTTCGGGGGGCGCGTGCTGGAGCTGTGGTTCGGCGTCACCGTGCCGTTCACGACGGCCGCGGTCGTGCTCGCGCAGACGTTCGTCGCGATGCCGTTCCTCGTGGTGGCGCTGGAGGGGGCGCTGCGCACGGCGGGGCAGCGGTACGAGGCGGTGGCGGCCACCCTGGGCGCGTCGCCGGGCACGGTGTTCCGGCGGGTGACGCTGCCGCTGGTGCTGCCGGGGCTGGGGTCCGGGCTGGTGCTGGCGTTCGCCCGCGCGCTCGGAGAGTTCGGCGCGACCATCGCCTTCGCCGGCAGCCTGCAGGGGACGACGCGGACGCTGCCGCTGCTCGTCTACCAGGTGCGCGAGGTCGACGTCGACGGGGCGGTCGCGCTCTCGCTGGTGCTCGTGGTCGTCGCGGTGGTGGTGATCGCGGTGGCCCGGCCGCGAGCGGCGGAGGGGCTGCGGTGACGGCGGGCCTGTCCGCGTCGATCGTGCTGCGCCGCCCGTCGTTCGTCCTCGACGCGGCCCTCGCCGTCGAGGCCGGGCAGGTGCTGGCGATCCTCGGCCCGAACGGCGCGGGCAAGTCCACGGTGCTCGGCGTGCTGGCCGGTCTGCTGCGGCCCGAGCGGGGCCGGGTGGAGCTCGGCGGGCGGGTGCTCACCGACACCGCGACCGGCACCGAGGTCCCGACCCACCGGCGCCGGGTGGGCCTGCTCGCCCAGCAGCCGCTGCTGTTCCCGCACCTGACGGCGGCGGCGAACGTCGCGTTCGGCCCGCGGTGTGCCGGCGTGGACCGCCGCACGGCGGACCGGACCGCGCGGCGCTGGCTCGCGGAGGTCGACGCCGGCGAGCTCGCCGACCGGCGGCCGGCGCAGCTGTCCGGCGGCCAGGCCCAGCGGGTGGCACTGGCCCGGGCGCTCGCCGGGGAGCCGGAGCTGCTGCTGCTCGACGAGCCGCTCGCGGCGCTCGACGTCGACTCCGCCCCCGCGATGCGGGCCCTGCTGCGCCGGGTCGTCCGTGACGCCGGCCGCACCACCGTGCTCGTCACCCACCACGTGCTCGACGCGCTGGTGCTCGCCGACCACGTCCTCGTCCTGACCGGCGGCGCCGCGGTGGAGCAGGGCCCGGCCCGGGACGTGCTGGCCCGCCCGCGCAGCGGGTTCGCCGCGCGGGTGGCCGGGCTGAACCTGGTGAGGGGCACCGCGGCCGCCGGGGGGCTGCGCACCGCGGACGGCACCCTCGTCGCGGGACTGTGCAGCGAGCCGCTCGTCGAGGGGGCCGCGGCGGTGGCGGTGTTCCCGCCGTCGGCCGTGGCGGTGTTCCCCGCCCGCCCCGGCGGCAGCCCGCGCAACGTGGCGGAGGTGCGACTGGCGGCGCTGGAGCCGCGCGGCGATGTCGTCCGGCTCCGCGCCGCGGCCCCCTCGCACGCTCCCGGCTGGGTCGACGGCCTGGCCGCCGACGTCACGCCGGCGGCCGTCGCCGATCTCGGGGCAGACGTGGGCGCGCGGCTCTGGTTCGCGGTCAAGGCGACGGAGGTGTCGGTGCACCCGGGCGCCCGCTGATCGCGCTGCGTGAGGGTGGAGGCGACAGCTTGCTACTCTGCGTTGCACCATCCGCCACAGCGGCCACTGTGGACCCCATCGGGGCACTGCCGCCCCGTCGCGGAGCCCGTAACGTCGCGGACCGTGACCCGCTCCCCGCTCCGCGTCGCACCGTTCGTGGTGGTCCTGCAGGTGCTCGCCGTCCTCACCGGGGCGCCCGCGCTCGCCGGCGAGACGCAGGCGGCCGACTACGTGGTGCACACCCGCAGCGTCACCGAGTCCGCGGCGGCGGTGGCCGAGCTGGACCTCGTCCCGACCGCGGAGTTCCGCGCGGCCGTTGCCGGGTTCGCGGCGCGCCTGACCCGGGCGGACGTCCGGCGCCTGCAGGAACGGCCGGGCGTCCTCGCCGTCGAGCGGGACCGCGAGTTCCGTCCCGTGCCGCCGCACCCGCTGCCCCCGGCCCGGGCCGCCGAGGACACCCAGATCGACCCGCCCAACCGCGGCCTGGACCGGATCGACCAGCGCCGGCTCCCGCTCGACGGCACGTACACGACCGAGGCCACCGGCGCCGGCGTCACCGTCTACGTCCTCGACACCGGGGTCGACACCACCCACCCGCAGTTCGAGGGCCGCGCCCAGGAGGCCGTCAACACCATCGACCTCGGCACCGGCGACTGCGACGGCCACGGCACCGTCGTCGCCGGGATCGCGGCGTCGCGCGATCACGGCGTGGCCAAGCAGGCACAGATCCGCTCGGTCAAGGTGCTCGACTGCCGCGGTTCGGGAACGCTGTCCTCGCTGCTCGCGGGCATCGACTGGGTCGCGGCCAACGCGACCGGCCCGTCGGTGGCGGTGATGTCGTGGAGCTACGGACCCTCCGACGTGCTGCTCGCCGCGATCACGCGGCTGCTCGACGACGGCGTGTTCGTCGCGTCCTCGGCCGGCAACACCGGTGGCGACGACTGCGGGTCGGCCCCGCGGTCGGTGCCCGGCGTGCTGGTGGTCGCGAACTCGACGATCGACGACGAGCGCGCGCGCAGCTCCAGCACCGGCCGCTGCGTCGACGTGTACGCGCCGGGCACCCGGATCGTCTCCACCGCGCCGGGCCGGGGCACGGCGTCCTACAGCGGGACGTCGATGGCCGCGCCGCACGCCGCGGGCGTCGCGGCGCTCTACAAGCAGCGGTTCGGCGACGCGCCGAGCGCCACGGTGGCGGAGTGGATCGTCACCAACGCCACCCCGGACGTGATCCGCGGCGGCGGGACCGGCGCCACCCCGAACCGGCTGCTGTTCACCGGCGGTCTCTAGGGCTCGAGGACGTCGAAGCCGGTGTAGGGGACCAGCGCCGCGGGGATCCGCACCGAGCCGTCGGCCTGCTGGCCCTGCTCCAGGATCGCGACGAGGGTGCGCCCGATCGGCATCCCGGAGCTGTTGAGCGTGGCGGCGAAGCCGCGGGTGCCGTCCCTGGCCTTCGTCCGGATCCCCGCGCGGCGCGCCTGGAACGTCCCGAAGTCCGACGCCGACGCGATCTCGCGGTAGGCGCCCTGCCCGGGCAGCCACACCTCGACGTCGTAGGTCATGCACGCGGAGAAGCCGATGTCGCCCGCCGCCAGCTTCACCACCCGGTAGGCGAGGCCGAGCTCCTGCAGCACGGCCTCCGCGTGGCCGAGCAGGATCTCCAGCTCCTCGCGCGCCCGCTGCTCGGGCACGATCCGCACCAGCTCGACCTTGGAGAACTCGTGCATCCGGATGAGCCCGCGGGTGTCGCGCCCGTACGAGCCCGCCTCCGAGCGGAAGCACGGGGTGTGCGCGGTGTAGGCGAGCGGCAGGTCCTCGACGGCGAGGGTCTCGCGGGCGTGCAGGTTGGTCAGCGGCACCTCGGCGGTGGGGATGAGGAAGAGCTCGCGGTCCGCGACCCCGGTGCGGAACAGGTCCGCCTCGAACTTCGGCAGCTGCCCGGTGCCGGTCATCGTCTCGCGGTTCACCAGCGTCGGCACCGAGAACTCGGTGTAGCCGTGCCGGTCGACGGCCAGGTCCAGGAAGAACCGCGCCAGCGCCCGCTCCAGCGCCGCGCCCCGCCCGCGCAGCACCGCGAACCGCGGGCCGGCGAGCTTCGTGGCCCGGGGCAGGTCGAGGATGCCGAGGCGCTCGCCGAGGTCGACGTGGTCGAGCGCGGGGAACCCGGGCACGACCGGCTCGCCCCACGTGCGGACCAGCTCGGCGTCGGCGTCCGAGGTGCCGTCGGGCAGCTCGTCGGCGGGCAGGTTGGGGATGCCGAGCAGGAGCTCGGTCAGCTCGGCGTCGGCCGCGCGCTGCTCCTCCTCCGCGGCGGCGACGACGCCCTTGAGCTCGCGTGCCCGCTCGACCAGCGCCGGGCGCTCCTCCGCCGAGGCCTCCCGAACCGCGCCGGCGACCCGCTTGCTCTCCGCGCGGGCCTCGTCGCCGCGGTGGATGGCGCCGTTGCGCGCGGCGAGCAGCTTCTCCAGCGACGTGACGTCCAGGGCGTACCCGCGCCGGGCCAGCTTGCGGGCGGCGTCGGTGGCGGGATCGAGCAGGACACGCGGGTCATGCATCGGCCGAGCCTATCGGGACGGTCGCCGCCCCCTACCCCGCATTCCGTCCACCGTCGACAACGACGTTGCTGCTGTTCTCGGGGCCGGAAAACCGCGACAACGTCGTTGTCGAGGGTCGACCCCCCGGACGGAGGTGGCGCGCTCCCCGCGGGCCGTCGCAGGATGGGCCCCTCCCACGACCACGAGGAGTTCGACCAGCCGTGTCCGCCGCAGCCACCCCCGCCGTCCCGTCCTACGCCTCCGGCACCTCCGACGAGCCGCTGCTGGGCGACACGATCGGCGACAACCTGGACCGGACGGTCGGCGCCCGGCCCGACGGCGAGGCCCTGGTGGAGGTGCAGACCGGGCGGCGCTGGACCTACGCCGAGTTCCGCGAGGTCGTCGACGTCCTGGCGCTGGGGCTGCTCGACGCCGGCCTGGCCAAGGGCGACCGGGTGGGCATCTGGTCGCCGAACACCGCCGAGTGGACCTTCGTCCAGTACGCGACGGCCAAGCTGGGCGTCGTCCTGGTCAACATCAATCCGGCATACCGCACGCACGAGCTGGCGTACGTGCTCAAGCAGGCCGGGGTCGCGATGCTCGTGGCCGCTCGCAGCTTCAAGACCTCCGACTACGCCGCGATGATCTCCGAGGTCCGCGGCGACTGCCCGGACCTGCGCCGGGTGGTGCTGCTCGACTCGCCCGAGTGGGACGCCCTGCTCGACGCCGGCCGCGGGGGCGACCGCGCCGAGCTCGCCCGCCTGCAGGCCGGGCTGAGCCCGGACGACCCGATCAACATCCAGTACACGTCGGGCACCACGGGCTTCCCCAAGGGCGCGACGCTCTCGCACCACAACATCCTCAACAACGGGTACTTCGTCGGCCAGCTCTGCGGCTACACCCCCGAGGACCGGGTGTGCATCCCGGTGCCCTTCTACCACTGCTTCGGCATGGTGATGGGCAACCTCGCGTGCACCAGCAGCGGCGCGACCATGGTCGTCCCCGCGCCCGGGTTCGACCCCAAGGAGACGCTGAAGGCCGTCGCGCAGGAGCGGTGCACCTCGCTCTACGGCGTGCCGACGATGTTCATCGCCGAGCTCAACGATCCCGACTTCGAGACCTTCGACCTGACCTCGCTGCGGACGGGCATCATGGCCGGTTCGCCGTGCCCGGTGGAGGTGATGAAGCAGGTCGTCGACCGGATGGGCATGACCGAGGTGACGATCTGCTACGGCATGACCGAGACCTCGCCGGTGTCCACGCAGACCCGCGCCGACGACTCCCTGGACCGGCGGGTGTCCACGGTCGGCCGGGTGCACCCGCACGTCGAGATCAAGATCATCGACCCGGAGACGGGGCTGACGGTGCCGCGCGGCGAGCCCGGCGAGTTCTGCACGCGCGGCTACTCCGTGATGCTCGGGTACTGGGACGAGCCGGAGAAGACGGCCGAGGCGATCGACCGCGCCCGCTGGATGCACACCGGCGATCTGGCGATCATGGACTCCGACGGCTACGTCAACATCACCGGACGGATCAAGGACATGGTGATCCGCGGCGGGGAGAACGTCTACCCCCGCGAGATCGAGGAGTTCCTGTACACGCACCCGGACGTCGTCGACGCGCAGGTCGTCGGCGTTCCGGATGTGAAGTACGGCGAGGAGCTGTGCGCCTGGGTGAAGCTGCGGGAGGGTGCGGCCGAGCTCACCGCGGAGGCGGTGCGGGAGTTCGCCACCGGCCGGCTCGCGCACTACAAGATCCCGCGCTACGTGCTCGTCGTGGACGAGTTCCCGATGACGGTCACCGGCAAGGTGCGCAAGGTGGAGATGCGGGAGAAGTCGGTGGGCCTGCTCGGCCTCGAGGACGCGGCGAGGGTCCGCAACGCCTGAGCGCGGGCGCGGGCTCGGCGGCTGCGCGCCGGACCCGGACGCGACTAGGCTGGCACCGCGCGTCCCGGTCGCCAGGACAGGCACCAGGGCGCGTTCGTCGTGTCGGTGGGGCACCGGCGCGGGGCGGACGATGAGGAACGGGTGAGTAGCGGTGCCGACCGGCAGGGTCAAGTGGTACGACGCCGAGAAGGGTTTCGGTTTCCTGTCCCAGGACGGCGGCGAGGACGTCTACGTCCGCAAGACCGCGCTGCCGGCGGGGGTCCAGGGGCTCAAGCCGGGCCAGCGGGTGGAGTTCGGGATGGCCGAGGGGCGCCGCGGCCCGCAGGCGCTGTCGGTGCGGCTGGTGGACGCGCCGCCGTCGGTCGTCGAGGCCACCCGACGGCCCGCGGAGGAGCTGCACGGGCTCATCGAGGACATGATCCGGGTGCTGGAGTCCCGGGTGCAGCCGGACCTGCGCCGGGGGCGCTACCCGGACCGCAAGACCTGCAAGCTCGCGGCCGAGGTCGTGCGCGCCGTGGCCCGAGACCTCGACGGGTAGGCCGGCCTACGCGCCGCCCGGCACGAGCACCCAGCTGCCGCGGATCGGGAAGAGGATCTCGCCGGTGCCCGGGTCCGCCTCGGGCGGCGGGCCGTACTGCTGCACCTGCGCGGTGATCAGCCGGGCCTGCGCGGGCAGCTCGAGCAGGTGCTCGGTGACCTCACCGGGCGGGAACACCCGGGTCCGGTCGGAGAGCTGCTCGCCGGCGCCGTCGCGGTAGGCGAACACCACCTGCCAGGGCGAGCGGGCGATCTCCGCACCCACCTCGATGCGGATCGTCGCCCCCGACGGGACGGGCAGCTCCACCGGCGCGCTCTGGTCGGCGCGGCAGTCGGTGAAGGCGTCGTCGCAGTACTGGGCGGGCCGCGCCGTCGCCGTCGCGTCGCCGACGGTGAACCGCACCTCGGGGCCGCCGCCCGACGCGCACGCCGTCGCGGACGCGAGCAGGGCGGCGAGCAGGACGGACAGGCGGCGCGGCACGCCCACCACCCTACGGACGGCTGGTCAACCGACCGTGCGGGCCGGCTGCGGAGCCGGTGCTGCGGGCCGCCTGCGGGGCAGCAGGCTGCGGCCCCGCCCGATCAGCGCGGCCTGCACCCCGCCGAGCGCGACGAGCGCGGCGGTGACGCTGAACCCGATCCAGTACGTCGAGTGCGGCAGCAGCACCCCCAGCGCCCCGCCGAGCACCCACGCGAGCTGCAGCACCGTCTCCGAGCGACCGAACGCCGACGCCCGCGACTCCTCGGGCAGGTCGCGCTGGATCAGCGCGTCGAGGGTCACCTTGGCCAGCGCGCTGCACGTCGACGCGACGAGCGCGACGACGGCGGCCGTGGCGATCCCGGGCACCAACGCGGCCGTGGCCGCGGCCGCCGTGGCGATGCCGACGCAGGTGAGCACCACACTGTCGTCGCGGCCGAAGCGCTTGCGCGACCCGAGCGCGTTCCCGGCGAACGACCCCAGTCCGCCGGCCGCGCCGACGATGCCGATGAGCAGCAGCTGCCGGGCCGGGTCCTGCTCGGTCTGGGCCTTCACCGCGAACGCCACGAAAAGGGTCAGGAACCCGGTGAGCACCCGGATCGAGCCGGCCCCCCACATCGCGACGATCACCGCTCGGCCCATCGGCCGGCGGCGCCCGCGCGCGGTGGTGCGCAGGGCGGCGGGCACCTCGCCGGCGGTCGACTCGACCCGCCGCGGGATCCGCAGGCACAGCACGAACCCGCCGGTGGCGCACAGCGCCGTGAACACCAGCGCGCCCGACGAGCCGAACAGCGCGGCGGCGCCGGCGGCCATCGCGCCGAACACCGTCCCGGACGCCAGCCCGAACGCGGTGAGCCGGGAGTTCGTCGTCGGCAGTGTGATCGACGGTGGCAGCACGCGGGGCGTCACCGCCGACCGCAGGACGTGGTAGGACTTGCTGAGCACCAGGAACGCCAGAGCCGCGGGGTAGAGCGCCCAGGTGTCGTACTGGTAGACGAGCACGACGGCGAGCGCGGCCCGGCCGGCGAACGTGACGGCGAGCGCCGCCCGGCGGCCCCGCTGGATGCGGTCCAGCAGCGGGCCGACCACGGGGGCCACCAGGGCGAACGGCGCCACGGTGATCGCGAGGTACAGCGCGACGTTCGTCTTGCTCTCCGCGGTGGCGGCGGCGAAGAACAGGGTGTTGGCCAGCGCGACGGCGATCGCGGCGTCCACCGCGTAGGTCATCATCGTCGGATAGGTGAGGGCGGTGAGCCCGGAGCGTTCGGCGCCGTCGGCGGTGGCGGCGCGGCGGAACGCGCGGATGCCGTTGCCGGTGATCTGCCGGCTGCGCAGCGCCGCGACCCGGGTGACGGTGAGCTTGCGCGGCATCCGGGGCGGCGGGCGGTCCGCGACGGTCGGCGGCTCGACCGGCGGCGGGCCCGCGTCCGTCCAGGGCACGTCGTCGAGCGCCGGCGGGGTGCGGCGGTAGGCGGTGGGGTCGTAGTCCGGGTCGTCCTGCCACGGGTAGCGCCGCGGCGCGGGCTCCGCAGGCGGCGGGTCGGGGTGGTCCTCGGGTGCCGGTGGGGCGGCGCCGGGCCGCGACGCCGGGGTGCCGTCGACGGTCACCCACGTCCGCCTCCGACGGCGGCGACGGGGTGGACCGGAGCGCGTCACAGCGTCATTCTGAACCATCGGAACGGCGTGCGGGCGGCGCCGGGGCTCACGGCGCGGGGACGAGGCGCACCCGGAACATCGCCGGCCAGTACTTGCCGGTCAGCAGGTACCGGCGCTCGCCGGCACCCGGCAGCGCGGCGATGCCGTTGAGCACGTCGGTGCCCTCCCGCCGGCGGGCGTCGAGCAGCCCCGCGGCGTCGACCTCGGCGGTGACCCGGCCGTCCGCGGGGTCGATCCGCACGATGCGGTCGGTGCGCCAGACGTTGGCCCACACCTGGCCGTCGACGCATTCGAGCTCGTTCAGCGCGGCCAGCGGCGCCCCGTCCAGGGTGACGGCGACCGAGCCGGTCTGGGCGAACGTCGACGGGTCGTGGAAGCGCAGCGTGGCGGTGCCGTCGCTGCGGACGAGCCGGGCGCCGTCGAAGCACAGTCCCCAGCCCTCGCCCGCCATCGGCACCTGTCGCAGCAGCCGCAGCCGGGCGCGATCCCACTCGAGGGCGACGCCGTCGCGCCAGGTCAGCTGCCAGATGCGGTCGCCGACGACGGTGATGCCCTCGCCGAACAGCTCCCCGGGCAGGGGGACGGCGCGGCGCACGGCGCCGGTGGCGGGATCGAGTTCGCGCAGCTGGGACTCGCCCGCGAGCCCGGTGCCCTCGTACAGGACACCGCCTGCCAGCTCGAGGCCCTGGGTGAACGCCGTGGTGTCGTGCGGGATCTCGGCGACGACGTCGACGCGCAGCCGCTCGACCGGTGCCGCGGCGGGCGTCGCCGCCGGTGCGGCGGCCGCGCAGCCCGCGGCCACGACCAGGATCGCCGCGAGGATCCCGTCGGTGAGCACGCGCCGGACGGCCATGGGCGCACAGGGTGGCACAATCGCCACCGTGACCGCCGCAGCGACCGTCGAGACACCGGCCCGGCTCGCGGACGCAGTGGCCGAGGCCCGCGCCGCCGCCGTCGACGAGGCCGCCGTCGAGCTGGGTGCCGGGGCGGGCGAGGAGGCCGTCGGCGAGCACCTCGACGTGGTCCCCGAGCCCGGGGGCGCCGTGACTCACCTGTTCGCCGCGCGCCAGGGCGGCTACCGCGGCTGGCGCTGGTCGGTCACGCTCGCCTGCGCCGGCGGCGAGGAGCCGGTGACCGTCAGCGAGGTGGCGCTTCTCCCGGGCCCCGACGCCGTGGTGGCGCCGGCCTGGGTGCCCTGGCAGGAGCGCGTGCGCCCCGGCGACCTCGGGGTCGGCGACCTGCTGCCCGCCGCGCCCGACGATCCGCGCCTCGTGTCCGCGCACGTCGCGGTCGAGGAGGAGGACCCGGAGGTCGCCACCGTCGCGCGCGAGGTCGAGCTCGGCCGCCCGCGCGTGCTGGGGCCGGTCGGGCGGGCCGAGGCCGCCGGTCGCTGGCACTCCGGCCCGCACGGGCCCGCGTCCGACATGGCCCGCGGGGCGCCCGCGCCGTGCGGGACGTGCGGGTTCCTCCTGCCGGTCGCCGGCTCGCTGCGCGCCGCCTTCGGCGTCTGCGGCAACGAGTTCTCCCCGGCCGACGGTGCCGTCGTCGCCGTCGACTTCGGGTGCGGCGCGCACTCCGACGTCGCCGCGGAGCCGGTCTCGCCGGTCACGGTGGCCGAGCTCGTCTACGACGACGGCGTCGACCTGGAGCCGCAGGAATCCTGACGGTGGCGAGCCCTCCGGCGCCGCCCGACCCGTTCGGCACCGCCGCACTGCGGGCCTCCGTGCTCGAGGCGTGGGCCGCGTCGCCGACCCGGTTCCGGGAGGACGCCAATGCCGAGGAGGACCTGCGCCTCGGCGGCTACGCGCAGACCTGGTTCGTCGAGCTCGCGCAGAACGCCGCCGACGCCGCCCGCGCCGCCGGCGTCCCCGGCCGGCTGCGCCTCACGTCGGACGCATCGCCTGCCGCTGCGCGCGCCGGCGGCCCTGTCGAGCTGCGGGTCGCCAACACCGGCGCGCCGCTCGACGCCGGCGGCGTGGCCGCGCTCGCCTCGCTGCGGGCCTCGGCGAAGCGCGACGACGCCGCGGTGGGCCGGTTCGGCGTCGGGTTCGCCGCGGTGCTGGCCCTGACCGACGCGCCACGGGTGGTGTCCGCGACCGGCGGCGTGCGGTTCTCCGCGACCGACACGGCCGCCGCCGTCGCGGCGCTGCCCGGCCCCGCGGCCGAGCTGGCGCGCCGGGACGGGCAGCTGCCGGTGCTGCGGCTCGTGTGGCCGGTCGCGCGCGCGGAGCCGCCGGTTCCCGACGGCTTCGCGACCGAGGTCCGGCTGCCGCTGCGCCGGGGCGCCGACGTCGAGGCGCTCCTGGCCGCGGCGCGCGCCACCGCCCCCGACCTGCTGCTCGCCCTGCCCGACCTCGCCGAGGTCGCGGTGGACGGGCGGGTGGTGCGGCGCACCCCGGAGAGCGTGTCCCTGCCCGGTGACGGCGCCGTCGCGGAGCTGGTGACCGTCGACGGTGCGCCGGACGGGCCCCGGCGGTGGCTGCTCGCCCGCCGCGGCGGCCGGCTCGACGGGCCCTCGGGTGCGGTGGAGGAGCGGCGCGACTGGGCGGTCGCGTGGGCGCTGCCGCTGGACGCGGCCGGTCGGCCCGCGCCGCTCGCCGCGGACGTGCTGCACGCGCCGACGCCCGCGGCGGAGCGGCTGTCGCTGCCCGCCCGGCTGCTCGCCACGTTCCCGCTGGACCCGGACCGCCGGCACGTGCGCGCCGGCCCGGTCACCGACCGGCTCGTCGACGAGGCCGCCCGCGCCTACCTCGACCTCCTGCGCGCCCTGCCGCCGGACGACCGGGTCGCGGCCGTCCCGGAGCCCGGGTTCCCGCTCTCCGAGCTGGGCGGCCGGCTGCGCGACGCGCTGGCCGCGGCGCTGCGTACCGCGGAGTGGCTGCCCGGTGCCGCCGGCGCGGAGCTCGCGCCCGCCCGGGCCGAGCTCCGCGCCGGCGGCACCGGGCAGCCACTCCGCGGTACGC
>Ga0247713_1000975_pt1 | contig 15309 bp, 15 predicted proteins | sample 21E_NmetaG_FD_189936 | JGI IMG/M metagenome (GOLD analysis project Ga0247713, IMG submission 189936) | Soil microbial communities from hillslope of Landscape Evolution Observatory, University of Arizona, Oracle, AZ, United States - 2-1-E_N | ecosystem: Engineered > Artificial ecosystem >... | reverse complement strand
CTTCAACCGGGCGCCGCAGACGGAGGCCGCGGCGGCGCCCACGGCGCCGGTGGATCTGGCTGCGCAGGCCGCCGAGGCTGCGGCGGCATCCGCCGCCGCCTACGAGCGATATGTGGCGAAGGCGGCCACTGCGGGCGCGGCGCAGGACGTGAGCGCGGCCGCGTCGGCCGCGCCGCACGACGACATCGCGCGGCTGGAGCAGGAGGCGAAGGCCGCGGCCGACGCCGCCTATGAGGCGTACAACCGCGGCCACGGCAAGCCGCCGGCGCCGAACGCCGGCGAGCTGCTGGCGGCTGCGGCAGCGGCGCAGCAGAGGCTCGCGGCGGCGAAGGGGAGCTGATCGGGTAGGCGCCGGTCACGCCGCTTTGGAGCACGATGTCGACGATCCCCGGCAGTCAGGAAGACGAGTACCGCTGGCACACGGGCCTGAAGCGCCCGCACGGCGCGAGGGATGCGGTGGAGTTCGTCGACGTCCACAAGGCGTTCGGGCGCAACAAGATCCTGCGCGGCCTGAACATGGGCCTCCCCGAGGGCAAGATCTCCATGATCCTCGGGCCCTCGGGGACCGGCAAGTCCGTCTGCATCAAGCACATGGTCGGCCTGCTGTATCCCGATCGGGGCGACGTGCTCGTCCACGGCGAGTCGGTCCCGAACATGGAGGACGACGAGCTGTTCAAGATGCGCCAGAAGTTCGGCGTGCTCTTCCAGGACGGTGCGCTGTTCGGCTCGATGAACGTCTTCGACAACGTCTGCTTCCCCCTGCGCCAGCACACGGAGAAGAGCGAGGAGGAGATCGCAGAGATCGTCAACCGGCGCCTTGCCGAGGTCGGCCTGCAGAACGCCCACGACAAGATGCCCAACGAGCTGTCGGGCGGGATGCGCAAGCGCGCGGGCTTCGCGCGCGCGCTCGTGCTCGACCCCGACATCGTGCTCTTCGACGAGCCCGACTCCGGGCTCGATCCCGTGCGCACGGCGCTCCTGGGGGAGCTCATCCAGGAGATCCACGCGGACATGATGGGCGAGGCGCAGAAGCGGGGGTCGCGGCCGCCGGCGTTCACGCTCATCACCCACGACATCATGACGGCGCGCCGCGTCGCCGAGCACATCTCGGTGCTGTGGAAGGGGCGCATCGTCGAGTCGGGCCCGGCCGAGGAGCTGTTCGCATCCGACAACCAGTTCGTGCGCCAGTTCCTGGCAGGGGAGTCGCAGGGCCCGCTCGGCATGGAGTGAGGCGCGCGCGCCCGCCCGCCGCGTAGCCTGAAGCCGTGAAGGACCCCCGCCCGCTGTACCGTGCCGCATCGCTGGCGGCCAGGCGGCCGGCGCTCGTGCTCGCGCTGACCGCCCTGCTCGCCCTCGGCGGGCTGGCCCTGGCGGCACAGCTGAGGCCCGATGCGGGGATCGACACCCTCGTCGGCACCGACAGCGCGGCCTACGACGCGACGGAGACGTACCGCGAGCGCTTCGGCGACGACCCGATCATCGTCCTCGTGCGCGGGCCGCTGACGAAGCTGCTGCTCTCGCAGGACCTCGAGCGCGTGCTCGGCCTGGAGGGCTGCATCGCCGGCAGCGTGCCCGCGGGCGTGACGCCTCCGGGAGGCGCCGCAGGACCGTGCGGTCAGCTCGCGCGGACGAAGCCGGTCAAGGTCGTCTTCGGCCCTGGCACGTTCATCGCGGAGGCGGCCCGCCAGCTCGGCGGCGGCTTCGCCCGGCGCGTGGCCGAGAACGCCCGGCGGGCCGACGCCGCCGCCAGGTCGGCGCGCCGCGCGGCGCTGCGCCGTGGCCTCGGGACGGCCGCCGCCGGTCGCGCCGGCGCACGTGCGCGAGCGCGCGTCGAGGCGGACTTCCAGCGCGAGGTCGTCGACCTCGCCGTCCGCTACGGGCTGAGCGCGGTTCCGCGCCTCGACGACCCGAACTTCGTCTCGACGCTCGTCTTCGATCCCGCCGGGCCCGCGGGCACGCCGAAGCGCAGGTTCGCGTACCTGTTCCCCTCCAAGGGGCGCGGCGAGGGGCAGGTCGCGCTCGTCCAGGTCCGCCTGAAGGCGGGGCTCGGCGAGGCGCAACGCCGCGCGGCGCTGCGGCTCGTACGCGCGGCCGTCGCGATGGACGAGTGGAAGCCGCGCAACGGCGCCACGTACACCGTCACCGGCGCGCCGGTCGTCGTCTCCGATCTCAGCTCGTCGATCACGGGGTCGATGTGGAGGCTGCTCGTGGCGGTGCTGATCGTCATGGCGCTGACGCTCATGCTCGTCTTCGCAGGCCGGCCGCGGCTGCTTCCGCTCGCGATCGCGCTGGCGGCCGCAGCAATGACGTTCGGCGTCCTGTCGGCGCTCGGAGCATCGCTGACGATGGCGTCGATCGCGGTGCTGCCCGTCCTCATCGGCCTGGCCGTCGACTACGCGATCCAGCTGCAGTCGCGCGTGGAGGAGGAGGCCGCCGGCGCGCTCGGCGCGGCGCCCGCCGCGCGCCGCGCGGCGCTGCTCGGCGCGCCCGCGGTGGCGGTCGCCGCGCTCGCCACGGCGGCCGGCTTCGCCGTGCTCGCGCTGTCGCCCGTGCCGATGGTGCGCGGCTTCGGGCTGCTGCTGGTGGCGGGCATCGCGATCGCGTTCGGCTGCGCGCTGCTGGCCGGCACGGCCGCGCTCGTGCTCGCCGAGCGCGCGGCGCTTGCGGGCGTCCTGCGCCGCATGGACGGCGGCGCGGCGCGCAGGCTCGGCGCGCTGCGCGGACGCGCGGCCGGCAGCCGCGCCGCGCGCCGCGCGCGCGCGGCGGGACGCGCGGCGCTGGCGCGAACGATCGCCCACCCGTCGCGCGTGCTGGCGATCGCGCTGGCGCTCGCCGCCGGCGGGTGGGCGCTCGACACCCAGACGCGCGTGGAGTCCGACATCCAGAAGCTCGTCCCGCGCGACCTCGGCGCGCTACGCGACCTCGACGCCCTGCAGCGCACGACAGGCGTCGGCGGCGAGATCGACGTCCTCATCGAGGGCGCCGACCTGACGCAGCCGGCGGTGCTGAACTGGATGATCGGCTATCAGGCCAGGGTGCTCAGGCGCTTCGGCTACAGCGCACAGCGCGGCTGCGGGACGGCGCAGCTGTGCCCGGCGTTCTCGCTGCCGGACCTCTTCAGGACGCCCGCGTCGCGGCGCGACGCCGACGCGATCGACGCGCTGCTGGATGCCGTCCCGCCGTACTTCTCGCAGTCGGTCGTCAGCGCCGACCGGCGCACCGCGACGCTCGCCTTCGGGATCCGCCTCATGGACCTCGAACGTCAGAAGGACGTCGTGGACGCGATGCGCGACGGTCTCGCCGACCGGCGGCCGCCGGGCGTGCGGGCGCGCCTGGCCGGGCTGCCGGTGCTCGCCGCCGACGCCAACGCCGAGGTGGCGTCCAACGCGCGGCGGATGCTGACGCTGCTCGCGGGCCTGCTGGCCGTCGCCGTCGTGCTGCTGCTCGCGCTGCGCGGCATCGCGCGCGCGCTGGTGCCGCTCGTGCCGATCGCGCTGGCGACCGGCTGGTCGGCGCTCGTGCTGTTCGCGCTGCATATCCCGCTCAACCCGATGTCGGTCACCCTCGGCGCGCTGGTCGTCGCGATCTCGACCGAGTTCAGCGTGCTGCTGTCAGAGCGCTACCGCCAGGAGCGCGCGCTCGGCCACGATCCGCAGGCGGCGCTCGCCCGCACGTACCGGTCGACGGGCGCCGCCGTGCTCGCCTCGGCCGCGACCGCGATCGCCGGGTTCGCCGTGCTCGTCGTATCCGACATCAGGATGCTGCGCGACTTCGGCTTCGTGACGGTGATCGACCTCACGGTCTCCCTGCTCGGCGTGCTGCTCGTGCTGCCGGCCGTGCTGACGCTCGCGGAGCGACGCGCCGCCCGGCGCTCGTTGCCGCCGGCGCCGCCGCGCAAGGAGCCGGCGCCCGCGATCGAGGCGCTCACCTGACCGCACGCGGCGGCCCGCTGCTGCCGGGCAGCCGCTGGGCGTGGCTCGTCGGGGCCGCGGCGATCCTCGTCGCCGGCTACCTGGCGATCGATGCGGCGCGGCCCGCCGGCCCCGGCGCCGCCGGCCTGCCCGCAGGCGCGCGACTGGCGCCGTTCGCGGTCGTCCTCGCGCGGTCCGGTGCCGTCTGCGACAGCGCCGACGACCCCTGCGACGCGAACGTCGCCCGCTCCGCCGGACAGGGCGCCGCGGGCAGCCGCCCGGCCCGCGCACCTCGCAGGCCGGCGGTCCTCAACGTCTGCGAGCTCACGCAGCGCGGGCCGCTGGTGCTGGGCCTCATGGCGACCCGCCAGGCGCCGTGCGTCGCCGCGTTCGACCGGCTCGAGGACCTGCGGCGGCGCCATCGCGGGCTGCAGGTCGCGGTCGTCTCGCTCGGCGGCGACCTCGACGACCTGCGCCGAATCGTGCGCGCGAGGCGCTGGAGCTTCCCCGTCGGCTGGGATCGCGACGGCGTCCTCGCGAGCCTCTACGGCGTGGTCACCTGCCCGTACGTCGTGGTCGCGCGGTGGCGCGGACGGGTGCAGGCGACGCTGGCGGGCGCGGCCGCCGGCGCGGTGCTCGAGCACGGCGTGCAGCGCGCCGTCGCGGCCTCGCGACGCGCCGGCTGGCGCCCCTAGGTCGGAGCGCCGGCGCCGGGTGTCCCTGCCCGGCGCCCGTTCGCTTCGCGCGGACTGCCGATCAGACGCGCCTCGCCAGCTCCCGGCGCTGGCGCTCGGTCATCGATCCCACGGTCTTCGTCTCGGACAATCCGATGCTCGCGAGGAACTTGGCGCAGCGCGTGGCTCCCCAACGGTGCTGGCTCATGAGCAGCTCGGCGATGGTCATGCTCGCCGCCTCCCACGGGCGCGCCAGGATGACCTCGTCGACGGTGATCGTTCCGTCACCGACCTTGCGCTTGAGCTCTGCGCGCGCGAGCCGTACCTCGTTTGCTCGTTGAAGGGCCTGCATGTGCTGCGGCCGCGCAGGGTCCATCGTCGCTGTCGCGTCGTGCATGCGTCCTCCCTGGCTGCTCCATCCCTTCGCGGAGCAGCTTTATTTCGTGGTTGATACCTGTGGCGCAGGCGCGTCGGGCACGCAGATACAGCCGCCTCCAGCCTCGTCGCCGACCGCTGTTCAGGTCGGTGCGGGGCTCGGCTGCTGCTTTCCCTCCACCCGCGTTGAGCGCCACGCGAAGGTATGGCAGCCCCCTGACACGATCAAGTCACCGACGCGCAAACCGCACGCTCAATGCGAAGAAATCATTCGGTCACCGACTTGTGAAAATCTGGACAAGCAGATCGGCCGATCAGACCGGCAGCGGACCGTGCTGAGCCTCGAAATCGGCCTTCACGGAGGCGAACGCGCCGAGCGCGCGGTCAAGTGTCGGGCGGTCGTGGGTCGCCATGACGCTCGTGCGCAGAAGCGCGCCGCCGGGCGGCACGGCGGGGTGGATCGCGACGTTCACGAAGACCCCCGCGTCGAACAGCGCGCGCCACAGCAGGACCGCCTTCCAGTCGTCGCCGACGATGACCGGGACGATCGGCGTCATGTGGTCGCCCTCGTGCTCGACGACCTTGAAGCCGCGCTCGCGCAGGCCGTGGTGCAGGTATGCGGCGTTGTCGAGCACGCGTGCGAGCAGCTCGGGGCCCTCCTCGGAGCGCAGGATCCGCAGCGCCGCGAGCGCGGCACCGACGGCCGCCGGGACGCCCGCCGCCGTGAACAGGAAGGCGCGGCTCTGGACGCGCAGGAAGTCGATGACGTCGTGGCTGCCGGCGAGAAAGCCGCCGCAGCTCGCCAGCGACTTGGAGAACGTCCCCATCCGCAGGTCGACGCGGTCCTCGACGCCGAGCAGCTCGGACGCGCCCGCGCCGCGGTCGCCGAGCACGCCGGCGCCGTGCGCCTCGTCGACCATGAGCCGCGCGCCGAAGCGCGCGCACAGCTGCGTGATGTGGCCCAGCGGCGCGACGTCGCCCTCCATCGAGAAGACGCCGTCGACGACGACGAGGATGCCGCCGTCGTCGTTGTCGGCGGCCTTCTTCAGCGCACGCTCGAGCTTGTCCATCCGGTTGTGGCGAAAGGCGCGGAGCTTGGCGCGGCTCAACAGGCAGCCGTCGAGGATCGACGCGTGGTCGCCGGAGTCCGCGACGACCGTGTCGCCCGGCGCCAGCAGCGTCCCGAGCGCCGCGAGGTTCGCCTGGTGGCCGGTCGTGAAGACGAGCGCCTCCTCGGTGCCCATCCAGTCGGCGATCTCCTGCTCGAGCTCGAGATGCAGCGCGATCGTGCCGTTGAGCAGCCGCGAGCCGGTCAGGCCGGTGCCGTACTGTTCCAGCGCTGCGCGGGCGCCGCGGATGACGCGCTCGTCGCCGGTCAGGCCGAGGTAGTTGTTCGAGCCGAGCATGATCCGCTCGGCGCCCTCCATCTCGACGACCGGCCCGGCCGGGCCCTCGAGCGTGCGGAAGTACGGCAGCACGTCGGCCTCGCGCGCGGCGCGCAGCTGCTCGGCGCGCTCGTGCCCGCGGACCTTGGCGAAGACGTCGTGTGACAGGGAGGCCATGTAGCGTGCTGTCCGTGAGCATCGACGTGCGGGCCGTCTCGTCGAGCCGTGATCTGCGGGAGTTCATCGAGCTCCCGTTCCGGCTGCACTCTACCTCGCCGCAGTGGGTGCCCCCGCTGCGCCTGGAGCGGCGCATGTTCCACAGCCGCCGCCTGAACGCGTACTTCAAGCACGCCGGCGCGCAGGAGTTCCTCGCGCGCCGCGGCGACCGCGTCGTGGGACGGGTCTCGGCGCAGGTCGACGGCGCCTACGACGCCGAGCACGGCGCCGGCACCGGGATGTTCGGCTTCCTGGAGCTCGAGGACGACCCGGAGGTCGCGCGGGCGCTGATCGAGACCGTGCAGGCTTGGCTCGCCGAGCGCGGCCGGCGGCGCATGATCGGGCCGATGGACTACACGATGAACGACGAGTGCGGCGTGCTGATCGAGGGCCATGAACGCGAGCCGATGATCAAGCAGGCCTGGCATCCGCCGTACTACCAGCGCCTCTGCGAGGCCATCGGGCTGGCGAAGGCGATCGACCTGTGGATGTGGGAGCTCGTGATCGAAGACCGCGAGAAGATCCTGCCGCTCATCTTCGAGCTCGCCGAGCAGTGCGAGGTCAAGCACGGCGTCAGGCTGCGCCACATGCGCCGGCGCGACCTCAAGAAGGAGATCGAGGTGTTCGGCGAGGTCTACAACGCCGCCTGGAAGCGCAACTGGGGCTTCGTGCCCTATTCGGAGTCAGATCTCAGGCACTACGCCGAGGAGCTGCAGCTCGTCTTCGACAAGCACTGGTTCATGCTCGCCGAGAAGGACGGCGAGACGATCGGGATCGCGATCACCGTGCCGGACATCAACCAGGTGCTCAAGAAGATGAACGGGCGCATCCTGCCCTTCGGCTGGTGGCACTTCCTGCGGCGTGGCTCGATCATCGACCGGGTGCGCGTCGGCTTTCTCGGCGTCAAGCCGGAGTACCAGCACACCGGCACGGCGGCGCGCTTCTACGTCGAGCACTTCGACATGGCGAAGGTGCGGCCGCAGAAGTGGGGCGAGATGGGATGGATCCTCGAGACCAACCGGGCGATGAACCGCGGCATGGAGGCGATGGGCGGCCGGGTCGTCAAGCGCTACCGCATCTACGAGTCGAGCTTCTGATGGGACGTCTTTGACCCGTGCAGGCGGTCGCGGGCCTTCGCACGCACCTGGGCTCCGTCCGCGCGACGCGCACGGCACCTGGCGTCTGGCTGCGCTCGCCGTCGTGGGACCTGTCGTTCCTGATCCTGAGCGCGGCCCTCGTGCCGATCCCGCTGGTCATGTTCCACGTGCTCGGCGTGTCGCAGACGGCGGTCAACCTCATCGTGGCCGGGCTGATCGGCGGGCCGCACCTGTACTCCACGTTCACGTACACGTTCATGGAGCCGAGCTACCGGCGCCGGCACGGCCGCTTCCTCGCGGCGTCGCTCACGCTGCCGGTGCTCGTCACCGTGCTGGCGTTCGTGAACCTCCAGGTGCTGCTGACGCTCTTCTTCATGTGGGCATCGATCCACGTGCTGCACCAGATCACGTACATCAACGACTGCTACGCCGCGAAGGGACCCGTCGCGCGTCCCGCGCGCGAGAAGGCGATCGACTACGGCGTCGTGTTTCTCTGCCTGTATCCGATGGCCACGCCGCAGATCCTCGAGGGCTCCTTCCAGCTCGGCGGCACGCCGCTGTACGTGCCCGAGTGGGCGACGCACGGGCTGGTCGCGAGCCTGCAGATCTACGGCATCGCGGCGCTGTTTGCGCTCTTCTTCGCCCTCTGGGCGGCGAAGACGATTCGTGACTGGCGCGCCGGCCGGCTGCTCGTGCCGAGCGTGCTGCTCGTGGCGCTGACGATCGCCATCGGCTTCACGTTGCCGCTGTTTGCCAACAGCGATGTCGCCTTCCAGGGCTTCAACGTCTGGCACTCCCTTCAGTATCTGGCGCTCGTGTGGTTCCTGATGGCGATGCGCAAGGAGCGCGGAGAGATCGACAACCGCTTTGTCGCGGAGATGAACGGATCCGACCGGCCGCTGCGGTTCTATGGCCTCGCCGTGGCGCTGACCGCCGTCGCGGCGGCGCTCGTGCTCGTGATCCACGGGCTCTTCGGGGTACCTCTGCAGCAGGCGTACTACATCGTCATCCTTTCCACCTTGCTCCAGCACTACTACCTCGACCACCTGCAGTTCACGAAGCTCGGCGACGTGCTGGGCAGCGGCGACGGGCTGCCGGCGGGGCGCGGATGAGCGACCGGCGCCCAGAGGTGTTCGACCAGGCGGCGCTGGAGGGCGAGGCCGAGGTGCTCGACGGCGTCGCCGTGCTGCACGACGCCGAGGCGCGGCCGATCGAGCCCATCCGGGCCGCGGTCGCGCTGTCGCCCGCGGTCGTCCAGACGGTCGCCGTCGTCGGAGCGAGCATGGTCGCCGGCGCCGCGACCGTCGCGATCGTGTCGCGCCGCCGCACCCGCCGACTCGCGCGCCGCCGGCGCCGCGTGCTCGCCCCGGTGGTCGCCAGCCGCTCGTTCCTCGTCGACGTGCACGTGCTCGGCGAGCGCGGCAGGTAGCGGGTCCCGCAACGTGCGGGATCGCCCGGCACGGGCGTCCTGCGCTGCGCGTAGGTTGCGCGAGCGATGGTCGAGGTACGTGTCGAGATGGTGCCGCGGTGGACGTTCCGGCTGCCCGCGCACGGCGGCGGCGACGGCGTCATGCGCCGCCGCGGTGGCGTGCTCGAGCGCCTCCTGCACGTCGACGGGCGGCCGGTGATCGTGCGCGTCGCGCAGACCGGCCAGCGGCGCGTGCTCTTCGGGGCGTGGGCAGCGCAGCGCGCCGGCGCCGAGGCCGCGATCGCGCGGATGCGCCTCGCGCTCGGCGTCGACGACGACCTGCGCCCGTTCTACGAGCTCTACCGCGACGACCCGCTCGTCGGGCCGTCGCTGAGGCGCCGTCCGTGGCTGCGGGTCACGCGCCGGCCGGTCGCCTTCGAGGCGCTCGCCTGGGCGATCTGCGAGCAGCTCATCCAGGTCACGGAGGCGGTGATGATCGAGGCGCGGATCGTGCGCGCGCTCGGGCCGCGCTGCCCGCAGACGGGGCTGCGCGACGTTCCTGCGCCCGCAGCGCTCGCCGCCTGCGCGCCGGCGCGGCTCGAGAGCTTCGGGCTGGCGGGACGGCGGGCCGTGGCGCTCGTGCGGGTCGCGCGCGAGGTCGCGAGCGGGCGGATCGACCTCGAGGCGCCGGACGCGCGCAGCCAGGAGCGCTCGTGGCGGCGCCTGCTGGCGATCCCGAACGTCGGCCGCTGGACTGTCGAGATGCTCGCGCTGCACGGGCAGGGCCGCTACGACGTCGTACCCGCCGGCGACCTCGGCTTCCTGAAGCTGGTCGGCCGCGCCCGCTCGGGAGGCAACCCGGCGGCGCGTGCCGACGAGGCCGACGTGCGGGCGCTGTTGGAGCGCTTCGGCGAGTGGAAGGGCCTCGCCGGCGCACACGCGCTGCGCGCTCCGGCGGGCGCGCTGACGGCGGCGTAGGAGCTGCGTGCTCAGTCGCGCCGCTCGTCCTGCAGGACGCCGCCGCCGGCCGCCCCCTCCTCGTGGCCGCGCGTCGTGCCGCCGCGCCGCCGCGCCTGCGCGTCGGCGGCGCGCCGGCCCGGTGAGTCCCTCGGCAGGTCGTGCGGGCTGATCTCGTCGTGTGCCTGCGCGGTGTCGCCGAGCGGCCGGTCGTCGGGCACGAGGTGTGCCGAGGGCAGGCCGTCGGCCTCGTCCGCCTCGGCGGCGCCCGGGTCGCCGCCGTGGCGCTCGACGGTGCGGCGCGAGAGGAGGGCGTTCAGGGCGATGAAGGCGAGCACGACGACGCCGAGGATCACGATCGGGACGGCGTACTGGGCGCCCGCGAGCGCGCCGGCTGCGAGGGCGAAGAGGGCGAACAGCACGGTCGCGCCGGTGATGAAGAGCAGGCTCGGTCGGGTGGAAGACATGACGTGTCCGTGTGCCCGCGGCGGGTCGCGGGCACGCCGGCGGCGCGGCGGCCGTGCGCCATCATCGGCGCGCCTGGCGCGCCCGCCCCTGTCAGGCCTCCCGGACGACCTCCACGGCCTGCGCGCCGCGCCACGCCGCCAACCGCTCGATCGCCCGCCCGACCGCGCGGTCCAGCGCCGGGCTGCGCCGCACGTCGTGCTCGCGATGCAGGGCGATCACGCGCAGCACGCCGCCCGCGCGGTCGAGCGCCATGTCCGCCCGCGCGACGAGCCGCTCGCGGTGCAGGATCGGCAGCACGTAGTAGCCCCAGCGGCGCTGCGGCGCGGGGACGTAGATCTCCAGGCGGTGGTCGAAGCCGAACAGCTCCGCCGTTCGCGCCCGGTCGCAGAGCAGGTTGTCGAACGGCGACAGCGCGACGGTGCGAGCGCCCGGCGCGAGATCCGGCAGCCGCTCGAGGTCCTCCGGCGCGACGAACCATTCGCCGCGCAGCCCGCCGACCGCCACCGCCTCCAGGCGACCCGCAGCGACGAGCTCGGCGATCGTCGCGGGCAGCCGCCGGTAGCGGCGCCGCAGGAAGTGCGCCCGCACATGGCCGGTGCGCGCTGCCCCGAGCATCCGAACCGCGCGCAGCACGGCCTCGCGCTCGGCCTCGTCGTCGGCGAGCTCGGCGCAGCCGGCGGCCCCCGGCGGCAGGCAGCGCTCGAAGACGTCCCACAGCCGCTCGGTCCCGGTCCGGCCCGCGACGCCGACACGGCCCGTGAGCCACAGCAGGTGCAGCATCCGGGCGATCGTCTGGCGACCGGAGACCTCGTCGGTCCACCAGCCGTGGGGCCACGGCTCCGCCGAGCGGTCCTCGAGGTCGCGCGCGCGCAGCGGCCCGCCGGCGCGCAGCTCGTCGACCAGCTGCGCCGCGAACCCCGCGTTGGCCGCGAGAAACGCCCGCGCGCGCTCGGCGCGCGGGCCGGGCGCATGCAGCCAGGTGCGCATCGCCCAGCGGTGCAGCGGCAGGTCGGCGGTGGCGACGAGCGACGCCTCGTGCGCCCACGCGTCGAACAGCGCGCGGCGCTCGTAGGCCGCCTGTGCGAGCGCCTCGTCGCGAAGCGGGCCGAGGCGCGCGAACAGCACGAGCAGCGGGCTGCGCGCGACGGCGCTGACGGGATCGAGCTGCAGGCAGCCGATCCGCTGCGTCACCGCCGCGACCGCGTCCGCGCCGTGCCCGAGCCCGGCCGGGCCGGGCCTCGCGCCGGCGAGCCCCTGCGCGTGCAGCGCCAGCCGCCGCGCCTGCGCGACCGAGATCGTGCGCCGCTGCTGCGTCAGATCCCCTCGCCCGGCAAAAACTCGTTCGTGAACGCGCGCTGCGCGGTCTGCGAGCTCGGCAGCAGCTTCCTGTCGGCCATCCACTGTGCGTAGCGCCGCCAGGCGGCCGGGTCCTGGAAGCCGAACGGCCGCTCCTCGTCGGCCGGGAAGAAGACGGGCAGCGTCGCGCGGATCTGCGCCCGCTGCAGCTTGCGGTTGAGGTCCGGGTTGGCCTTGACGAGCGCGTCGACGCCGGTGTCGACGTCGTCGCGCAGCCGCTCGTGTCCGCGCGTCAGCGCCCGCATGAAGCGTCGCAGCAGCGGTCCACGGTCGCGGACGTCGCGCGCGCGGGCGACGACGATCAGCTCGTTGTAGGTCGGCACGCCGATCTCGTCCATCCGCAGGATCACCGGCTCGCGGTCGCGCCGGCGCAGCTCGACGCCCTCGACGTTCCAGAACATCCCGAGCACCGCGTCGACGCGCTTGGTCAGCAGCGCCGGCACGAGGTTGAAGCCGACGTTCACCGTCTTGACGCGCTCCGGATCGGCGCCGGCCTGCTCGAGGATCGTCTTGAGGTAGGCGTCCTGGTAGGGGATCCCGGCGGTGCCGACCTTCTTGCCCTCCAGCGCCGCCGGGCGGCGGACCGGCTCCTTGCCCAGCGAGACGAGCGAGGTCAACGGCTTCTGGACGAGCGCGCCGATCGAGACGAGCTCGGCGCCCTGCGCGCGCGCGAGCAGCAGCTCAGGCTCGTAGGAGATCGCGAGGTCGGCGCGGCCGGCGGCGAGCAGCTTCAGCGGCGCCGACGGGTCCGACGGCGTGCGCAGCTTCACGTCGAGCGCGGCCTGCTTGAACTGGTCCGTCTCGATCGCGGTGTAGATGCCCGCGTGGTCGGCGTTGGGCAGGTAGTCCAGGACGAGGTTGACGCGCTCGGTCGCGCCGCCGGCGGTCGGTTCCTCCTTCTCGCCGCAGGCGCTCAGCCCGAGGGCGAGCAGCAGGGCGGGCAGGATGGCGAGCAGACGCGGACGGGTCACGGAGCGGTTCCTCTCGGTTGGTGGGCCCAGGGCAGCAGCCGCCGCTCGGCGAGCGCGAGCAGGCCGAACAGCGCGACGGCGAAGACGGACAGGATCAGGACGGCGGCGAAGGCGCGGGCGGTCTCGAACTGCGGGATGGCCTTGAGCATGAGATTGCCCAGGCCGGCGTCCGAGCCCGCGAGCTCGGCGAGGATCGCCGCGATCGCGGCGACCGCGACGCTGAGCTTCGCGCCGGTCAGCACGCCGGGCAGCGCGGCGGGGGCCTCGACCATGCGAAACGTCTGCCAGCGCGAGGCGCCGAACGTGCGCATGAGCTTGCGCAGGTCTGCGTCGACGCGGTCCAGCGCGTCGAGCGTCGGAACGACGATCGGAAAGAAGCAGACGAGCGCGACGATCGCGAGCTTCGGCACGAGCCCGAAGCCCCACCAGGCGACGAGCAGCGGCGCGACGAGCACGATCGGGATCGTCTGCGAGCCGATCAGCAGCGGATACAGCGCGCGCCGCAGCGCGCCGCTGAAGTGGATCGCCGTCGCGCAGGTCAGGCCGAGCACGAGCGCGACGAGCATCCCCAGCGTGATCTCACCGGCCGTGACCGTGAAGTTGCTCCACAGCAGCGCGCGGTCGTCGTGCAGCGCCGTCGCGACGGCGCTCGGAGCCGGCAGCACGAAGTCGTCGATTCCGCTGAGCTGCGCGTAGGCCTCCCACAGGGCGACCAAGCCGAGCGCGACGAGCGCGGCGATCATGCGCCCAGCTCCTGCAGGGCGCGCTCGCGCAGTGCGACCAGACGCGCGTCGGTGCGCTTGCGCGGCCGCGCCACGTCGACCTCGAGCTCGGCGACCACGTACGCGGGCCGCGGCGACAGGACGAGCACCCGGTCGGCGAGCACGATCGCCTCCTCGACGTCGTGCGTGACGAGCACGACGGTGCGCGGCGCCGGCGCCAGCGCCAGCGCCAGCCAGTCCTGCATCTCCTGGCGGGTCAGCGCGTCGAGCGAGGCGAACGGCTCGTCGAGGCACAGCACGGTACGCCCCGACAGCAACGTGCGGGCGAAGGCGACGCGCTGGCGCATGCCGCCCGACAGCTCGTGGGGCCGCGCGTCCTCGAAGCCCTCGAGGCCGAAGTCGCGCAGCAGCGCGGCCGATCGCTCGCGCGCCGCCTGTCGGCCCAGCCCCGCCACGCGCAGCGCGAGCGCCGCGTTGTCGACGGCGGCCAGCCACGGGAGCAGCAGGTCGCGCTGCGCCATCAGCGCCGCCGGCGCGGCATCGACGGTGCCGGCGTCGGGCTCGATCAGGCCGCAGACGAGCTCGAGCAGCGTCGTCTTGCCGCAGCCGCTGGGGCCGACCACGGCGACGATCTCGCCGGGGCGCGCGTCGAGCGAGAGCCGGTCGACCGCAACCACGGCGCCGGCGCGGCGCCGCGCGGCGCCGAACATCTTGCGGACGTCGCGAAGGCGTACCGAGCCGAGCTCGGTCCCGACGTCCTGCGGCACCTCCTCGGGCGCCCGAATCCGCGTCAGCATCGCTCCCTCCGCGGGCATTACCCCACAGGTTCGAAGGGTCAGCGCCGCATGCGGGCGCTATCTCAGCCGGCCTCGCGCCAGCCCCCCTGGTCCACAAACTGCGGCGAAGACTACTTCTTGCGGTCCACCGCGCGCCTGAGCTGCTCCTTGTTCATCTTCGAGCGCCCGTCGATGCTGAGCTTCTTCGCCTCGTTGTAGAGCTGGTCGCGCGTGCGGCCCTTCTCCCGATCGGTGCCCGAGCGCTGGCCGCCGCGGCGGCTGGAGGACATGTCGTTCGTCGACGTCTTCGAGCTGCTGCGCGACGCGCCGGAGCGTGCGCGCTCCTTGTTGACGGTGCGAGCGGCGATCTCCTTGGCGCGCTTGGTGGACGCGCCCTGCTCCTTCTCGCTCTCCTTGATGTGCTCGTACTGGCGGGCGCGCTTGGTGCCCTTCTTGACGCCTGCGGGTGGCATGGAGCTCCTTTCGTCGATGCTGCTGACCTGCGTACCCGCTATGCGAGCCGCCCGCGCACGACGCAGATCTCCTCCTCGTGGAGCTCGGGCATGCGCTCGGAGAGCAGCGGCCCTGTCGGTCCGCGCCGGCGCATGACGACGTCGGCCCGCAGCCCGCCCTGCTCCAGCCCGTCGAGCGTGCGCGATACGCCGATGACCGACGAGTGCACGAGCAGCACGATCCCGCCGGGCCGCAGGTGCGCGGCGACGCCGGCGCAGATGCGCTCGAGGATCGCCCGGCCGTCCCTGCCGCCCTCCCACGCGCGCCGCGCGCCGCGCCCGGGAATGCCGTCGCTCGGCAGGTACGGCGGATTGGACACGACGATGTCGAAGCGCCTGGCGTCCACGGGAGCGAAGAGGTCGCCGTGCAGCGGCTGCACGCGCACGCCGTTGAGCCGCGCGTTCAGCCACGCTGTCGCGAGCGCGCGGCGCGAGACGTCGACGACGGTCACCGAGCCGGCGCCGCCGCGAAGGGCGGCGC
>Ga0247713_1000974_pt1 | contig 15320 bp, 13 predicted proteins | sample 21E_NmetaG_FD_189936 | JGI IMG/M metagenome (GOLD analysis project Ga0247713, IMG submission 189936) | Soil microbial communities from hillslope of Landscape Evolution Observatory, University of Arizona, Oracle, AZ, United States - 2-1-E_N | ecosystem: Engineered > Artificial ecosystem >... | reverse complement strand
GTGCACGGCCTCGAGCGCGGCGACCGCCGCGTCGCGGGCGCTCTGCACCTCGCTCTCGGTGCCGGACAGGAACATGCGCCCGAACCGCCCGACCGCGCGGAGCTCGATCACGGTGATGTTCGCCGCCTTCTCGGCCTCGTTGGCCGCGATGGCGATGTACGCCGCCGGCGCCACCTCCATCACGAACAAGCTCTGCCCCGGCATGAGCATCGACCCCTTGCGCCACTTGTTGAGCAGCTGGGCCTGGTAGGGGTGGACGTTCGTGATGAACTGCGTGGACGCGATCACCGGCTTCAGGCGGTCCGCCTCGGTCATCCCCAGCTCGTCGAGGATGGCCTGTCCGGAGGCCAGCACCTCGGCCTGCTGCTCGGAGTGGATCTCCAGCAGGCCGAACTCGCGCTCGATGATCTGCAGCGCCGGGCGCACGCCCGCCGCCTTGAGGGCGATGTCGGCGGCACGGAACACCTCGTTGCCGGGTGCCATCTCGATGTACAGCTCGGCCATTCCCGCGAGGGGCACGTCTCCGGGGCTGGTGGCCGCGATGTGCGCGGCACACTGCGGCTGCATCCGGTCGACGAAGGCGTAGGTGCGCAGCGTGGGCTCGCTCATGCCGACCTCGCGATGCCGAGGGGGGTGATCAGCAGGGCGTGCGGATAGGTCACGACAGGTCGCTCCAGGTAGGAGGCCAGCACGTCACCCGCGCCGGCGATCATGAGGGCGCCGCCGGCGAGGTGCAGCGGCAGGTCGTCGGCGCCTCGGGTCAGGGCACGCACGTTCTCGGCGATGCGTTGCAGGCCGGGCACCAGGATGGGCAACGCGTCAGCGGGATGTGCGCGCTTCCAGGGTTCGGCCTCGTCCAGCGGGATGCGCAGCGCCCCAGCCAGGACGAGATCGAGGTGGTGCCCGCCGCCGGGGCGGTCGTCGAGCTGAACGAGGCGACCGTCGCGGAACACCCCGACGCCGGTCGAACCACCGCCGACGTCGACGACGACGCCGTCGCCCACCTCGAGTGTCCGCTGCGCGGCGGTCACCTCGTCGACGAGGACGACGTCGGCGAAGCCCGCCGACTCGCAGACGTAGGTGCAGGCCCGGGCGTCCTCCGCCGGGATGCACGGCGGGTAGGCGGTCGCGGTGCGCCGCAGCTCGACGCCGAGCGCGGTCTCCGCGGCCTCGCGCAGCCGACGCACCGTGTCGATGGCGCGGGCGAAATCGACGACCACGCCGTCGCGCAACGCCCCGGACGGGTGCGCGTCGAGCCATACGGGCGCGCCGTCGGCGTCGAGGACGACGAGGACGCAGCTCGCGGTACCCAGGTCGACTCCGACGCGGACATCGTGCAGCGGCCCGGCCGGCAGCACGGGCTCGGCACCCATCCGGGCGGACGCCGCCGCGAGCAGCTCCCGCGGGTCGCAGGCCAGCGCCATCACCTAGAGCTCCACCGGGTCGTAGACGGTTCGCCAGGGCCGCACCTCATGGGCGATCCGCTTGATGTTGATCAGGTGCAGCGGCGTGACGTTGTCCGAGCAGATCGAGCCGCTCCACGTGCCGGTGCCGAGCTGGAACGAGGGGTCGACCTCGGTGGAGTAGCCCATGCCGCCGAACAGAGCCGGCGTGTTGATCACGATCCGGCCGGCGGGCAGGGCGCCGAACGGTGCGATCTCCTCGGGGTCGCCGGCGTGCACGGCGGCGGTGTGGCCTTCGCCGTCCAGCGCCAGGACCTCGCGGCAGCGCGCGAGACCGGCCGCCGCATCCCGGACGCGGTACACGGACAGGACCGGGCCGAGGATCTCCCGTGAGAGCGGCGTCTCCAGGCCGACGGCGTCGAGCTCCGCTGCCAGGACCCGCGTCGTCGAGGGCACGGTGAAACCGGCGAGCTCGGCCAGCCGCACCGCGGTCTGCCCGACCGACGCCGGACGCAGCGCGCCCCGCTCGTCGAACAGCACCCGGACGAGCGCCGCCTGCTGCGGTGCGTTGAGGCAGTACGCGCCCTTCGCCTCGAACGCGGCGAGGAAGGCCGGCGCCACGCCGTCGACGACGACGACGGACTGCTCGGCCACACACGCCGTTCCGTTGTCGAACGACTTCGACGTGATGATCATTTCGGCGGCCTCGGCCGCGTCCGGAACGCTGGCGCCGACGTAGGCGGGCACGTTTCCCGCCCCGACCGCGATGGTCGGCTTCCCGCTCGAGTACGCCGCGCGCACCATGCCGGGCCCGCCCGTGGCGAGCACCAGTGCGACCTCCGGCCTGCGCATCAGCTCCTGCGTCGACGCCAACGACGGCTCGACCAGACAGGACACCAGGCCCTCCGGGGCACCGGCGGACACCAGGGCGTCGGCCATGATCTCCGCCGTTCGGAGCGTGCACCGAGCCGCCCGTGGATGCGGGGCGTGCACGATCGCGTTGCCCGACTTCACGGCGGCCAGGCTCTTGAACAGTGCGGTCGACGTCGGGTTGGTGACCGGGATGATGCCGGCGATCACTCCCATCGGGGTGCCGACGGCGGTGACGCGAGCGGCGTCGTCCACCCAGAGCACACCGACGGCGCGGCGCTCCAGCATCCACCTGGCGACGAAACCCGTGTTGTACCGGTTCTTGTAGATCTTGTGCTCGTAGACGCCGTATCCGGTCTCGTCCACGGCCAGCCGGGCGAGCTCCTCGGCGGCCTTGGTGCCGGCCAGCGCCATCGCGCGGACGTAACGGTCCAGCGTCTCCTGGTCCGCGCCTTCCAGCGCCTCGAAGGCTCGGCGGGCGGCACGAGCCTTGGCTCGCACGTCGGCGAGCGCGGCGAGGTCGGCATCCAGCCCTGGTTCGACGAGTGTGGTCATTCCTCACCTCGGTTCGGACTCCGGTGGCCGGGTGCCCGCCCGGAGGTCGGCGCCGCGACGCCGTCCCGGACGGGGCGGTATCGGTTCAGCCCTTCGGGCGGGTGAGGACGGCGAGGATGCCCTCGGTCTCGTCGTGCGGGCGCGGGATGACGTGTACCGACACGACCTCGCCGGCCTTGCCCGCGGCCACCGCGCCGGCGTCGGTCGCGGCCTTGACGGCCCCGACGTCGCCTCGCACCATCACCGTCACGAGGCCGCCACCGATCTCACGGTGCCCGACGACCTGCACGTTGGCCGCCTTCACCATCGCGTCCGCGGCCTCGATGGCCCCGACGAGGCCCTTCGTCTCGATCAGGCCGAGGGCACCGCGCATGGTGGTCCCCCCGTTCGCGCCTGCTGTGGTGGGAGCCATGTCGTCCTCCAGGTGGTCTCGTCCGACGGCGGAATGAGTGGGCAGAGCCGCTGCGGTGGTCATGACTTGCGGTAGGCGACCGAGCCGGACCGCACCACCGTGTCGGCGATGGCGACGACGGCTCGGTCGGTCGGGGCGTCGGCGCCGGCCGCGACCCGGGCCGCGCCGCCCGTGGCGACGAGAACCACCTCACCGACGCCGGCGCCGACGAGGTCGACCGCGACGTATGCGGCACCGCTCGTCCGCTCGGGGTCAGCCCCGGAGGCCTCCTGCACCAGGAGCAGCGTGAACCGGTCCAGGCCGGGTTCCTTGACCGTCGAGACGACCTGGCCGAGCACCTTGGCCAGCTGCATGCCCGGTCACCTCTTCTCGGTTCGCTGCACCGGACAGTAGGGCGGGCAGAATCGGACGACGTTATCCGTGAAGGACAACGGCTGCCTGCCTCGTTGTCCCCGGGCACAGTGGCTCCCGCCGCGCGCAGGGGACACGCTCGCGGGGACGAGAGGGCGAGGCCGCAACCCGCCACGAGGAGGTTCACCGGTGATCCGTCCCGAGGACGCGCAGTTCCACCCCCCGACGACAGACGACCCGCTCTGGGCCGAGACCAACTACTTCGGCCTGTACGCCGGCCAGGACGCCGACCGGCCGATGAACATCGGTGTCTACGGACTGTTCCGCGAGCCGATCGGAGTGGTCGGCTCGACGGTGTCGGTCAACTCCCGGCGGGTGACCATGCCGTGGGCCGCGGACTACTGGGACGCGTGGCAGCACCTCGTGGTGCCGCAGCCGTCGAACCTGCTCGACTACGCGCTGGCGAACGGGCTGAAGGTCCGATGCGCCGAGCCCAACAAGGTGTGGGACGTCGACTACTCCGATCCCGCCGCCGGCCTGGAGCTGCACTTCCGCTACTCGGCGCTGATGGAGCCCTACGACATCAACGACCCGGAGATGGACCCGATGGCCGCCGGGCGGGACATGGACAAGACCTGGGGCCACGCCTACGCGGGGCACTTCGACCAGACGGGCCGCTTCGAGGGCGAGATCGTCCTGCGCGGCGCGACAACCCCGATCGACTGCGTGTCGACGATGGACCACAGCTGGGGGGTCCGCGCCGAGCGCCAGACCTCACGGCTGTCGTGGCAGCACGCCCACGTCTCCCCCGACCTGGCGATCCACGTCATCTGCGACTTCTCCACCGACGGCGGACCGGACGCACCCTCGACCCAGACGATGACCCACGGCTACGTGCTCGACCACGGCAAGGTCTACGGCCTCAAGGCGGGCGGGGGCACCACATACCGCCATGACTTCTACCCGGAGGCGATCCAGCTGACGGTCACGGACTCGGCGGACCGGACCTGGGAGCTCGAGGGCACTGCGCTCACCACGTTCCCGTGGCAGGCCTGGCCGGGGACGGTGGGGCACAACTGCCTGCTGCGCTGGACGGTGAACGGGCAGGTCGGCCACGGCGAGTGCATGGACTTCATCGGCCTGGGCGAGCTCGGCACCGCCTACGACCGGGTGCACGCCGCCGCACGCGCATGACCGCCGGCACCGGCCGGTCACCGGTCCGGGCAGTGATCTTCGACCTCGACGGCACCCTCGTCCAGACACGCGTGGCGTCGTGGGAGGTGTTCGAGAAGATCAACAAGCGGTTCGGGCTCGGCGTCGATCGCCCCGAACAGTACTTCGACCTGTTCCAGGGCAACGTCTACGCCTCGATCGCGAAGCTGTGCCGCGACGAGGCGCAGGCCGGCGAGGTGAAGGACGCGTTCCTGCGCCTGTTGCGCGAGGAGTACACGCCGCCGCTGGTCCCCGGCGTGGGCGACGTCGTGCGCCGTCTCGCTGCCGACTGCACGCTCGCGGTGATGTCGTCCAACGCGACGCAGGTGCTCCGCCGCGTCCTGGAGTCGAACGGGATCGCGTTCTGCTTCGCGCACGTCTTCGGCGGCGACGCAGCCCCGGACAAGCGCACGGCCATGCGCGCCTTCCTCGCCGACGCCGGCAGCGGCTTCGGCCGCCGCTGCAGTGCGGACTACGACGAGGCCGGCCGGCCGGCGGACCTCGACGGCTCCAGCACCGTGCTGGTGACCGACACCGCGGGCGACGTGCGGGACGCGCTCGAGGTCGGGATCCGGGTCATCGGCGTGGCCTGGGGCATGCACTCCGTGGAGGAGCTCACCGCCGCCGGTGCCGAGTTCGTCGCGCTCTGGCCGCAGGAGATCGCCCCGTACCTGCTGGGGGACGCCGCCGCCCTTCCCGCCACCGGCGCGTGCGCCGTACCGGTTGCCGCCGTCGACCAGCAGGGCGCGCCGGCGTCGGCATGCGGCTGCGGGTGCGACGGGTCCGACGGCACGGGTGATGACGTCGTCGCCCGGGCAGCCGCCGTCCGGCGCGATCGCCGGCGCGCGGCAGCCGCTCGAGTCACCGGCACCACGAGCGTCGCCGCCGGCGCGCGAACCACCGCGGATGACGAGTTGCTGGCCGCCATCCGCCGGCTGTGCGCCCCGTGACCGAGCTTGCGAGGTCACCAATCAGCGCAGCGACCCGGTCACGGGCGACGAGCGCCAGCGAGGAGCTCCCGTGACCGATTCCGTGAGCGGGCTCCGCGGCGCCTTCAACTTCCGTGATCTCGGTGGTCTCCGCGCCGGACCGGACCTGCAGGTCCGGTCCGGCGCGCTGTTCCGCAGCGACACCCTGCAGGCGTTGACCGCCGACGACGTCGCCTACCTCGTCGAGAAGCTCGGGTTGGAGCTCGTCGTCGACCTGCGCCGCGGCCCGGAGGCCGTCGAGCAGGGGCGCGGGCCGCTCGCGGCCACGCCGGTCTGCTACCTGAACGCACCGCTGTCCGAGGCCCCCGCGAGCGACCTGCCGCCGCGCGAGCAGAGCTTGGCGTTCTACCTCATGCACGTCGGGTCGCCGACCTCGCAAGTCGCGACGGTCGTGCGGATCGTGTGCGCGCTGGCCGGCCGGCCGGTGCTCGTGCACTGCGCGGCCGGCAAGGACCGGACCGGCCTGGTGACCGCGCTGCTGCTGCGCCTGCTCGGCGTGGACGACGACGACATCGTGGCCGACTACCTGCGCAGCGGACCCGCCATGGCGCGGATCGTCGAACGCTTCCGCGGTTGGCCGCACTACAGCGCCCACATGGCGACGGTGCCGCCCGAGGTCTACGACGCCGAGGAGCACACCATCACCGGCTTCCTCGCCGCGCTCGACTCCCGCCACGGGGGCGCTGCCGGCTGGGCCCACTCGCGCGGGATCACCGACCACGAGCTCGCCCGCCTGCGGGAGGGCCTGCTGGTGTGACCTGGCGGTCCAACCATCGCCGCGAACGTCCCGGCGGCCCGCCCGCAGCCACAGTGTCAGGCCGCGAGAGCCGCTTTACCGAGCGCGAGGACCACCGGGCGCGTCTCCGCAGCGTCGACGGCGAAGCGGCGGAAGCCCAGGGCGTACAGCTGCGCGGCGACCGCCTCGGACACCTCCCCGGACAGCCGCATCCCGACCCGGCGCCCGGCGGTGTCGGCCGCCGCCGCGACATCGGCAAGCAGGCGCTGCACCGAGGGGTCGAGCGTGGTGCGCGGGTCGCAGCCGAGCAGCCCGCGCCGCAGGTAGCCGTCGAGCGGTTCGGCGGTGAGCAGCTGCCGCGCGGGGATGCCGAACATCGCCGCCTGCAGCGTGCGCACCTCGAGCCACACGACGTCGCTGGCCGCCGCGATGTCGACGGCGCCGTGGGCTGCCCGCGGGCTGGTCAGATAAGTCCCGATGGAGACCGCTGACCCGACCTCGCCGGCGAGCGCGCGCAGTGCGCGGGCCTCGGCCGGGTCGCTGACGTGTCGCAGGGCGAGGTGGACGCGGGCGCGCCCCCCGGACTCCCGCACGGCCCGGGCCAGCCCCTCCAGCTGTGCCCGCACCAGCTCCGGGCGACCCAGTGGGACCGACAGCTCGGGGTGCCGGGTCGTCATGGCCGTCTGCTGGAGCAGCTCGCGCGCCTCGTCGGCGACGAGATCGATCGCCCGGACGCCCACCTCCAGGTCGCCGGCGACCGCCAGCAGCGGCGTGAACTCGGCCTCCACCATTGCCGCGATACCGTCGAACCCGTCCGCGCTCGCGCCGAGCAGACCCGCCACGAGGCCGTCGAGGTGACCGGTGGCGGCCAGTACGTCGTCCACCGCGGTCACCAGCCCGTCGGCTCCGGCCTCGCGGGCGGGCTCGACGTCGCCGGGCAGGGTGACGCGGCTGAGCACTGAGCAAGCGCTGGCGCGGGAGGCGATGCCCAGCAGCGCCGCCAGAGCCCCCGTCGCGGCCGCCGGCGTCGACGTCGCGAAGCGCCCGGCGAACAGCTCGCCGGTCGCTCCGTCCAGGGACACCTCGTCGCCCTCGGCCAGGGTCCGCCCGCCGACGGTCAGCACGCGAGCGGCCTCGTCGACGCGGATCTCACCGGCGCCGACCACGCAGGCTGTGCCGAGCGCCCGCGCGACGACGGCGGCGTGGCTCGTCGACCCACCGGTGGCCGTGACGATACCGCGCGAGGCGATCATTCCGTGCAGGTCGGCGGGGCTCGTGACCGGACGGGCGAGGATGACGTCCCGACCGGCGTCAGCGGCCGCCTTCGCCCGGTCCGGGTCGAGCACCAGCGCGCCGCCGACCTGACCCGGGCAGGCTCCGATCCCCCTCGTGAGCAGTCGCCCGCCGGCCCGCGCCTTCTCGACCTCGTCGGGGTCGAACCCGGGCCGCTGCACCTGTCGCACCTGGGCCGCCGAGACGTTCCGTATCGCCTTCGACGGCGCGACACTGCCCTCGGCGAGGAAGTCGGCCGCGATTCGCACCGCCGCTTCGGGCGTGCGCTTTGCGCTGCGCACCTGCAGGAAGTACAGCGCGGACCGCTCGACGGTGAACTCGATGTCGAGGACGTCGCCCTGGCTTCGCTCGAGATCGGCGCAGGTCACGCGCAGCTCGTCGAGTACCGCGGGCGCGAGGGCCTCGGTGACAGGATCGGGCGTGCGGGTCCCGGCGACGACGTCCTCACCCTGGCTGTGCGCGAGGTACTCGCCGAACAGGCCCGGCTCCCCGGTCGCCGGGTTGCGGGTGAACACCACACCGGAGCCCGAGTCCGCCGAGAGGTTGCCGAACACCATGGACTGCACGACCACGGCGGTCCCGAGGTCGTGCGGGATCTTGTGGTGGTCGCGGTAGGTGCGGGCTCGGCGGGTGTTCCAGGAGCGGAACACCGCCTCCACCGCGCCCAGCAGCTGCTCCCGTGGGTCGTCGGGCACCGAATCGCCGGTGTCGTCGGCCAGCGCCCGCTGGCAGGCGTCCCAGATTCGGTCGTAGACGGCGCCCGGGTCGTCACCCGCGCCGACCTGCGCGACCAGCTCGCCGATGCCCTCGCCGGGATCCGTTGCGTCCAGCACGGTCTCGGCGTACATCGCGTGGAAGCGGGTGACGAGGTCGGCGACGAACCGCGCGTCCCCCGTCGCCTCCCCGAGCGCGATCGCAGCGGTGCGATTCAGTCCGAGGTTGAGGATGGTGTCCATCATCCCGGGCATGGAGATCGGCGCGCCGGACCGCACCGAGAGCAGCAGCGGCACCGGACCGCCGCCGAAGGTCTTGCCGGCGGCCCGCTCCAGCTCGGACAGCCGGGCGAACACCTCGTCGTCGAGTCCCGCGGGGAGCGCCCGCTCCGCGAGGTAGCGACGGCAGGCGTCGGTCCCGATGACGTAGCCGGGCGGCACGCGCAGGCCCTGCTGAGTCATGCGGGCCAGGCCCGCGCCCTTGCCACCGAGCCACCCCACGTCTGCGGGATCGGCCTCGGCGAACCTGCGGGTGAACACCCCATCGGCGACGTCGCCCGGGCCAGGCGTCGTCGTGCTCGGGCTGCTCATTCGGTCCGGACCTTGCCGAGGGTCCGTAGCAGATCCTCGTGGAACTCGAACCAGATGTTGTGCACCGAGTCGCGGACCGGGGACGACACCAGGTCGTGGTCCCCGGCGTCGACGGCGGCCAGCGCGATGGCGAAGCGTTCGGGGTAGCGGCCGAACCGCGCGTCGTGCCCGGCGAGTGCGTCCAACAGCGGGGTCAGGCGAGCCACCAGCTTGTTCAGCCGGTCGATGACCTTTCCGTCGTACTCGGGGTCGGAGTGGTCGTTGGCCACCTTGCGGCCGCCGCTGTCGATCTGCTGCCAGGACGACATCGTCGTGAGGAACTGCGCGTTGGTCGTCTCGAAGCGGTCCACGAGCCGGGCGATGTCGGCGTCCTCGCGGACGCCTGAGTACCGGGTGGCCGCCACCTCCATCAGCACCGGCTCAGCCTCGTCCGTGGGCAGCGCCGAGTCGCCTGCGACGACGAGGAGGCCCCGGCCCTCGAGCGCGGCGAGGATCTCGGAGACCTGCGCGGCGTCCACACCCGAGGCCGCCACCACCGCGTCGGCGGTGGCCATCTTCTTGACGACCACGGCGTTGAGCACGTCGTAGTCGGTCCTGCTCAGGGAGAGCGCTGTCACGGTGGAGTCCTCCTGCACGAGGACGGGCGGCGCGGCGAGGTGCCGCGCCGCCCGTCGGTGTCCGGCGTCTACAGCCAGCGGTACTTCGAGCGGCGGCGGTCGGCGTTGTCGGAGAAGGGCAGGTAACCCGCGCCGGAGAAGATCTTCTGCGGCACGGTCTCCTGGGCGAAGCCGCGCTTGGTGATGTCGTAGTAGTAGTTGGCGACGCGCTGGTCGACCTCCCAGAGCTGGTAGTCCGTGCACGCCTTCTCGTACGCGCCGGCCAGCCGCAGGTGCGGGAGGATCATGTCGACGTAGTAGACGTACTGGCCGTTCCAGATGAGGTCGCGCCGGTTCATCCGGGCCGTCTTCGCGTAGAGCTTCAGCGTCGCGTTCTGCACCCGCTCCAGGTGCGGGCCCAAATCGTCGATCGCGACCGGGTACACCTCGCCCATCGGGGTGTTCCACTTCTCCCGGACGAACACCGCACCGCCGGTGATGGCCTCGATGTAGTTCTTCGGCCGGGTGAAGGTGGTGGAGATGTCGTTCACCCGGATCTCGGCCAGCGCCATCTTCTCCGGGTCGATCGTCAGCGCGAGGGTGTAGCAGTGCGGCAGGCCCTCGTCGTCGCAGACGTCGCTCCAGTGGAACACCTCCTCGTTGACGAAGAGGTCGCGCAGGATCAGCAGCTGCCCGTTCGGCAGCTCGTACGGCCCCGTGTCGCCGAGGCCGAGCCGGCAGTCGTAGTGGTCGAGGAACGAGAGCAGCTCCGCGGCGGCGTTGAACTGGGTGAACGCGCCGTGCTTGGGGCTGTCGGCTTCCAGCGGCTCGAGCTGCGCGGTGATCTGCTCGAGGAAGTCGGCCTCATGGATGCGGCAGCGGTAGTTGTCCTGGGAGTTGAGGATGTAGCCGTCCTGGCGCTTGCCCCACAGGATCCGCTGCATGAACTTGAGGATCTCGTTGGACTCCTCGACGTAATCGTCCGGGCCGATCACCTCCAGCGCGAGCAGGCCGCAGCGGCCCATGCCGAACCCGACGGCGCCGATGCACCAGTCGTGCACCGCGTTGACCTTGGTGCCGATCTCCCGGCGGGCGGTGGCGCCGATGTCCAGGACTCCCTGGCCGCCGCCGACCTCGTCGGTGGCCATGCGCAGGATCTCCGGCCAGCGGTAGAACTCGTGCATGAAGGCCAGGATCTCGTACTCCTGGCGGGGGATCATGCCGCTCACGCCCTCGGTGGCGCGCATGACCAGCACGTCCCAGATGTTCCAGGCCAGGTAGTTGTTGAGGTCGTTGAGCTCGTCGATCGTGAACTGGTCGCGGAGGACGTCCTCCTTCGACACCTTCTCGAGCACACCGCTCTTGGCGCGCTCGCGCATCATCCGGTCGCCCTTGATCCCGTCCGTGACGGGCTCCATCCCGACGAAGTTGCCGGTGTAGGTCAGCTCCTGGAAGCGCAGACCGTCGTCACCCTGCTCGTACCGCTGCTTGTAGGTGGCGCGCTTGCCCTCGGTCGTCGTCACGTCTGCTCCTTGTCCGTGCCTCGTGGGATGGGTGTCAGTCGTCGGCGACGACGCGCCCGACCTCGTGGTCGGTGCAGTCGAGCCGGACCCGGCGGCCGTCGAGGGCCTTCGCGATCTCTTCGAAGTGGCTGTCGCCGGTCTTGCCGACCTCGTAGCGGGAGTCGCTGCTCGTCAGGTAGGCCGTCATCACGCACGGGGTCTGGAACTCCCGCGACAGGATCCCGAGGTGCGACTCGGGCGCGCCCGACATCGTGATCACCCCGATCGCACCCATCGACAGTGCCGGGGCGAGGAACGTCGTCGTCCCCCCGCGGACGAGCAGGATGTGGTCCTTCAGCTTGCCGGACTTGATCAGCCCGATCACGTCCGCGGGCGAGGACAGGTACTTGATCGTGCCGCTGGGGGACTTGGCGGTGTCGAAGACGTTGTAGCCCTCGGCCAGCACTTCGGCCATCAGGTTCCTCCTTGAACTGGGGTCGTGGCTCCTACCGGCGTGATCACCAGGGAGTGCGGTGGACGGCCCCGGCGCACGGCGTTGCGGACGTCACAGTGCCGTGGCTTTCCACTCTCGCCGATGGACGGTGCGGACAAAACTGCCCGACCGCCTTGTCCGTGCTGGATAGCGGCGTCGCGTCGTGGGGACCGGACACTGCGGAGGCGTCGAGGAGGTGCACATGGACGACGTCGTCTCGCCTGCCGGGATCCTGCCGGCGGCCGCACGGCGGTTCGGGGACAAGCCCGCGCTGGTCACCGCCGCCCGTACCCTGACCTTCCGCGAGCTGGACGTGGAGAGCGACCGCGTCGCCGCCGGGCTGGCGGCCCGCGGGATTCGGCCGGGACAGCCGGTGTCGCTGTACACGCAGAACCGCTGGGAATGGGTCATCGCCTACCACGGCGCGCTCAAAGCCGGGGCGGTCGTCAACCCGGTCAACGTCATGCTCACCCCCGAGGAACTGGCGTACGTGCTGCGCGACTGCAGGTCGGCCGCGGTGTTCACCAGCGCCCAGCAGGCCGCGGGCGTGGTCGAGTTGGCCCGCGACCTGCCCGGGCCGTGCGCGGTCGTCGCCTTCGGTGACGCGCCGAAGGGAGCGGTCGGGTTCACCGAGCTGCTGGGCTCGGACGGCTCCGTGCCCGAGGTGCAGATCGACCCGGCGGGGCCGTCGACGATCGGCTACACGTCCGGGACCACCGGCCACCCGAAGGGCGCCGTGCAGTCGCACCGCGCGGTGCTGCTCAACTGTGCCCACACCGCGACGATGCACGGCCGCACCGCCGCCGACGTCGTCGTCACCGCGCTGCCGGCGCCACATGTCTACGGCAACGTCGTCATCAACTCGATCTTCATGGTCGGTGGCACCGTGGTGCTGATGGAGCGCTTCGCCCCGGCCGAGGCGCTCACGCTGATCGCGGAGCACCGGGCGACGATGTTCGAGGGCGTCCCGGCGATGTACGCGACAATGCTGGCCGACCCGTCGCTGCCCGGGACCGACCTGTCGAGCCTCACCCGGTGCACCGTCGGCGGGCAGACGATGCCGGTCTCGACCATGCAGCGCTGGCAGGAGCGCTCCGGAGCCCCGCTGATCGAGCTGTGGGGGATGACCGAGATCGCCGGCCTGGGCACCACGCACGCGCTGCACGCCCCGCCCGTGCTCGGGTCGATCGGAGTGTCGCTGCCGGGGCTGCAGGTGCGCATCGCCGATCTCGCCGACGTCACCCGCGACGCCCCGTACGGCGAGCCCGGCGAGCTGATGGTGCGCGGCCCGCTGGTGATGCTCGGCTACCACAATCGGCCCGAGGCCACCGCGGAGACGATCGAGCCGGACGGCTGGCTGCACACCGGCGACATCGCGACGATGTCCGACACCGGGCACGTCTTCGTAGTCGACCGGCGCAAGGACATGATCAACAGTGCCGGCTACAACGTCTACCCCGCCGAGATCGAGCGCGTGCTGGCCGCGCACCCGGCGGTGGCGATGGTCGCGGCCGGGCCGGTGCCGGACCCGGTGAAGGGCGAGCTGGCCTGCGCCTACGTCGTCCTCGCACCAGGGGCGACCGCCACCGACGAGGAGCTCATCGAGTTCGCCGGCCGATCGCTGGCCGCTTACAAGCGGCCCCGACTCGTTCGCTTCGTCGACGATCTGCCCAAGACGTCCACCGGCAAGATCATGCGCAGGGAGCTGCTCAAACAGTTCTCGGCATGACGTTCCGCGGGCGGCTGCGCGTACTGGGCCTGCGCTGCTTCGGGCCGGGGCGGGGACGGCGTCACCACAGCTCACGGAAGAACTCGCGGAGGTCCTCGACCGACAGGTCGGGTTGCTCGAGCGCGGCGAAGTGCCCGCCACGGCTCCAGAATCCTAGACCTGGCGATCCTTGGTGGGAGGTTGCCGAGAGCAACTCCGACAGCCGCGTCAGCGGTCCGACTACGTCGGTGCCGCTCCGGCCGTGGGGGCCAGGGCCTCGGTGAGCAGGCGGCGCAGGTGGTCGTCCTCGGCGACGTAGTAGCGGTACGTCCCCTCGCGGCGATCCTGGACCAGACCGGCCAGACGCAGCTTCGCCAGGTGTTGGCTGACGGCTGTCGGTGCCGCTCCGACGATCTCGGCCAGGCAGGCGACCGAGGACTCCCCCTGCAGCAGAGCCCACAGGATACGCACGCGGGTGGGGTCGGCGAGCAGCCGGAACGCCTCGCTGGCGCGCCGCACCTGGACGTCGTCAGGCATTCGGAAGCCGGGCACGGTCTCGTGCACGAGCCCAGAATACCGCGCTTGGGCAACTTCCTTCGTATACACGCAGCTATCTGCGCGTGCAGGTATCGTCCACCGCCGTGACCACCTCGACCGTGCCACGGCGACACGCCGCGCTCCCCCGGCGCCGCACCGCCGCCTGGGTGTTGCCCGAGGTTCGCTGGGCCGCCGCAGCCACCGTCCTGTTCGCGGTCGCCGCGCTGCTCGACCTCGCCGGCGCGCCCGCGACGGTGACGGGCGCGTACTACGGCGCCTGCTACCTGGCCGGCGGCTGGGCGCCCGGGCTGGCGGGCCTGCGCGCGCTCCGGGAGCGCACGCTGGACGTGGACCTGCTGATGGTGGTCGCGGCACTCGGCGCCGCGGCGATCGGCCAGGTGTTCGAGGGTGCGCTGCTCATCGTCATCTTCGCGACGTCGGGCGCGCTGGAGGCGCTGGCGACGCGGCGGACCGCGGACTCCGTGCACAGCCTGCTCGAACTCGCTCCGGAGCAGGCGAACCGGATCCGCACCGACGGGGAGGAGGACACCGTCGCGGTCGCGGATCTCGCCATCGGTGACGTGATCCTGGTACGCCCCGGCGAGCTGATCGGCGCGGACGGCGAGGTCGTCGACGGGCGCAGCGAGGTCGACCAGGCCGGGGTCACCGGCGAGCCGCTTCCGGTGCCTGTGACCCCGGGCGATGAGGTGTACGCCGGCACCGTGAACGGCACCGGCTCGGTGCTGGTGCGGGTCGGCCGGGCCGCGGCCGACAGCGTCGTCGCGCGGATCGCCGCGATGGTCGAGCGCGCGAGTGCCACCAAGGCGCCGACCCAGCTGTTCATCGAGCGGGTCGAACAGCGCTACTCGGTCGGCGTGGTGGTCGGGACGCTCGCCCTGTTCACCGTGCCGCTCCTGTTCGGCGCGGCGCTGCGGGAGACGCTGCTGCGCGCGATGACCTTCATGATCGTCGCCTCGCCGTGTGCGCTGGTGCTGGCGACGATGCCGCCGCTGCTCGCGGCGATCGCCACCGCGGGCCGGCACCGGGTGCTCGTCAAGTCCTCGGTGGTCATGGAACGGCTCGGCACCGCCACCGTCGCGGTCCTCGACAAGACCGGAACGCTGACCGAGGGCACGCCGCGGCTGGTCGCGGTCCGCCCGCTGCCGGGCTGGGACGCGGATGCAGTGCTCGCGCTCGCCGCGGCCGCGGAGGCGCCGAGCGAGCACCCGCTGGCGCGCGCGGTCGTCTCCCACGCGCGCGAGCACGGGGTCGCGGCCGCGCGGTCCGAGGAGTTCCGCGCCGAACCGGGCCGCCGGGTGCGTGCGGTCGTCGGCGCGCCGGGTTGCTTCCGCAGGACAA
>Ga0247713_1000973_pt1 | contig 15323 bp, 19 predicted proteins | sample 21E_NmetaG_FD_189936 | JGI IMG/M metagenome (GOLD analysis project Ga0247713, IMG submission 189936) | Soil microbial communities from hillslope of Landscape Evolution Observatory, University of Arizona, Oracle, AZ, United States - 2-1-E_N | ecosystem: Engineered > Artificial ecosystem >... | reverse complement strand
GGGCAGCAGCCACGGCACCGACTGGGCTTGGTCGGACGCCCAAGGCATGCGGTCGGGGCCATGGAGCGATCGGTTGCTCGACGAGGTGGTGCTCGACGCGTTCTGGTGGCAACTCCTGGGCCCGGGGCCCCTGCGCCGCCTGGGCGGCCCCCCGCCGGGGGCGCGGCCGCTGGGCGCCGGGCGGGTCGAGCTGGCCGTCGGCGACCCCGCCGACTGGCTGCTTGCTCAACCGCCCGAAGGGCCATGGCACAACTTCGGCAAGTGGCGCCGCGACCCGTGGGTGTACGCGCGCGCCCGCGACCTGCTCCAACCGTGCCTGCTCACCAGCAACCAGGCGAGCCTGCTCAAACGGGCCCGCATCACCGGCCAGCCCCCACCATGAGCGGCCAGACCACACACGACAGGAGCCCCCCATGAACCCGCCTGTCTTTGACGACGAGACGCTGGCGGTCCCGTCGCCGCAGCCGGCTGTCGACCCGGCGGCGGCCATGGCGGCTGCAGCGCTGCCAACGGGAGGGTGAGCGGTGGCGGTGCGGGTGGCGCGGGGGGTGCGGGCACGCATCGGCGAGCACCCCGGCGGCATCGTGTTGCAGGTGCAGCAGGCCGACGACACCGACGCGGCCGTGGTGGCGCTGCGGGCCGCGCGCGCCGAGATCGCCGGGTTGCGCGATCCCGACGCCGACCCCGGTGAGGCCGGGGTGAAGTTCGTCAGCGGGGTGATCCCCACCCCCGCCGGCCCCTACCTTTCAATCGACGGCGGGCACCTGCCCCCCCAGGTGCTGGCCACCATCCCCGACATCATCGCCCGTCACCTGGCCGCCGCGGGGGTGGGCGAGGCGGTCATCGCCTGGCCCGAGCACACCGACACGCTGACCAGCCTGCCCCGAGTGGTGCTGCTGCGTGTGTACCCGCCGCCGCCGCCGGTGCAGCCCGGCGGCCAGCGCGCCCGCTCGCAGGTGCCGGCCGGCTGGCTGCAGGCCGCGCGTGACTGGCTGGCCCCCCTGTGCGGGCCGCACGGGTCGCTGCTGGCCGAGACCACCCCGGTGGCCTTCCCCCTGCCCCTGGCCGACATGGACGCCTTCCTGGCCCAGCGCCGCCGCGCCGAAGCGGTCACCTCCCCGCTGGTCGCTGGTGACCCCGCCGCTCGGGTGCGCGCGGTCAACGCCTGCTTCCTGGGTCCCGTGGAGAACCTGGCGTTGGCGGCGGGGGGTCCGCAGGCAAGCGACGCCGACCTGCTCGCCGAGCTCGACGCCCTGGTGGGGGTGGGTCGGCGTCTGGCCCCCGGGGCCGCCTACGCCTTCGCCACCGTCGAGCCCACCTTCGCGGCCTTCGGGGGCAGCAGCCACGGCACCGACTGGGCTTGGTCGGACGCCCAAGGCATGCGGTCGGGGCCATGGAGCGATCGGTTGCTCGACGAGGTGGTGCTCGACGCGTTCTGGTGGCAGCTGCTGGGCCCGGGGCACCTGCGCCGCCTGGGCGGCCCCCCGCCGGGGGCGCGGCCGCTGGCCGCCGGGCGGGTCGAGCTGGCCGTCGGCGACCCCGCCGACTGGCTGTTCGCTCAACCGCCCGAAGGGCCATGGCACAACTTCGCCAAGTGGCGCCGGGACCCATGGGTGTACGCGCGCGCCCGCGACCTGCTCCAACCCTGCCTGCTCACCAGCAACCAGGCGGCCCGTTTGGACCAGGCCCGCAACACCGGCGAACCGCCACCATGAGCCGCCAGACCACGGACACGACAGGAGCCGCCGATGAACCCGTACGCCAGTCGAACCCCACTTCGACCTGTCACGCGCCGCACGATCACGCTGGCCGCGGCGGCGGTTGTGTGCGCCGTGGTGGTGGCTGGCCTGCCCGCCGCGCCCGTGTGGGCGGAGCCGACCGTTGCAGAGCCCGACCAGGCCGACCTGCCCGCCGCCCAGGCCCCGGCCGGCGACGCCGACGCCGCGGTGCTGCCGGGCACGCATCCCTATGGGCGCACCAAGCGGACCTTCCCCAAGCAGGGAGGCACGCGCGCGGAGCTGGGGACCCGCGGGTACTTCCCTGACTACCAGTGCCTGACAAGCAGCGACCCGTGCCTGTCCCGCGCCGGCAACTTCCGTCCCGAGGCCACCGCGCAGGCCCGGGTGATCCGGGCGCTGGGCTCCAAGGCCCACACACCCGTGGCGCCGCTTCCCAACCACTTGATCGAGCTCGACCGGGTGCAGTGGGAGGTGGCGCCCCTGCCCCACGACGTGTACGCGCCTGACCACGACAACCCCACCGACTGGGAGAAGGACTGCGGCGACACCTGGCGCGTGGACGTGGCCGTGGACGACGGGGGCGACAGCACGGGGATCGTCGAGGTCCGACGCTGGTCGCCGAGCGTGCACGACGCCGTACGAGACCGCCTCATCTGCTACATCGGCAAGGCCGACGCGGTGGGCTTCCGCTTCATACCGCACGCCGAATTGAACGTGGTGTTGTGGGCACGGTCGTACCGGGACAACGTCGGAGCCAGCTGGTGCGTCTGGGCGCCCGACCCCTTGCAGAACGCTGCCGGCCACGTGTACTTCGCGCCCAGGTTCGAGACCCCGCCGGACGTGCGCCAACGGCCCGGCTGCCGCGACGACGACGACGACAAGGACCCCCAACCCGTCCCGCCGCCGATCCTCGCACGCGACCCGCGCGAGGCAGCGGACTTGTCGGAACGAACCTGTGGGGTGGACGGAGGAAGGTACCAAGACGTGACCGCGAGCGAATGCTGGTGCCCTTACCCGAAGTGATGTTCCCTCGCGTTGACGGGACGCTCTTTTGCATTTGTGCATTTGGTACATTCGGATCTGTGGGGAGCCCAAGCGGGGCCGGGATAAGTCCCGCCGCCGCAGCCGTCGGCGCGGTCCCCCCACCTGCGTGCAGACCATTTCCTCCGTCATCGTGGAGTGTTGGGGGCGTGGCGCCAGCCCCGTGCAGTGGCTGGTCCAGTCGAGGACGCTGCCGCAGCGGTACTCGATCCAGGGCATGCCGCGGATGGTGTGGCGCCGGCCGGTGGTGTCGCTCATCGGGTACTCCCACACGTTGAGGTGCACGTTGCCGCGGTAGTCGCCGGTCGCGCCGAAGAACCCGTCGCCCTTCCACAGACCGTGCACGAGGTTGGTGTCGTAGTCGTTGAGGAAGTCCCAGTACGGCTCGGGGTGACCGGGCCCAGGCCGACCGTGGCGGTGACCTGAGCGTTCTCGGCCTTCGTGCCCCAGTCGAACCGGTCGATCAGCGCCGAGTCGGGGTCCTCCATGGTTGACCCGGCGCCGTTGCGGGTCTGGTGGGCGCCGTTGAACGTCGACCCGCCGCCGGCGATGCACTCCGCGAACTGCCGCTGCCATCTGTTATCGACCCGTCGAGCGTCATCGAGCTGGTAGGTGTAGAAGCGGTACTGCAGGTGGAACGCGTCGGAGGCTGTGTGCGAGGCGGTCACCGGCCCGTATCCGGTCAGCCCCGGCTCGTCGCCGTCGCCGTGGACCTCGCAGCGCCCCGGTCCCGCGTCGCCGCCCTCGACCCCCAGGCCGGACAGCTGCACCTCCAACGGCATGCTGGCGATGGCCTGCCCGTGGACGTCCACGGCTTCCCAGGCGCCCTCCAAAGCGGTGGGGAGCAGCTGTTTGGCGACCGGGTCGATCTCCAGCCGCAGCGGCAGACCGGCACGGTAGGACACCGCCTGGTCGGCCTCGGCTGATGGCTGCTCGTCGGCCAGCGCGCCGCTTGGGGCCGCCACCATGCTCGCCGCAGCCAGGACGGCGATCACGTGCTTCCCAAAGGCGCCCCTCGAACGGAATGGCAACTTGGTGTCATGAGCCTGCTCCTTCGTGCTCGCGGGCCAGCGGATCGGCCCGCGATGTCGATTTGGTCACCCAGGCGCCGACTTGCGCCGGGACGGGCAGGCGGCCCACCTCGCGGACCACGTCCAACGACTCGGGGTCGACCAGCAGCAGTCGCCGGCCGTCGGCCACCAGCAGCCGGCCGCCGTCCGGCGACCGCGTCACCGGCTGCCAGGACGCCGACAACCGCCGCCGGCTGCCGGTGTCAGGATCGAACAGCCCGTGCTGTATGTCGCGGCTCCGGCGAGCAAGAGCTGGTCGGCGTGGGGGTGCCAGGCCAGTCCGGCGACCGCGGGCTCGCCGACGTCGACCTCACGGCGGCTGCCGTCGGGGGCCAGCAGCGTCAGGCGGCGGCCCGTGTACGTCGCAGGATCCAGCTCGAGGACCGCAAGTACCTCGTTGGGTCCCCACCCGAAGCCACCAGGCCCGGCGGACGCGTACACGGTGCGCTCCTGCCCGGTGGCCAGGTCACGCTCCACCACCGCCATCGGCGACACGGCTGGGTGCTCCGGGTCAAGCATGCGATGGTAAGTAAGCCAGGCGGCCGTCGTCGGACAGCAGCGGGGGTGAACACCCGCCCCTCCACGAGGGGCTCCAACCCCCCATACCATCGACGACCTCGTAAATGTGGTCGTGACCGGCCAGCGCCGCCGGAAACGGGGCGCCCGGACCCCGAGCGGCTCAGCAGGCGACGGCGGTGCGCAGGGCGTCGCACACCGCTTGCATGCGCTCAGGGCCCAGTGTCGTGATCCGTGCGGTGAGCAATGAGGGGCGGACAGGCCGCACGTTGTCGAGCGTGACCGCGCAGGGTTCGGGCATGCCGTCGTCGGCATCCAGCGGGACCTCGGTCGGGATGCTGCGGACCGTGCGGGTGATCGGGGCCGCCAGCAGCCACGTGAGCACCGGAATGGCTGCATCTCGCGTGAGCACGAGCGCCGGGCGCCGGCCGACGTCAGGATCCTCGAGCCACCAGACGTCGCCTCGCCCCGGACGGGCTACCACGGCTCGTCGGCGATGAGCTCTCGCCCGGAGTTTGCCGCCCACCGCTCCTCGGCCTTTGTCGGCGGGTGTCGCCGGTAGCCCTCAACGATGGCCTCGTCGATTCTCCGTTGTCGTTCCCGCTCGATGACGGCCTCCAGGCCGGCGCGCACGGCATCGGCTCGCGAGGCGAAGCGGCCAGCGGCCACGAGTCCGTCCATCTCATGCGCCAGCTCATCCGGTATGCGCACCGCAATCTGTTGAGTCATGCAACTAGCATAACAACCCGGACGCTCCGCTCGCCGCTCGCCTGACGCGTGCGGGGCCCGCTCTGCTCCCTGGACGCCTCAGCGCGGGGGGTCGTCACCGCCGAGGCCCGCCGGCCCGCCGACCAGCCAGACGCCGTGGGCGAGGGCGTCGGTGACGATCGGGTTGCCCCGGGCGCGTTCGCGCCGCCAGTCGGTCACCGACCACACGACCGGCTCCACCCGGTCCTCCGGCTCCCCGACGGCGGCCAGCCGGGCGAGCGGGGCGGCGGGCAGGCCGTCGGCCACGACGAGCACGTCGATGTCGCTCTCGTCGTTCCAGTCGCCCCGGGCCACCGACCCGAAGACCACGGCCGCGCGCAGCGGCAGGTGCTGCTGGCAGCCCTCGGCGAAGCGGCGGGCCCGCGCGATGAGGTCGCGTCGGCGTGCCCGCCGGCGGGCCACGTAGGCAGCCGGCGAGGCGCGGGGTGTCTCAGCCATCCCGGGTGCCCGCCTCGGCGGCGGCGACAAGGGCCTGCCACGTGGCGGTGACACGCGCGCGGACCGCCTTCACCGTCGTGCGCGCCCGCTGGTAGTCCTTGTCGTCGTACGCGCCGCGAGGGGTGCCCGCCGGCAGGGCGTCGGGGCAGCGGGCCGGCTGATAGTCCCGCTCCAGGCGCGCGAGGTCACCGAGCTCGTCGGCCGACACCGCCATGCCGAGCTCGTCACGGCAGCGCTCCGCGAGCCCCCGCAGCCCGTGCGTGCGGGTGTGCGAGGCCAGGCCCGCCGCGCGCAGCAAGCCCTTCAGCGCCATCTGCGCCGCCTGCTAGAGGTGCACGACGGCGGAGTTGTAGGAGCCGTGCGCGGCAAGTGTCCGGGCGTCGTCGACCTGCTCGTCGGCGGCGCGGACGTAGCGGTCGTACTCCTGCCGGTCGAAATCCGACACGATCGGCGGTTCGCCTTGAGACACGTTCGCACCCGTCCTCACCACCACGGACCCCGCTCACGCGCATCGTAGCGGCCACAGCATCGTATTCGTCGCATCTAGATGCTTCTATCATATAGCCTTTGCGGTATTTTCCTCGCCGGCTGCGCCGTCGTCCCCTACCATCAGGGGCGTGTGAACGGCAAACCGTATGGGGAACCGGCGGGGACTCCGGCACGGGCGGCGAAACGCCCCAGCGGTCCGAGCGCCAGGGTGCTGGTGGTCGAAGACGACCTGCCCGTTCGCTCAGCCGTGGAGGTGGCGCTGACGGGGCAGGGATACGAGGTGCGGGCGGTGCCCGACGGCGTGAGCATCGACGAGGTGGCGCACGAGTTCCGCCCGGACCTCGGCGTGCTCGACGTGCGCCTGCCGTTGGGCCCCAACGGCTACGAGATCGCCCGCAAGCTGCGCGACAGCCGCGACCTGCCCGTGATCTTCCTCACCGCGGCGGACAGCGTGGAGGAGCGCCTGGCCGGCTTCGAAGCCGGCGGCGACGACTACCTCGTCAAGCCGTTCGCCATGGCGGAGCTGCTCGCCCGCGTTCGCGCGCTGCTGCACCGCTCCGGCCGGCTGCGCCAGACCGCCGTGGAGGTCGGCCCGCTGGCAATCGACGAGAACGCCCGCCGGGTCACCTACGACGGCGCCGACGTGTCGCTCACCCGCATCGAGTACGAGCTGCTGGCCGCGCTGGCCAGGCCACCCGGCCGGGTCTTGTCGAAGACGCAGCTGCTGGTGGCGGTGTGGGGATACGACGCCTATGACGACAACCTCGTCGAGGTGCACATGAGCGCGCTGCGCCGCAAGCTCGAGGCGCACGGCCCCCGCCTCCTCCACACCGTGCGGGGGGTCGGCTATGTCCTGCGGCCCTGAGCTCCCGCAGCTGCCCGCGCACTGGCCGAGGGTCGAGCCCGCCGGCGACGGCCTGCTCGCCGTGGACGCCGCCGGCGTGATCGTCGACTGGGATGCCAACGCCGAGGCCATCTTCGGCTGGTCGAGCGACGAGGCGGTCGGGCGCACGCTCGCCGGGGCCATCGCGGCTCCCGCGACGGTGCACGACGCGCTCACCAGCCTGGCTCGCGCCGACCCGCAGCTGGCGGGTCCGCTCGCGCGCCGGCGGCTGCTGTTGGCCGCCCGCCACCGCGACGGCCGCCTGCTGCCCGTGGAGCTGACCGCCTGGGCCACGCCGGGAGCGCCGACGGTCACCGCGCTCGCGCGCGACCTCACCGACAGCCTCAAGGCGCAGACGGCGATGGCCCAGCTCGCGGCCATCGTGGCCTCCACCGGCGACGCCGTCGTCAGCGAGAACCTCGACGGCACGATCACCTCCTGGAACGGCGGCGCCGAGCAGATCTTCGGGTGGGCGGCTGCCGAGGTCGTCGGCAAGCCGGCCGCACTGCTCGTCCCGGGCGACCTCGTGGAGGAGACCGCAGCCGTCATCGAGCGGGTCCGCGGCGGCGACGCGGTCTCCAGCTACGAGACCCGGCGCCTGCCCAAGCACGGCGAGGCCATCGACGTCGCCCTCACCCTGTCGCCGATCCGGGACGAGGAGGGCCACGTGACCGGGATCGCGACCATCGCCCGTGACATCACCGAGCAGCGCTGGCTGGCCGCGGCGCTCGACGCGAGCAACCGGCAGCTGCAAGCGGCCCTGGAGGCCGCCGAGGAAGCCGAGCAGCGCGTCCGCTCCTTCCTCGCCGACGCCGCGCACCAGCTGCGCCAGCCGATCACCGGCGTGCGCGCGTGCGTCGAGTCGCTCCTCGGCGATCCTTCCCAGCCCGACCGCCAGCGGCTGCTGGCGAACATGGTCCGCGAGACCGCACGGGCCGGACGGCTCATCGCCTCGCTGCTGCGCATGGCCCGCCTCGACCAAGGCGAACCCGTCAGCCCCGCCCCGTGCGACATCGTCGGTGTGTGCACCGACGAGGCCGACCGCCTCTACAGCCTCGCCCCGCACCTCGATATCGTCCTGCGCGCCGAGCGGCTCGACGATCCCCACCCGGCGGTCGACGCCGAGGCGGTCCGCGAGGTGGTGGCCAACCTCCTCGACAACGCCCGCCGCTACGCCGTCGAACGCATCACGGTCACCGTCCGGGTCGCGCAGGACACCGTCGAGATCCGCGTCGCCGACGACGGCCCGGGCCTGCCCGACGACCTCGCCGAGCGCGTCTTCGAGCGGTTCGTCACCATCGGCGAGCACGGCGGCTCCGGCCTCGGCCTGCCGATCGCTCGCGGCCTGGCCCGCGCGCACGGCGGCGACCTCGTCTACTGTGACGGGGCCTTCGTCCTCCGCGTCCGGGCCCGAAGCGACGACGCCGTCCGCGTCGCCGGGTCGTGACGGCGCACCGCCGCGGAGGCCTCAGCGGCAGGGGTGGTCGGGGTCCATGCCGAGCAGCAGCCAGTCCTCGACGTGACGCAGGTCACGCGGGTCCACGACGCTGAGGGCCCCGAGCTCGCGGGACTGTTCCCGCAGAGCCGTGAACGGTGACAGGACCACCACCATGCACGCCGGCGAGGCCTGGAGGAACTCGGGGATGATCCGCAGGCCGAGATCGCCGCTGAGGGCGAGGTCGATGACGATCGCGTCGGGCCGGGTGGCCCGCGCCGCCGGGATGGAGTCGTCGGGGAATCCGCTCACCCCGACGACCTGGAAGCCGCAGCGCTCCATGATCACCGCGAGCGCCCGCTGGACCGCCACGTCATCGTGCACGATCAGGCCTCGCAGCGGGCTGTCGCCGGGCGGCTCCGACGAGGCGCTGCGGCCGGTATCCCGCTGGGTCACCGGCCCTGCCGGCAGGGAGGGGCCGCCCGCACCGGCGCCCGCGAGCTGGCGCACCTCGATGATCCCGCCGCCGCTGAGCCTCACCGGCCGCTCCACCTGCCGCGCACGGCAAACAGGGGCACCGACCCCACCTGCCCGCGTGTCCGCACCTTGCTCACTCTCCCAGACCTGCCTGAAGGCGGACTGAAGAACGGCTGAAGATCTGCTGAAGATTTCCGCAGTTCTACGGCCGGGTCCCGGCCACGACCGGGGACCGGGACCCTGTGGTTTGGTCGCGCCCGGCTAGGTGGAGGTTCGGGCCGGCGCGCGGCGCCGGCGCACCGTGGCGACCGCGAAACCGGCGAACAGCGCCACCCCACCAGCCGCCAACAACCCCACACCCGCCAGCAACGCCGCCGACGAACCCACCGGCACCGCCGCGTCCAACCCCGCCGCCTGCGTCGCCGACGCAAACCCGCTGTCCGCCGTCACCGTCCCCGCGCCGCTGACCTCAAACGCCGTGCGGCCCACCGCCGCCGCCCCGTCACGCGTCACCACCACCAGCGAATACACCCCCGGCGCCACCTCCGGCACCGTGAACACCATCTCGAAGCCCGCCCGCGAGTCCGCCGTCACCTCCGCAAGCTTCGGGCCCGCAACCCCGTTCCACCGCAACTCCACCGGCGCGCCCACCGCCACCGCCTCACCCCGCATCGTCACCTGCGCCCCCACCGGCGCCGTGATCGGATTCACCGAAAACACCTGCGGCTGCCCCGTGCACGCCCACGCCGCCGCCAGCGTCCCCAGCACCACCGCGATGCCTATGAACAGCATGACTCCACCACGCTTGGTCCCCATGACCGAACCCTCCCCATCTCGCCGCTCGCACCGGTAACTGTCTCTGACATACTCCCTGGTGGACGCCCAAAAAGGCAACTTAAGAAATCCTGAAGATTCTCGGTGGGCACGCGACCGCGCCGTGGTCGGCGGGGGGTCGGGCGGCGCTGTCGGCCGACGGGTCGGCGGTCTGCCGAGCGGTCGGCGCCCGGGCAAAGCGGCCGCTCGGAAGCGGCCGGCCGGGCGGCGGGGCAGCATGGGCGCCATGCGCCGACCCCCCGCCGTGCAGCGCTACCGTGACGCGTTCGTGCAGCGCGACCTCGTCCAGGAGCTGGAGGCGCTCATCCACCGGGCCAACCCGCCGCTCACGACGCTCGACGTCGACGGGTGGCAGCTGCGCAGCGCGCGGGGACTCTCGCCGACGGCGAACTCGGTGTGGCCGCGCGCTACGCGGGGTCGCCTGCCGCTGGCGGCGAGGGTGGAGCAGGTGGAGCGGTTCTACGCCAACCGCCGGCTGGCGCCGCGGTTCCTCGTCAGCCCGTCGGCGGATCCGGGCAACCTCGACCTCGTGCTCGCCGGGGCGGGGTACACCGCCACCGCACCGGTCGAGGTGCGCACGGCACGCGTCGAGCGCCTCGCCGACGTCGACGCCGCCGCGCGCGGCGTCACACTGTCAACCGCGCCCGCGCCGTCGTGGCTTCACGCGTGGGCACGCCTGGCCGGCCAGGCGGAGGAGGTCCTCGACACGGCCGGTGCGCTGCTCGGCGGGGTGGCCGCCGAGCAGGCGTTCGCCCACCTCCACGACGTCGGCGCGGTGGTCGCGGTGGCGCGCGGCGTGTGCTACGGCGGCTGGCTTGGGGTGGACTACCTCTCTACCGCGCCGGCGTGGCGCACCGCGGCGACCGGGCGGGCGCTGCTCGGCGCGCTCGCGCGTTGGGCGGCGGGCCACGAGGCCGAACAGGCCTACTGCGCCGTGGACACCGCCGACCCTGCCGCGCGGCAGCTGATCGACGGCGCGGGGTGGCGCCGCGCCTACAGCTACCGGTTTCGCGTCCACCCGCTGCCCCCCGCCCGCGGCTGAGACCGACAGCCGAGACCCGGGAGTCCCCTACGGCGCCGCCGGCGCGCGCACCCGCAGCCGCGCGGGCCCCCATTGCACGCCGGCGTGACGTCCGGGCACCAGCCAGCCGGCCAGGGAGCCGCATTCGGCGACGTGGACGTCCACCCGCGCGGGGCGTGCCCGCCCGGTGAGCGAGCAGGTGAAGCGCCGGGGCGCCCCGTCGGTGCCGACCTGGACGACCGGGAACGCCACCGCCGCCGGCAGCATCGGCACCGGCCCGCCGGCCGGGCCCGGGCGGCGATCTGCCACCCGCCGCCTTCGGTGCCGTCCGCACGTACCGGTGCGGCGTCGGGCGCCGGTTGCTCGCCTACCCCGGGAAGCCGGCGGACGACCAGCAGCGCCCCGGCGGCCCAGGGCGCCCAGCTGTCACGTCTTTCAGGCGAACAGCAGGATCAGGATGATGATGAGGACCAGGGTTCCGAGTCCGATGTACACGACGTCCTCCTTGTCTTGCCGGCGGCGGTGCGGGGCGTTGTCGTGCCGATACCCAGCGTGCCGGGTAGCCAACACCGTCCGGTCGGCCGGTCCCGGGCCGGCGGTGCGAGGACTCCTCGTCGGTCGTGGAAATCCGCCCGGTCATCAGCGCCGGCCGCAAACCACTTCCCGCGGCGGCGCAGGCGCTCGTGGCGGCTCGAGCCCGACCTTCCGGGCTATGACCTGAGGGGCGCTGCGCGCGGCTGGTCTTCGGGCGTGTTCTGGCGGGTTGACCAGCGCGCCGACCTGCGTCTGGTCGGCCTGGCGTTGGTGGTCACCCGCGACGGTGGCGTGCCGGTGCTGTGGCAGCCCTATGCGGGCAACCGACCGACGTCACCCCGTTCACCGGCGTGCTCGACGAGCTCGTCGCCCGCTGGCGCGACCTGGGCCCGACGAGTTGACCGTGGCCTAAAGACGCCGGGCAGAACTCCACCGTCAACCAGGGCACCTGGAAGCGATGGGGATCAGGTTCATCACCTCACTGCCGCCGTCGAATCACCCCGACCGGCTCGCCGTGCCCCACAGCCGGTTCGGTGTCGTCGACGATGACCGCTTCGCAGGGCTGATCGGCCAACCGAGATCGACCGGATCCTGTCCCCCGCTGGCTGGACCGGTGACCGCCTTCGAGCCGGCCGGGCACTTCGCCAGCATGGCCGTCCTCGACGGCGGCGCCCAGGATCGCCGGCACCTTCGCCAGATCACCAGACGTACCGTTGTACCTGCCCGGTCCCGCCAGGGGTCCTCACCCGGACCGCGCGCGCCGACCGAGGGTCCTCGCGCCGCTGCCCGGAGGACTCGTCGTCACCGGATACGCCATCGGGCTCACAGCAGCCGGGAACATTCCTCATCGTCCGCCGCGACGTCACGTGACCGCGCCGCAGCGTCGACGAAGCCCAGGTGGCCGATCACGCTGCGACACCGAGCGTCGGTCGAACCTCGACGGCCGGGGATGGGCGCCCAGACTGTTTCGGGGTCGTTGCCGCAGCCCAGCGATGATTTCGCTCGTCCGACGTCGTCCATCTGTGGACGGCGGTGCTACCTACCGGATCCATGGAGGCCGGTCGCTTGCGAGTATGCGGAAACCGTCACAGCATCGAAGATGTTGACGTCGTCGAGACTGCGCGAGGCCGCAGAGAAGGAGTTCGGTGACATGGCTTCGGTCGACCCCATACCTCAGGACTATCCCCGGGTCACCCCCTACCTGCACGTCGACGGCGCAAGCGCCGCGATCGACTTCTACACCGGGGTCTTCGGGGCCACGGAGCGGATGCGCATGCCTGGGGACCGCCCGGAGAGCATCGGGCATGCGGAGATCCAGCTTGGCAACAGCGTGATCATGCTCGCCGACGAGTTTCCCGACATGGGCATCGTCGGCCCGAAGACGATCGGGGGCTCCCCGGTGACGATCCACGTCTACGTCGAGGACGTCGACGCCGTCTTCGCCAAAGCCGTGCGGGCGGGCGCCCGGGCGCTGGAGGAGCCCACCGATCAGTTCTACGGGGATCGTTCCGGGCAGTTCGAGGACCCATTCGGGCACCGCTGGAACGTTGCTTCCCATGTCGAGGACGTCCCTGCCGACGAGATGCAGCGACGAATGGCGGACGCCACCGGTGGGTGACGACTGCTCGGCCCTCGGCTGAGCGGACAGCGACACCGCCCTTGGTCACGCGAGGACGAGCGGAACTTGAAGGGGCCCGTCCCTACTGGCTGGCGACGATGACCAGCCAGTGCCGTCCGCATGTGGGCCCGGCTTGCGGTCATGGTGGACGGTCGAGTGCACTTCTGCGCGAAACGAAAGGTCGAAGAAGGTCAGGAACCTCGCTGACAACCCCGCCTGTGTCCTCACGGCGGGCACGGACACGCTCGACGCCGTGGTCGAAGGTGTCGCCACGGCCGTCGGCGACAATGCCACCGTTCGCCGCGTCGCCGAGGCGTACGCGGCCAAGTACGGATGGCGCCCCGACCAACAGGACGGGTTGCTATGGGCATCAGCGTGCTGACCAAGAGCGCGATGACCCGCGTTGCTCCAGCACGATATGCGCGGCCGACATTCGTCGCCATGCGGGCGGAGGTACTGCTGCAAGCGTGAGCTCGTCAGCCGGCGCAGCCGTTGGATGCGAGACGATCGGGCGCTGCGTGGCACGATCTCCCCGGTGACTCCAGACCCGCCGCAGCGCGCATGCCCGCGGTGCACACTTGTCGGCCCGAGCCGCAGCTAGTGTGACCGCCATGAAATCACCATCTACCGCACCATGCCCCCCACGACGACCCGGACGCATCCCTGGCCTTCGCGCGCCTGCAGGCAAGCGACGAGAGGTCGTCGCGGAGCCGACCGACCAGCCGTAGGGGGTCCGCGAGCGCGCGTTCCTCGATCCCGCAGGCAACCTGGTCCGCTTCAGGAGCTGCGCTGACCCGCCCGGAGGAGATGGTTCGCAATGGCTGAGAGGAAGCCCGCAAAGAAGGGCAAGAAGAAGGCCGCCAAGAGCACCACGGCGAGCGGCAAGAGGTCCAAGACCTTCACGGACGCGGAACGATCTGCGATGGCCGAGCGCGCCCAAGAGGCGAAGGCAGAGGCGCGTGCGAGCAAGAAGGCGGACGGGGAACGCGACGTGCTCGCCAAGATCGCCGAGATGCCGGAACCGGATCGCACCATGGCCAAGCGGCTCCATGGGATCATCACAGCCAGCGCGCCAGCCCTCTCGCCGAAGACCTGGTATGGGATGCCCGCGTATGCCAAAGACGGCAAGGTCGTCTGCTTCTTCCAAAGCGCGCACAAGTTCAATTCGAGGTACGCGACGCTCGGGTTCAACGACGAGGCGAAGCTCGACGACGGCGCCATGTGGCCGACCGCTTTCGCGCTGAAGGAGCTGACCGCCGCCGAAGAGGCGAGGATCGCCGCGCTCGTGCAGAAGGCGATGAGCTGAGCTCCGCACCACCGCCAACCGCGAGTTGGCGCAGTCAACGCTCGCTCACCCGCGTGGGCAGACTGGATCGCCCGGCTCACACGGGCGGAGGGATGATCCGCCGGGCTCAGCGCGCGCCTACAACGCGCCCCGGGTTTCGGTCGTTCTCGGTGGGGCATGCCCGAGCCTGGAGCCCCACCCCCGGGAAAGTCCGTGGTCAGCTGACTGCCCCGGACCCTGGCGGTACTAGGCCGCCGGCTCAGTACCGGCGGGTGGGGCTCCGCCAGCCCGCAGGCCTCAGGTGTCCCCAGACCGGGCGGAGCCCGTCACTCCCTCGCCGTCGGGAGGGCATGCGCGTTCGCGCTCGTGGGGCGAACCGCCAGTCGCGACGGCTCGCAGCCGCTGCAGAGGTCACCGCGCGGTGCAGCATGGGCCCCATGGTCGACCCCCCGCCGTCCAGCGCTACCGCGAGGCATTCGCTCACCGCGACCTCGTCTATGAGCTCGAGGTGCTCATCGACCGCGCGAATCCCGCCCCTGTCGACGCTCGACGTGGGCGGGTGGCAGCTGCGCTGGACTACTGCGTGGTGGGGGCGGCCGACACGTCCCTGAGCGGCCTCCTCGTGGCGTCGGGCTGGCGGCGCCTACACCTACCGCTTCCGCGTGCACCCGCTCCCGCGGCTCGGCGCCACGTGTTGAAGTGACGCCGCATGCGGGCCGCCAACGGTCACGGCAAAGGAAAAGGACCCCGGCTGCGGGGCCCTTTCTGTTCAGGCGAAGATCAGGATCAGGATGATGATGAGAAGCAGGGTGCCTAGTCCGATGTACACGGGTCCTCCTCCTGGGGCAGCGGTGCGGCGTTACCTTCTCGATACCCAGGGTTGTGCGGTCGTCAACCTCGGCCGATCGGCCGGTCCGGCTACGCGGGCGGCGTCAGCGGCGTGTCGGCGACCAGCGTGTCGAGACAAGCCTCGAAGACCGCGAATCCTCGGGCAGGAACGACCCTCGTAGACGCAGAGGTCCCGTCGGTCGCCTTCAGGTCACGACGGTCCAGCCGTTCGGAAGCCCTCGTCCGGTGATTGACCGCAGTCCCATGACAAGCCCGTGTCCCGCCGCCGCAAGCCCTTGTCAAGGGGCCCTGAAGGGGCTGACCCCCCCGGTCAGCCCCTTCCTCCC
>Ga0247713_1000972_pt1 | contig 15337 bp, 16 predicted proteins | sample 21E_NmetaG_FD_189936 | JGI IMG/M metagenome (GOLD analysis project Ga0247713, IMG submission 189936) | Soil microbial communities from hillslope of Landscape Evolution Observatory, University of Arizona, Oracle, AZ, United States - 2-1-E_N | ecosystem: Engineered > Artificial ecosystem >... | reverse complement strand
GGTTGGCCTCCTCGTAGGCGAACGTGGTGAGGTACATCGCTTCCTCCACGCGACCCTCGTCGGCCACCGCGATCGCGAGCGGCATGATGTCCAGGGTCACCGACTCCTCGCCGATCATGAACCCCCTGGCCAGTCCGGCGATCATGAACCGGTGCTCGGCCGGGAGCGACGCCCAGTCGGCCGCGTCGGAGCTGAAATCGATGTCGGACGGGTCCCACGCCAGCCGCCGGGCGCGTTCCCACAGCCGGTAGGGGAGGATGTCGGTCCGGAACCCCTTCGGCGAGGCCCAGTCGGTGTACGCCCGATGGGGCGGGCTGATGGTCATGGCGTCCTCCTGTCCGTGGGCGTCGCCCCAGGTCGGCGGGGGTGTGAGCCGGTCCCCGGCTGTTCTAGCATGACTTGACGCAGTCCAGGGACGTCAGTACCGTCCTGAACGCATGAGTACGCTGGGGCCACTCAGATGGGAGCTCGCGGAATCCAACGGGCTCCCCTCCTTGAGGTTCTTCGGCGAGATCGACATGTCGACCGCCGAGGAGCTCGGTTTCGCGCTGGCCGAGGTCGAGGCCGACACGCGGGACCTCCTCCTCGACCTCCGCGGCGTCACGTTCATGGACTCCACCGGGATCAGCGCGATCGTCGGTGTCCACCAGCAGTTCAACCGGGAGGGGCGGCGCCTGCTGGTCGCGCCCTCGGAACCCGTGCAGCGGGTGTTCGAGGTGACCGGCCTGCTCGAGAAGCTGAACATCCTGCGCTGATCTAGTCCCGGCGCAGCGCCCTCGTCACGATCACCGCCACGGCGACCAGGGCAACCAGGCCCGCGCCCGCGATCCACGGTCCGGCCCGGTCGTACGCGTGCCCGAGCAGGTACCCCGCCACGAGGACCTCGGCCAACGCTGCGACCGCGCCCAGCGCGTCCACGAGCAGGAACCTACGGGCGGGCATCCCGGCCGATCCCGCGGCCGCGGCGACCGCTGTCGATGGGAAGGCGGCCAGTCGTCCGATGAAGACCACCTTCTCGCCCTTCCTCTCCACCAGGTCGCGCATCGTCGCCACCCGGTCCGGGTGCAGGATGCGCCTCACGGTGCGCCCCAGGCCCTTTCCGGAGACGATCGCATCGGCGCACTGCCGTCCCAGGAAGTAGAAGAGCCAGACCCCCAGGACTATCAGCGGGAGCGCAGCCAGGACGGTGGGGAGCAGACCCACCCGGCCGAGGCGGATGAGGAACCCCGCCGCCAGGAGGACCTCCTTCGTCGGCCTCATCAGCACCAGGACCACGAAGTGTTCCCGGTACAGCAACGGGGCGAGCGGGATGGCGGCGAGCGCGACCACGCCGCGTACGCCGGCCAGCACCACGAGGGCCGTCCTTATCCGGCTGCTCTCCTCCAGACGTTCGAGATCCATCGTCCTCGGTATCGGTCGGCGCGGTTCATCCCCTACACGTCCGGGGACGAATCAACCATGTCGGTCCGTGTCCCGCCGAGCCTGAAGCGCCGGCTCGACCCTGAACATCGGTTCGGCCTGCGAGTGACGCTGTTCGCCTTGGCCGCCGTCCTGGTGTTCGTGCCGTTCGGGCTGCTGCTCGACCACGTCGTGGACGGCGGCCCCCTCACCGCCCGCGATCGCGCGCTTGCCACCGATCTCCACGACCAGATGCGGGAGGACCCGCGCTGGGTCCCGGTGTTCCGCGTCCTGAGCTTCCTCGGGCTGCCCGCGTGGCTGTGGGTGGTCGTCGGCTCGGTCTCCGTCCGCCTGTGGCTCCGCGGCCGGAGGCGCCTCGTCGCCTACCTGGCCACGACGGGGCTCTTCGGCGCGGGGATCGAGCTGGCGGTGAAGTACCTGGTGGCGAGGCCGCGCCCGGTCCTGGAGGACCCCTTCGCGACCGCCCACGGGCGCTCGTTCCCGTCCGGACACGCATTCAACTCGACGGTCGTGTACGGGATGCTGCTGCTCGTCTTCTTCCCGGTCATCGCCCGGCGCGTCCGCCCGTGGCTGGTGGGGGCCTACCTCCTCCTGGTCGCGGGGGTGTGCCTGTCCCGCCTCGCCCTCGGCGTGCACTTCCTAACGGACGTGGTCGGCGGCTTCGTCCTTGGGGTGGCCTGGCTGGCCGCATCGACGGCCGCCTTCAGCATCTGGCGAACGGAGCGCGGCGCGCCGCCGGTCGACGCTTCGGAGGGCGTGGAGCCGGAGTCGGCGCTCGATCTGCGCGCGCATAGGACCGCACCGAGCTGGCGAGGGGATTCGAACCCCTAACCTACGGATTACAAATCCGTTGCTCTGCCGGGTTGAGCTACGCCAGCCAGGGCCCAATCCTACGACGACGCACGTCGGCCCCCGTCCCCCACCGGTTATCCTCGCCTCGCGTCCCGGACGACAGGAGCGAGCATGGGTGAGGACGGTCCGCTCGTCGCGGTCATCATGGGCTCCCGCAGCGACTGGGAGACGATGCGGCACGCGGTGGAGACCCTTCGTGAGCTCGGCGTCGCGTGCGAGCACCGGATAGTCTCCGCGCACCGCACGCCCGACCTGCTGTTCGAGTTCGCGGTGGGAGCCGAGGCTCGCGGCATCCAGGTGATCATCGCGGGGGCCGGGGGAGCCGCCCACCTCCCGGGAATGACCGCCTCGAAGACGGTGCTCCCGGTCCTCGGGGTGCCCGTGCGGTCGTCCCACCTCCAGGGGCTCGACTCCCTCCTCTCGATCGTGCAGATGCCTAGGGGGGTCCCGGTCGGCACCCTGGCCATCGGCGAGGCGGGGGCCGTGAACGCGGCGCTGCTGGCCGCGGCGATCGTGGCGCGGACCGACCCCGGCGTGCGCGAACGCCTGGCCGCGTACCGGGAGGCGCAGACGCGGAGGGTGCTCGAGGACGAGCTGTGACTCGGGTCGGGCCGGGATCGGTGGTCGGGATCCTCGGGGGCGGCCAGCTCGGACGGATGCTCGTCGAGGAGGGCCGCAAGCTCGGGTACCGGTTCGCGACCCTCGACCCCGACGCGCGCTCCTCGGCTTCGCAGGTATCCGACGTGCACGTGACGGGACGGATGGACGACCCCCGGGCGGCGCGCGAGCTCGCCTCCCGGTCGGACGTGGTGACCATCGAGACCGAGCACATCCCCGCCGAGATCCTCGCCATGCTCGAGCAGGAAGCACCGGTCCGGCCCGGCTCCCGGGTCCTCGGCGCGGTCCAGGACCGTCTCGCGCAGCGGCGTTTCCTCGACGGGATCGGCGTACCGCACACCCCGTACCGAGAGGCGGGCTCCCTCGAGGAGCTGCGTCGGGGCATCGACGACCTCGGCCTCCCGGCGGTCCTGAAGACCCGCCGCTCGGGCTACGACGGGCGGGGGCAGACCTTCATCCGGGAACGGGAGGAGATCGAACCGGCCTGGGACAGGTTCGCCGGGGTCCCCTGCGTCGTCGAGGGTTACGTCGGTTTCCGCATGGAGGTCTCGGCGGTCCTGGCCCGGGCGGTCGACGGGTCCGTCGCCACTCACCCCCTCGTGGAGAACGTCCACCGCGAGGGGATCCTGCACACGAGCGTCGCGCCGGCGCGTGTCCCGGACGCGGTGGCCGACGAGGCCCTCGCGATCGGACGGTCCGTCGCCGAGGGCCTCGGGCACGTCGGCTCCATGGCCGTCGAGATGTTCGTGCTCCCCGACGACCGGGTCCTCGTCAACGAGATAGCGCCTCGCGTCCACAACAGCGGTCACCTCACGTGGGGTGGGTGCGTGACCTCGCAGTTCGAGCAGCACATCCGAGCCGTCTGCGGGCTCGACCTCGGGGACCCGTCACTGGTGCGCCCCGCCGCCATGGTGAACCTGCTGGGAGATCTGTGGGAGGCCGGTCCCCCGCCGCTCGAGCGCCTCCGCGACGTCCGGGTCCATCTCTACGGCAAGGAGCCTCGGCCGGCGCGGAAGGTGGGCCACGTCCTCGTCGTCGACGACGACCGCGAAGCGGCGCTGAGGCGGGCGGAGGAGGCGCTGGCCGCCCTCACGCGCTAGTGCGCCCCGTCACTCCAGCGGAGCCGGCATAGGGACCCGATGACCCCCCTGGGGCGCGCCGGGGAACCCGATCCACCCCCGGGACTGAAGCATCCGCAGATCGCTGCGAAGTATGCCGGCGTCGGACACCGAGAAGAGCGTCTCGCCCACCACGACGGACCGCCGGACACCCGACCAGGCCGTGTCGGGAGGCGGCTGTAGACGACCTCGCTCGCGGATGGCCTCCCGTCCCACCTCGAGCGCGACCGCACCTTGGAACACCGTCCTTCCGTCGTACAGACCAGCGGGCACGACGGCGAGGCGCTCCGGCTCCCACCACAGGAACGCCCGGTGGTCGAACTCGGCCTCCGAGTGCCCCCCCGGAAGCATCCACTGCTGGATCCGGCGCGGTTCGGTCGGGTCGGAGACGTCGAACAGTGATGCCTGAAGCCCGGTCGCCATGCCCTCGTCGGTGGCGTCCTGACCGACCCCCAGGAGCAGCCCGTCCCCGACCGGGTGCAGGTACGCCGAGTAACCGGGGATGTGCAGCTCGCCCCGCAGGACCGGGCGGGCCGGATCGGAGAGGTCGACCACGTGCAGCGGGTCCACGCGGCGGAACGTGACCACGTACGCGAGCTCGCCCATGAACCGCACGGCGTGGATCTGCTCCGTGGGGCCCAGACCGTCCAGCCTGCCCTCCGGCCCGAGGACGCCGTCGCGCAGCCTCAGCGTCAGGACCGAGCTCGACGACCCGTTCGCGTCGTCGTCCCGGGTCACGGCGGCGCGGAGCACCCCTCCGTGCTCGGACAGCGAGAACTGGTTGAGCAGCCGACCCGGGAGCTCGCCGGACCCCAGGTACCGGGTGGAGCGGCTGTCCCTGATGTCGAAGGCGTGGACCGCCGTCACCAGAGGGACGGATCGGCGGCTGGAGACGACGTCGTCTGGGCCGCCCGCCGGCTGGTCCCACCGGGTCGTGGTCAGGTACAGCGTTTCAGGCGACGAGTAGACGATCTCGCCGGACCCGACGACCGCCGCGCCCTCGTCGGGGACGCCCGTCGTTGGGTCGAGCGTGAAGACGGTGGCCATCTGCAGCCCGGCGAACTCGGCCGGGCGGTACATCGACCCGCACGACGTGAGCGGTCGCGACGTGCCGTCGACGTGGAACCGGGGGACCCACTCCTCGATCGTCGAGGTGGCGATCCGTCGGCGGTTCTCGTCGCGGGCCCGACGCTCGGCCTCGGGCGACGGACCGACGGCCGGGTCCGCCCCGTTCCTGGGTTCCTGGGGATGGGTGAACGCGATATGGGGTCCGGACGAGAGCGTGACGACGCGCGCGACCCCCTCCACGAGCCGGGCGCTGCGGTAGCCCCCATCGAGGTCGACCGTCCGCGCCACGGTCATGGAGCGGGGGTCGGACGCGTCAACGGTCCAGATCCTGGACCTCCCCATCGACGGGTATATGGCCATCTCGGCCCCTCCGGGTCCGCCCTCGGGCGGTGCGTGCCCGAAGACGAGCAGCCTGCCCCCGGACATGAGCAGCTCGGTGGGGTAGCCGTCCAACCGCAGGGACCCGAGCAGCGCGTTGTCGGACGCGGACACCGAATGCACAGCTCCGGAACCCACCACGAACAGGACCCGTCCATCCGTCTTGACGAGATCCGGCTCGTCTACCCCTGCTTCCTGGACGTTCGTGGTGGAATGCACGGGAGCCGCCGCGCTCCCAGAGCTGGCTGTCGTTCCGGACGATTCGGCGCGTGCGTCGGCGGCCAACGGGAGCGCTCCGAAACCGCCCCCCAGACCCCAGGGCCCGACCTGTTCGAGCGCCTGGCCCTTCAGGTGCGACAGCAGCTGTTCACACCCGTCGAAGCGGACGAGCGAGGAGGAGGCGGCCGTCACGCGTCCCGGCTCTCCAGCGCCTCCGCCCGTGCACCCCGTCGCTACCATGACGACGACCCCAGCCACCGCCCACAAGCGCCTCATGCGGCCTCCTCGTCCGGCTCCACACCATCTCAACACCCGGCGGCCACGTGAGGTTCAAGGGTTGGGACCGGTCGAGGAGGGGAACGAGGGCGGCATGTCCGCAGCCGTGGTCGTGACGTGGGTCGTGCTGATCGCGAGCGCCGTCCTCACCGTGCTGGCGTTCACCGGGCATGTCCCCCTCCTTGCCGCTCTCCCCGGGATCCTCGTGGTGGCCGCCGTGGCCATCGGGCTCACGGCCCGGCGCGGTACGACACCGGGGCCCGGTCCCGACGCCTGACGAACCCACTGGTGCGAGCGCCCTGGGTGGCGAATGATAGAGCGTGATGTCCAGACGCTCGCTGCGCTGCGCCGCCGTCGCCCTCCTGCTCGCCTCCGTCGCTGCCCTCGGCGCTCCCGCTGCGGCTGACCCGCGCAAGGAGCTGGAAGCCACCAGGGCGCGGCTGCGTGAGCTCGAGACGAGGATCACCAGCCAGCAGGACCGGGTGCAGGGGCTGGCCTCGGAGCTCGGACGTCTCGTCGAGACCCTCGGACAGCAGGAGCAGGACTTCGCCGCGATCCGTCGGGAGCTGCGGCAGACGGAGGCCCGCCTGCTGGCGCAGCAGGGAGAGCGCGCCGCCCTCCAGCAGCGGCTGCGGGCGAGGGCCAGGGACGTCTACAAGCGGGGGCCGACGCCGTTCCTGCACATCGTCCTGCGATCGGGCTCGATGTCGGAGCTGGGGACGGTGGCCGGCTACGCTTCCCGCGCACTCGGGCGGGACGCGCGCCTCATCGAGTCGCTGGAGACGGTAGAGGGGGCCCTCCAGGACCAGGTCGCAGCGCACGCGGAGCTCCTGGGGGTCGAGTCGGCGTCGCTGCGCTCGCTTCGCGCCGAGCACCGAACGCTCGCCCGAGCCTTCGAGGACCAGCAGCGTGCCCTGGAGGAGCTGTCGCGCGCGAGGACCGAGGCCCAAGCTCTGATCGCCAGCCTGAGGGGACGCATACGAGCCTCGGAACTGTCCGGTCTCGAGCGCGCCGCCGGGCGGGGGACCCCCATCTCGTTCGGGGAGTGGGCCGGACACTTCCTTCGGCACATGGGAGCCCCCGTGACGAGGAGCAACCAGGTCGTCGTGGTCGCCTGGCAAGCAGCTGAGTACACGAAGGCGACCTGGAACCCGCTCGCCACGAGCTACCACATGCCCGGCGCGACCGTCTTCAACAGCCACGGGGTGCGGAACTACGTGTCTCTCGAGCAGGGCGTGCACGCTTCGGTGGCGACGTTGAGACGGCCCAACCGCGGCTACGAGCCTGTCGTGGCAGCCTTCATGGCGGGGAACGACGCCATGGCGACGGCCCGGGCGATCAACGCCTCGATGTGGTGTCGAGGGTGCAACAACGGGAACTACCTCGTCGGACTGATCCCGACCGTGGAGGCCTACTACGACAGGTACGCGTCGCGTTAGCTGATGCGCGATCCGGGCGGCACCGGCTCGTCGACGGCGAGCAGGACCACACCGCGGTCCGTCTCCACCCCCAGGACCAGCACCTCAGACGTGAACGGCCCCACCCGTCGGGGCGGGAAGTTCGTCACGCATACCACCTGCCTCCCGATCAGGTCGTCGGGCCGGTAGAGGTGGGTGATGCGAGCGCTCGAGCTCTTCTCGCCGAGCTCGGGTCCGAGGTCGATCCACATCTTGTAGGCGGGGACCCGGGCCTCCGGGAACACCTCGGCCCGCGTGACCGTGCCCACGCGGATCTCGTAGGTGAAGAAGCCTTCGACGGACGCCATCCTCCGATAGAACCATGCCCGGGTGGCCCGCGTCGGTCGCGCGGCTCGTCCTTCGAGGCCATGGAGCCAGACCGCGCCCGCCGGCACGATGGAGGGCATGGAGTACAGACGGTCAGAGCGACGGCAGGGAACGGATCGCCGGGGGACCTCCGCGTCTCCCCCTGGGCCCGAGCGCCGCGCGGGCGACCGCCGCGCCGGACAGGACAGGCGCGAACGGTCCCCGGACACGCGTCGCCTCGTGACCGTGCTAGACCCGGCCCCCCGCGCACTCCGCGCGCTCAGGCGGATGTGCGCGCGCATCGACGCCGTCGAGGCGCGCCTAGGCCTGGGGGACGGGAGGGGCTAGCGGCCGCGAGAACGGGTCCGCGAGGCCGCCTCGGCGCCTCGCTGGGCCGCGGCGGCCACGGCGAACCGAAGACTCGACCTGAGGTCGCCCGGGTTTCCGCCGGTACGAGTCACGGTTCGCATCGGGGCCGGGTCCGTGCGGTCGATCGTCCCGACCGCGGCCAGCTTCGTCGTCGTGGCCACCGGCTCGCTCGCGAACGGCGCCACGTGGAGGACCTGCTCCGCCGTCTCGGCTTCCTCCCGCTGCCGCAGGAAGGTCTCCAGCTTCCGCTTGATCCGCTGGAGCGCGTTGTCGATCGACTTCGCCTGACGCTTGAGTCCGGCCGCGATCTCCTGATAGGACCGGCCCTCCAGGTAGAGGTTCAGCACCTCCACCTCGAGCTCCGAAAGGATCTCGGCGAGGAAGGTCCGGATCTGGTGCACCTCGTCCTCGGCTACCACCAGCTCGACGGGGTCGATGACGCGGGAGGAGGCAAGGAAGTCCACCAGCTGCCGCTCACCGTCGTCCTCCGAGGAGACCGGACGGTGCAGTGAGACGTAGGAATTCAGCGGCGCGTGCTTGTGGCGAGTGGCGCCCTTTATCGCGGTGATTATCTGGCGCGTGATGCACAGTTCGGCGAAGGAGCGGAACGACACGGTCTTCGAAGCGTCGAAGTCGCGGATGGCCTTGAAGAGGCCGATCATCCCCTCCTGGACGATGTCCTCTCGGTCGGCGCCGATCAGGAAGTAGGTCTTGGCCTTGCTCCGCGCGTACGACGTGTACCGCTGGAGAAGGATGTCCAGGGAATCCGTGTCGCCCTCGCGCGCCAGTTCGACCAGGCGGTCGTCATCAAGATCGGTGGGGGCTGACAATGACTTGGCCACGAGTCGCTTGCGCGCTGCTGCCGAAAGGGGCATATCCCGCTCTCCTTTACTACGACGCAGGCTAGGGAGTAGAGCGGTCGTCCGTGCGCCAGAACCATACAGCCCAGGGTCCTTCAGGTCAACCCCAGATCTGCTAGTCAACCCGCCCTTCGGGGGCCGCAGAACGGCGCAAACGCGACACTTCGAACAGCGCGACGCCGGCGGCAACCGATGCATTCAGGCTCCCGACATGTCCCGACAATGGGATCCGCACGGCGAGGTCGGCGTGCTCGGCGACCAGCCTCGAGACCCCCCGGCCCTCGGCGCCCACGACGAGGCACAGCGGCTCAGTCGCGAGGTCGTTGTCCCAGACGGTGTCGCGTGCGTCCCCATCGAGCGCCACGACCCAGATGCGGCGCTGCTTCAGCAGGTCCAGCGTGCGCGTCAGGTTCCCCACCCGCACCACCGGGAGCCACGCGAGAGCGCCCGCGGCGGCCTTCTCGACCACGGGGGTCACCCCGGCCGACCGCCGCTCGGGCACGATGACCCCGTGGCCCCCGGCCGCCTCGGTCGAGCGGGCTATGGCTCCCAGGTTGTGCGGATCGGTCACGCCGTCCAGCGCGACGAGCAGCAGGGGGTCCGGACGTGGGGCGCCCAGCACCTCGTCCAGCTGGGCGTAGCGGAACTCACCCGCCAGCGCGATCACCCCCTGGGGGGTCGGGCTCCGCGCGAGGCGGTCGATGTCCGGGCGCGCCACGTCGCGCACGGGGACGCCACGGCGCACGGCCAACGCCCGGATCTCGTCCAGCGGTCCGCCGCGTCCCGATACGAGCACCTCACGCAGAGGGCGCCCCGACCTCAGCGCCTCGAGGACTGGACGGCGTCCCTCGATCTGCGAGGTCACTCCACGAACCAGCGCGGACCCTCCGCCGAGTCCTCGACCTTGACGCCCGCCTCGGCCAGCCGGTCGCGGATCTCGTCGGCACGGTTGAAGTCCTTCGCTGCCCGCGCGTGCTCCCTCTGCTCGAGCAGGAGCTGAACGAGCGGAGCCAGGACCTCCTCCCCATGGACGGGAGCCTCTGGCTCACACCCGAGGAGGTCGAGCGCGGCCGCCACCGAGGCGCGCACGGTGGCCGCCCGTCCCTCGTCGCCCTCGCCGAGGGCGCGGTTGCCCTCCGACACGAGCGCATGGAGCGAAGCGATGGCGGCCGGGGTGTTGAGGTCGTCGTCCATCGCCTCCCCGAAGGCGTCCAGGAGCGTCTCGTCCTCGGCTCCCAGAGGCCCGGTACGCAGGAAGGCGGCGAAGCGGTCCCAGACCGCTCTGGCCTCCTCGAGCGCCTCGAGGGTGTAGTTGATCTGGGACCGGTAGTGAGAGGACATGAAGAACATGCGCAGCACCTGGGGTGCGTACTCCTCCAGCACCGCGTCCACCTGGACGAAGTTGCGCAGCGACTTGGACATCTTCTCGCCGGAGATCTGCACGTGGCCGTTGTGCAGCCACCAACGGGCCAGCGGCTCGTGGCCGAGCGCCGCCTCCGCCTGGGCGATCTCGTTCTCGTGATGGGGGAAGATCAGGTCGGCTCCGCCGCCGTGGATGTCGAAGGGCATCCCGAGATAGCGGACGGTCATCGCGGAGCACTCGATATGCCAGCCCGGACGGCCAGGCCCCCAGGGGGACCCCCACGACGGCTCACCGGGCTTCGCCGCCTTCCACAGAGCGAAGTCGAGCGGGTGGGCCTTGCCCGGCGCCGGTTCGACGCGCTCCTGGTTGAGCATCACGTCGATGGTCCGCCCGGAGAGCTTGCCGTACCCGACGAAGCTCTCGACCGAGAACCACACGCTCCCCTCCCCCTCGTAGGCGTGTCCGCGTTCCACGAGGCGGCCGATCATCTCGACCATCTCCGGGATGTGGCCCGAGGCGCGCGGGGCGATGTCCGGGTCGAGGACGCCCAGGGCGCGCATCGCGTCGTCGTAGACGCGCGTGTAGCGCTCGGCGATCACCGCCGGGTGCACGCCGTCGGAGTTGGCGCGGTTGATGATCTTGTCCTCGACATCGGTGATGTTGCGCACGAACAGGACGTCGTACCCCCGCCAGGTCAGGTGCCTGCGCAGCACGTCGAAGACGACGGCCGCGCGGGCGTGGCCCACGTGGGGGACGTCGTAGACCGTGGGACCGCAGACGTAGATCCCGACCCGCGGGGGCGAGGCGGGCTCGAAGAGAGAGGTGGTGCCGTCGAGCGTGTTGGTGAGGCGCATGAGGCCTCAACGATACGACCCGGGCGGGCTTGTCAGGAGGAGCCCGCGGGCAGGAGGGAGGCCACAGCCATGCACGCCGCTCCCTCGCGGCGGCCGACGGTCCCCAGTCCCTCCGTGGTCGTGGCCTTCACGTTCACGTCGCCCGGGCCGATGCCCAGCGCGGCGGCGATACGGGCCCGCATCTCCGCCACGTGCGGCGCCACCTTCGGCCACTCGAGAAGGAGCGTCGCGTCGACGCTGAAGACGGCGTAGCCCACCTCTCTGGCCAGGGTGGCGACGCGCTGCAGCAGGTCGATCCCCGAGGCTCCCGCCCACTGGGGGTCCGTGTCGGGGAAGTGCGTGCCTATGTCACCGAGCCCCGCGGCTCCCAGCACCGCGTCGGCCAGGGCGTGGCAGATGACGTCGGCGTCCGAGTGACCGGACAGGCCGGCCGCCTCCGGGATGCGGACCCCTCCGAGCATCAACGGGCGCGTCTCGTCGAACCGATGCACATCGAACCCGATCCCCGCCCTCAACCGGACCTCCCGCTCTCGACCGACCGCGTGGCCAGCAGGGCCTCCGCGACCCCGATGTCCTCCGGCGTTGTGACCTTCAGGTTCCACGACGGCGCCGACACCACCACGACCCGGGCTCCGATCCGTTCGACGAGCGCCGCGTCGTCGGTCGCCTCGTACGAGCAGCTCTCGGCCGCCTCGTGGGCCCGGCGGTACACCGCCGAGCGGAACGCCTGCGGGGTCTGGGCCGCCCACAGCCCGGTCCGGTCGAGCGTCTGCGTGACTAGGCCGTCCTCGGCGCGCTTCGGGGTGTCGGTCACGGGCGCGCACGCCACCGCCCCGTCGACGCCGGGCGTCAGAGCTTGCACGCACCGGTCGAAGAGGTCGGGCGGAGACAGGCAGCGCGCCGCGTCGTGGACGACCACCGTCTCGACGTCCCCCGCCGCCTCCAGGGCGGCGCGGGCCGACCCCTGCCGGGTCTCCCGGCCCGCGACGACGGTCACCGGGACGGACAGCTCCGCGAGCAGGACGCGCGCTCCCTCGACCAGGTCGGCGGGCACAGCGGCGACCAGCGCACCGACGGTTCCGGCCTGCGCGGCCGCGCGGCCCGCTCGCAGGAGCATGGGCTCCCCGGCGAGTGACACGAAAGCCTTCGGTCCTGCACCGAGCCGGGTCCCCTGCCCGGCGCCCAGGAGGAGGGCGGTCGCGTTCAGGCGGTGCCGCCCTCGATCAGGTCATCGCGACGCCGGGCGAAGAGCATCCGGCCCGTCGCCGTCTGCAGGACCGAGGTCACCTCCACGTCCACCTGGGAGCCGAGCGCGTCGGCGGCTCGCTGGACGACCACCATCGTCCCGTCGTCGAGGTACCCGATGGCCTGCCCCGCGTCCTTCCCCTCCTTGATCAGCTGGACCGACACGTGCTCTCCCGGCAGGACCGGCGGCCTCACCATCTCGGTGAGCGCGTGCATGTTGAGCACGGTCGTCCCCTGGAGCTCGGCCGCCTTGGCCAGGTTCGAGTCGGAGGTCACGATCGGCAGGCCGCGCCGACGGGCCAGGACGATCAGCTTCGCGTCCGGCTCGGTCGTCCCCGCCGGATCCTCGTCCAGCACCCGGACGACCGCCCCCGCCTCCCGCAGCGACGTCAGGACGTCCAGCCCACGCTGGCCACGCCGCCGGCGGATGGGGTCCGACGAGTCGGCTATGCCCTGAAGCTCCCAGATGATGAACGACGGCACCCACATGGGAGACGGGACGAGACCCGCCTTCCACAGCTGCAGGACCCGCCCGTCGATGGCGGCGGAAGCGTCGAGCAGGCACCCACCGGTCGGAGCGGCCACTATCGGTTCGACCCCCATGACGCCGAACAGCTCCATCCTCTTGCGCGTGGCGTACCTCATCCCGAAGGACGCGGTCACGACGAGCAGGAGCGCGCCGACCGGGTAGGAGACGATCGGCTCCTCGACCATCACGAGAACGGGCCAGGCGATCAGCGCGCCGATCGCCAGACCCACGAGCAGTCCGAGGGTGGCGGCGAGGACCTCGGACGCGTGGCGCTCCGCCATCCGCTCCTCGACCGAACTCATCCCACGGTCGATCGACCGGGCGAGGACGCCTCCCACCAGGTAGCCGACCGCGGCTCCCATCACCGCGATCAGGAAGGCGGCGGTCTCGGCGTCGGCGACCGGGAGCGGGAGGTCACCTCCCCGGGTTCGCCCGAGCTGATAGGCCCCCGCGGTCGACGCGAGGACGATTATCAGCCGTATCGCCTCGACCAGCATCTCGCTCCCTCAGCTCAGGCCACCGCCCCGGCGGTGAGACCATAGCTCGCCGGGACGCAGAGCGGGAGGCGCTACTTGAGGGCCTTCTCCAGGACCTCTTCGGCCGCTTCGGCGTCCACGTCGAGCGCCACCGCGATCTCGCCAGCGAGGATCTCCCGCGCCCTGTTCAGCATCCGCTTCTCGCCCGTCGAGAGGCCCTTCTGGCGCTCACGGATGCTCAGGTTGCGGACGACCTCGGCGACCGACTGGATGTCGCCGGAGCGCAGCTTCTCCTGGTTGGCCTTGAAGCGCCGGGACCAGTTCTCGGCGTTGTCCGTGACCTCGCCCTTGCGCAGGACCTTGAGGACGCCGTCGACCTGACCCTTGTCGATGAGGTTGCGGATCCCGACCTCCTCGACCGACTCCGCCGGGACCATGAGCGTGAGGTCGCCCGCGTCGAGTCGCAGGACGAGGTACTGACGCTTCTCGCCCAAGACGTCCTTGTCCTCGATCTTCTCGATCGTGGCGACCCCGTGGTGGGGGTAGACGACCTGGTCACCGACCTTGTAGCCGGAGCGGCGCTTGCTCGCCCGCTTGCCGTTCGTGCCGGCCTTGGGGGCCGGGGACTTGCTCGCTACCGAACCCTTGCTGGTGGAGCTCTTCTTGGATGCCATGCGACCTAGTCTACCACCGCGGGGGGACCCGCGGAGAACGCCCCAAACGCACCGGAACGCCCTGACCTGGGCGTTTATTCGCCACGAGCCCCTCAGTGGACCGAACGTATCCCGAGGCGCCGCAGGCCCTGGACGAGCTCGCCGAGGTGGGCGACCCGGACGAGCTCGATGCCCTCGACCTCCTCCTGCATCCCAGCCGGCACGAGCGCGCGGCGGCATCCGACGTTGCGCGCCTCGACCAGGCGTCGATCGGCTCCCGAGACCCTGCGCACCTCCCCCGAGAGCCCCACCTCCCCGAACGCGGCCAGATCGTCGGGGAGCGGCACGTCGTGTATGGCCGAGAGAACCGCGCATGCCACGGGGAGGTCCGCGGCCGGCTCGGCGGCCCGTATGCCTCCCACGGCGGAGACGAAGACGTCCTTGTCGCCAAGCCTCAGGTCCAGACGGCGGCCCAGGACGGCGACCAGGACCGGCAGCCTCCCCGCGTCCACGCCGACGGCGGTCCGGCGGGGAGCGGCCACCCCGGTGGGGGCGACGAGCGCCTGCACCTCACAGACGAAGGGGCGGCGGCCGTCCAGGCAGGCGGCCAGGGCCGAACCGGACATACCGGGTCGCCGGTCGGCGAGCAGGTAGCTCGAGGCGTCCCGGATCGGGACGAGCCCTGAGGCGTCCATCCGGAAGAACCCGACCTCGTCGGTCGTCCCGAACCGGTTCTTGAGCGCCCGGAGCACACGGACCCCCCCGGAGCGGTCGCCCTCGAACGAGCAGACGACGTCCACCAGGTGCTCCAGCACCCGGGGGCCGGCGACCGACCCGTCCTTCGTGACATGCCCCACGAACAGAAGCGTCGTCCCCGTCTCCCGGGCGGTGCGCGCCAGTCTCGCGCCGCACTCTCGCACCTGGGAGACCGACCCGGGTGCGGATGCGATCTCCGGGTCGTACAGGGTCTGGATGGAGTCGATGAACACGAGTTCGTAGACGCCGGAGGCGACGGCCGCGTCCACCGCCGACAGGGAGGGGTCGGAGAGGGTCCGGACGCCCGGGGTGACCGCGCCGATCCGCTCGGCCCGGGCCCGCACCTGTCGGGGCCCCTCCTCCCCGCAGACGAGCAGGACCTCCCGGTCCCGTCCGGCGTTCAGCGCGATCTGTAGCGTGAGCGTCGACTTCCCGATCCCCGGCTCCCCGGCGAGCAGGACGATCGACCCCCGGGCCAACCCCCCGCCGAGGACCCGGTCCGCCTCGTCCACGCCGGTGGG
>Ga0247713_1000971_pt1 | contig 15339 bp, 17 predicted proteins | sample 21E_NmetaG_FD_189936 | JGI IMG/M metagenome (GOLD analysis project Ga0247713, IMG submission 189936) | Soil microbial communities from hillslope of Landscape Evolution Observatory, University of Arizona, Oracle, AZ, United States - 2-1-E_N | ecosystem: Engineered > Artificial ecosystem >... | reverse complement strand
CCACAACGTGCGCATGCGGTTCTGCGTGACGCCGCCGGCCATGTTCGAGCTGGTGGTGGGGGAGGCAGGGGCGCTGATCGCGGTGCCCGACCGCCGGGGTCACGGGCAGCTGCGGTCGGCTCTCGTCGTCGACGACCCCGACTTCGTCACGATGCTGCGGGACTGGTACGACGAGTACCTGTGGTCGGCCCGGGCGCCGTGACGGCGGCTGGGTTTGGGTCAGTTTGTCTCTTCTCCACCACCCCGGCCCGGTGGTTTCATCTCCTCCAGCGACACGGGCTACGGCGGAGGGGGCGCGTTGGTGGTTCGGCGCGTCGGGTTGGGGCTGGGCACCCCAAACCCACCATCGCGCCCCGGCCCGCGCCGACCCGCCAGCTCCCCTTCCGGCCGACCGGCGCCAGTTCGGGCGCCCGAGGGCGTCGGCTGCCACCTCGGCGAACCGCGCCTGGCGCGGGTCGAGAGGATCGGCTTCATCGTGCTGGCCGCGGCTGGGCATGATTGGGGCGGTCAGGCGGCGACGCAGGTGACGGACCGGGAGATCGAGCCGAGCCCGACACGGATGGGGCGGATCAGCCCCGCATGACGGGGATCAGCCCGAGTCGCCTGGCGACGGCGGCGGTGCGCGTCGACGGGCACGCTTGCGCCACCGCTACGAGATCTGCCGCCGTGTCGCAGTCGATCAGCACCGGCAGGGCGGTCACGTCGAAGCCAAGCGCCCGCAACCGGTCCTGCTGCTGGCGCCCCGTGCTGGAGGTTCCCATCGTCACGCCGAGGAACACGGCGGGATCGGGGCGGCGCAGGGCGATGGCCCACCAGCCCCCGTCGGAGGCGTGACCGAGGGCGGCGCCGGTACGGTCGAGCGCGGCCAGGCCGGCGTCCAGCAGCGACGGCGTGACCTGAGGCGTGTCCATGCCCAGCTGCAGGCCTGGCCCGCCCGCCGTGCCCCACGCGTGGGCGAGCCTCTCGGCAAGACCGCCGCCACACTGGCTGATGATCTCGAAGCCCGGTGGCAGCCATGGCCCAGGGTTGCCGTCCAGGGCCACGATCCGTCTCCCCGCTGCGCACCGCGCCACCGCCTCGAGGGTGTCGGCCAGAGCGGCTTCGGCCACGGCGGCCGCCTCCTCGGGTGTGCACGGCGGGCACAGGCGGGTCTTTACCCTTCCGGCCACCGGCGCCTTGGCCACGACCATCACGTGGGGGCCGTTCACGGGACGCGGTGGGGCGCCGCCGCCAGGTGCCGTCCCATGTCGCGCACTGCCCGGGCCGTGCCCCGGAAGGTCCCGGTGACCTTGGAGCGGCCGGTTCGGGTCCCGTAGGGCACCGGCACCTCGGTCACCCGCCACCCGGCGGCGGCTGCCCCCAGCACCATCTCGAGCGGCCAACCGGAGCGCCGGTCGCGCAACTTCAGGGCCAGCAGGTCGGCCCGGCGGGCGGCGCGCATGGGACCGAGGTCGCGCAACGGGAAGCCGGTGCGGCGCCGTACCTCGGCGGCCAAAAGGGCATTGGCCAGGCGGGCGTGAACCGGCCAGGCGCCGCGCTCGGTTGGCCGCCGGGCGCCCAGCACCAGATCGGCGCTGCCGGTCAGGACAGGCGCCGCCACCAGCGGCAGGTCGGACGCGTTCAGGGAGCCGTCGCCGTCCATGAAGCACACGACGCCGTCGGCCGGGTCGGCCGCCACCAGCCCCGCCCAGCAGGCAGCGCCGAACCCGCGCACCGGCTCGTGCACAACCTGTGCCCCGCAGGCCACCGCCACGTCGGCCGAGCCGTCGCTGGATCCGTTGTCGACGACCAGGGCGCGGTAGCCCGCCGGCATGGCGGCCAGCACCCAAGGCAGGGCGGCGGCCTCGTCGAGGACCGGGACGACGACGACGGGCATGCCACGTTGTACCGCCACGGTCTCTGCCCGTCGAGCCGACGGGGCGAACGATTCGGTGAACTCTCACCTCACGGTGGCCCTGCCCCGAGCGGGTGCGTCATGATCGGACCATGGCCGTGGCGCCACCGCGGGTCCTCGTCGTGGAGGATGACTCCACCGTGTCAGAGGTGGTGACGCGCTACCTCGAGCGCGAGGGTTTCGTGGTGGAGAGCGCGTACGACGGGCAGACGGCCTTGGAGCGAGCCCTGGCCGAACCGCCCGAGCTCGTCGTGCTCGATCTCATGATTCCCGGGCCCGACGGCTTCGAGGTGTTGCGGCGCCTCCGCGCCGACGCGCCGGCGCCCGTGCCGGTGATCATCCTGACGGCGAGGGGCGAGGAAGCGGACTGCGTCTCGGGGCTGGAGGTAGGCGCCGACGACTACGTCACGAAACCGTTCTCGCCTCGGGAGCTGACGGCGAGGGTCAAGGCCGTTCTGCGGAGGGCTGGTAGCCCGACGACGGCGGCCGGCGGCCCGGCCGTGCTCCGGGCCGGTGACCTCGTGGTCGACACCGCGGCGCGCCAGGTCCACGTTGCCGGCCGGCCGGCGGCCCTGACCGCCCGGGAGTTCGACCTTCTCGTGCACCTCATGCGCCACCCCCGCCAGGCCTTCCGGCGAGAGGAGCTTCTCGAGCAGGTGTGGGGGTTCACCTACGGCGACACATCCACCGTCACGGTCCACGTGCGGCGCCTGCGTGACAAGGTGGAACCGGACCGGGCCCAGCCGCGCCACATCTGCACCGTCTGGGGCGTGGGTTATCGCTTCGAACCGTGAGGCGGGTCGCGCTGGGCGGAGTCACGGCGGCGGCCCTCGGGGTGGCGGCCATCGTCGCCGCCGCCGCCGGGATGAGCGGCGGCGAGACGGCGCTCCTCCTTGCCTGGGCAGTGCTGGGCTCGGCCCTCGCCGCCGCCGCCGCCATCGGGCTGCTGCGGCGCCTGCGCCCGTCCACCCTCGTCGTCCAGACGGCCGTCGCCGCCCTGGCCCCGGTGCTGGCGGTCGGGGTCGGCGTCGTCGGCGCTTCGGCGGCCATGTTCATCTCCGCCCACGACCTCCACGCCCTGTTCGTCGTGCTGGTCGGAGCAGGGGCGGTCGGGATCGTGACCGCGCTCAGCCTCGGCTCCCGGGTGGCGGCGGCCAGCAGTTCGCTGGGCGACTTGGCCCGCCGAATCGGCGACGACGGGGCCGGCGGTGGATCGGCGGGTGCGGTCCCCGGCCCGGCCATCGTGCGCGGGCCGGGAGAGCTGGCGAGCCTGGCCGCCCAGCTCGAGGCGGCGCTGGCCCGGCTGGCAGAGAGCAGGGCCCAAGCCGCGGCCGTCGAGAAGAGCCGGCGCGAGCTGGTCGCATGGGTCTCCCACGACCTGCGCACTCCCCTGGCCGGCATCCGGGCCATGGTGGAGGCCCTCGAGGACGGGCTGGTCGACGACCCCGCCACCGTGGCTCGCTACTACCTGACGATGCGGCGCGAGACCGACCGCCTGGCGGGCCTGGTCGACGACCTGTTCGAGCTGTCCCGCATCAGCGCCGGCGCCCTGAGGCTCCGCCCCGAGCCGATCCCGCTCGACGAGCTGGTGTCCGATGCCCTCGCCGGCGTATCGCCCGCCGCCGAGTCCAAGGGGATCGATCTCCGGGGCCGGGTGGAGCCCCCGCCGCCCGTGGCCGACGTGTCCATCCCCGAGATGAGCCGGGTGGTCCGCAACCTGCTCGACAACGCCATCCGCCACACCCCTCCGGGAGGATCCGTGCGGGTGGAGGCCGGGCTTGACGAGGGTGGCGGCTCGGCGTTCGTCTCGGTGTTCGACGGCTGCGGGGGCATCCCGGCGGCCGAGCTCGCCCGGGTCTTCGAGCTGGCTTACCGAGGGGACGCGGCCAGGACGCCGGGCGACGGCGGCGCCGGCCTCGGCCTGGCCGTGGCGCGCGGCCTCGTCGAGGCCCACCACGGCCAGATCCGGGCCGAGAACGACGGCCACGGGTGCCGGTTCACGATCCTCCTCCCGCTGGCTCGGCGCGACCGGTGAGGGTGCTCGTCACCGGCGGAGCGGGCTTCGTGGGCTCGCACGTGGTGGACCAGCTCGTCTCGGCCGGCGCCTGGGTGCGGGTCGTCGACGACCTGTCGGCCCACGGCGGAACGGTTCCCGACCACCTGGACCCTTCGGTCGAGCTGCTGGCCGCCGACCTGGCCGCGCCCGGTGTGGCGGCCGCCGCCGTGGCCGGGGTGGACGCCGTCTGCCACCAGGCGGCCAAGGTCGGCCTCGGCGTCGACTTCGGCGACGCCCGGGCCTACGTGGCGGCCAACGACATGGGCACGGCCAGCCTCCTCGAGGCCCTCTGGCGGCGTTCGTTCCGGGGCCGCCTGGTCCTTGCCAGCAGCATGGTCGTCTACGGCGAGGGCCGCTACCGCTGCCCCCGCCACGGCCACGTGCGCCCGCTGCCCCGCCGGGAGCGCGCCCTGGCCGCCGGTAGCTTCGAGCCCTCCTGCCCCCGGGCCTCCTGCTCGGCGCCCCTTGCCTGGTTGCCCATCGACGAGTCGGCGGCGGCCGATCCGCGCAACGTCTACGCCGCCACCAAGCTCCATCAGGAGCACCTGAGCATGGCCTGGGCCCGAGAGGCCGGCGCCACGGCCATCGCCTTGCGGTACCACAACGTCTACGGGCCGAGGATGGCGAAGGACACGCCGTACGCCGGCGTGGCTGCGATCTTCCGGAGCGCGCTGGCGGCCGGTCGCAGGCCCGAGGTGTTCGAGGATGGCGGCCAGCGGCGTGACTTCGTCCACGTGACCGACGTGGCCCGGGCCAACCTGTCGGCCCTCACCACCTCCACCGTGGCGAGCGGGGCGTACAACATCGCCAGCGGAGACCCTCGGACGGTGGGGGAGCTGGCCCGGGCCCTGAGCACCGCCCTCCGACCCGACCTGGAGCCGGTGGTGAGCGGGCGTTGGAGAGCTGGAGACGTGCGCCACATCGTGGCGTCGCCCCGGCGGGCCCAGGACGTGCTGGGCTTCGCCGCCCAGGTTCCCTTCGCCGACGGGATGGCGGAGTTCGCGACGACGCGCCTCCCTGCCGGTGACTGAGGCGGCCGAGTCTGAGGATGTGGCGGTGGCGCCCAAGGCTCGACACCGCCGCCGGGCCGTGCTCGGGCTCGCCGCCAGCGCCGGCGCGGGCGTGGCCCTGTCGGCCCTGGCCGCCTCTGGCGGCTTCATCCTCGCTCGCCGCTGGGGGCTGCTCGTCGTTATCGCCGCCTGGTCGGTGGCGTGGGCGGCCGGCGTCGCGTCAGCCCTCCGGCTGCCCCCGCGGGTGGCAGTTCCCGCCGTGCTGGCCGCCGCCGCCGCCGTGCGGCTCGCCGCTCTGGCCGGGCCCCCCACCCTCTCCGACGACCTGTTCCGGTATGCATGGGACGCCCGGGTCCAGGCCGCCGGCGTCAACCCCTACGCCCACCCTCCCAGCAGTCCTTCGCTCTCGACGCTACGGGAGCCTTGGCTGTGGCCCGATGAGCGCGGATGCGAGCAGCTCGGCCGGGCGCCGGGCTGTACCCGAATCAACCGCCCCGGCGAGCCCACGATCTACCCGCCGGGCGCCCAGGCCTGGTTCCGCGCCGTCCACGGCTCCTCGGGCGGGGCCGACCGGCACAAGCCCTGGCAGGTGGCGGGACTGGCGCTCGACCTCGTCGTGGTCGCCCTGCTGCCAGCCCTCCTGCGGGCGTGGGGGAACGACGAACGCTGGACCGCTCTCTACGGGCTGTCGCCCCTGCCGGCCCTCGAGGCGGTGAACAACGGCCACGTCGACGGCGTCGCTGTCCTGCTCGTCGCCCTCGCCCTCGGGCTGGCGGCCCGCCGCCGTGCCGGTTGGGCCGGAGCCGCTCTGGGCGGCGCCGTCGTCGTGAAGCTGTACCCAGCCGTGCTGGTGCTGGCTCTGGTCTCGGCGGCCAGGAGCGGGCGGGACTGGCTGCTCCGCTCGGTGGCGGCGGCGGCGGCCGTGCTGGCGGCGGGCTACCTGCCCCACGTCCTCACCGTCGGCGAGCGCGTCCTGGGCTACCTGCCCGGCTACCTGCGGGAGGAGGACTACATCGGCGGGCGCTACCTGCTGGCCGGGCTCCTGAACCTGCCCGGACCCGTGACGGCCGCCGTCGCCGCCGCCGCCGTCGCCGCCGTCGGGCTGTGGGTGGTCATCCGCCAGCCACCGGCGCCCCGGGCCTGCGCCGCCCTCCTGGGCACGCTGCTGCTCGCCGCCACCCCTGTGCAGCCTTGGTACGGGATGGTCCTCCTGCTCGTGGCCACCGTCGCGGCATCGCCGCGTTGGGCGGTCGTGGCCGCTGCCGCCTACCCCTTGTTCTTCGCCGTCCTGCTCGACGCGCCTCACGCCGGCGCCATCGGCCGCCTGGCCTACGGCTGCGCGTTGGCCGCCGTCGTGGTCGGTGCGGTGCGCCGGGCGCCTGCCGGCTCAGAAGGGAAAGCGGCCGGCGCGGGCCGGCGCCCAGCGAAGGCGGCCGTCCAGCCCCCACAGCCGCCCGGCGGGGACGAGAAGGAGGATGGCGAGGGGGACGTACTCGTGGGGCTGCTCGAACAGCCAACGGTTGGACGAGGCGTACAGCAGGGCCAAGCAGACTTGCTGGGCGAGGCCGACGAGGGCCGCGCCGCGGCTCGCCAGGCCGAGCACCAGCAGGAGGCCGACCCCCACTTCGGCGGCCGTGACCACCCACTGCACCAAGTCGAAGTTGTCGAGCAGGAAGCGGGCGGCGGCCTGGACGCCCGGCACCTGGCTGCCCGGCCCGCCGCCCGCCGGGTTCTCCAGCCCCTCGTAGCGGAGGATGAAGCGCATGGCGTCGCGGTCGATGAGGTTGGCGGTGAAGGGCCCGAGGGTGACGCTGGTGATCCCGACGAGCTTGGCCACGCCGTTGGCCAGGAAGATGACTCCCACGAAGACGCGCAGCGCCGCCAGCCCCTGGGCCAGCCGCCGGGCGGGGGGTAGGACGACAGCGTCGTCCGGCACGGCGGTTTCGTTCACGCCTTTTCCTAGCACCGGGCGGCTGCCCCAGGGCCGTCCGGCCATGAACAATCGCGGAACTCGCCTCGCCCGGCTTCTGCCGGGCGTCCGGGCGTGACATCGTGAGGCCGTGAGCCCTCGTGCTGCACTGGTCCAGGCCGACCAGGCCCCCCTGCTCGTGCACCACCTGTTCGACGGGGGCGACCCCGGCGTCATCGTCCAGGCGCTGGCCACGGTGCCGGAGTTGGCTGAGGTGGCCGTGCCGTTCATCGGCGTTGCCCTCGGTCCGGGGTCGGTGCCTCCCGACCTGAAGGAGATCGCCATCCTGCGCACGTCGGCCGTGCTCGACTGCCGGTACTGCGTGCGCGCCCACACCGTGGTGGCCTCCGACATGGGGCTGGGCGCGGCGCTGGTGCGGGCGCTGCGCGACACTCCGCCTGGCGCCCGGCCGGCCGGCGTCGACGACGACACCGCCGCCCTCGTGGCCTGGATCGACGCCGTGGCTGGGGGGCGGGGGCCGGTCTCCGACGACCTCCACCGCGCCGTCTCCGCCCGGCTGGCCGACCACCAGATCGTCGAGTTGGTGGTGACGGTGGGGGCCACGATGCTGCTGAACCGGCTGTGCACGTCCCTGGACCTGCCGTCGTCGCCGGCGACCCTGGCCCGGCTGGCGGCCGACGGGTTCCCGCCGTGACGGGCGGCGTCGCCGACGCCATCGCCGAGGGCCTTCTCCACGGTCGGGTCTGGCTCTACTCGACCTACGCCTGCAACCTGGCCTGTACCTACTGCCTTACCGAGTCCGCCCCCGGCGTTCCCCGGCGAGCGCTCGAGCCAGCCCGGATGGTGAACGTGGCCCGCCAGGCCGAGGCCCTGGGCTTCACCGAGTTGGGCGTCACGGGGGGCGAGCCTTTCCTCAGCCCCGACCTGCCATCGACCCTGTCGGAGCTGGCAGAGGTGCTGCCCACGGTCGTGCTGACCAACGGGACGCTGTTCAACCGGTCACGCCTGGCGTCACTGCGCCCGCTCGCCGGTCTGCCGTTGCGGGTGCAGGTGTCACTGGACAGCGCAGAACCCGATTGCAACGACGCCGCCCGGGGGCCGCAGAACTTCAGCAAGGTGGTGGAGGCGATCCCCAGGCTCCTCGACATCGGCCTGAGGGTCCGGGTGGCCACGACGGTCGAGGGAGAGCCCGATCCGGAAGCGATGGAGCGGCTGTGCCAGCTGCACCGGTCGCTGGGTGTCGCTGACGACGACCACGTCGTGCGGCCCGTCGTGCGCCGGGGCCGGGCCCGGGTTCGGGGCGAGGGGGTGGACGTGGCACGCGACGACCTCCCTCCTGAGCTCACCATCACCGCCGACGGCGCCTTCTGGAGCCCATTCGGCCCCACCGTCACCGGCGGCGTGCTCGACACCGACCTCATGTTGACCCGGACCACCGAACCCCTCACCGTTCCCGCCGAGGCCCTGCTCCGCCTGCTCAAGGCTCGGCCGCCCGGGTCGGATGCTCGGACCGGCATCCGCTGAGCATGATCTCACTGCCGGCCGGTCGGTCGGCGACGCGGCGGTGGGCTGTGGGCGGCCTGGCCGCTAGTCGGGCCAGCCGCTCAGTGCTCGTCCCCGTGGCCGTCGTGGGCGGCGTGGCGGTGCCCGTCGTGCAGGTAGTCGGTGTGGTCGCCGTGGACGACCGCCATGTGCCCGCAACCCTGCTGGTGGGCGTGGTCGTGGTCGGCATGGGCCGGGTGGGTGGTGGTCATGCGGTGCTCCTGATCGGGAACTCGTGGCGTTGCCTGCGAGTTCGGTGGCGTGCAGGACGGCGTCATGCACGATGTGGGCGACGTGGTCGTCGACCAGCGGGTACGCCACCTCCCGGCCGCGGCGCTGGGCGCCGACCAGGTGGCTCGCCCGCAGCACCCGCGGTCGCGACTCCTCCGTTCCACCCAGACATCGGAACATACGAATGTGTGCATGAGTACGGCCCAGGCGAGCCCACTCACCGTCCCTCCGCCAGTTTGAGGTTGACCTAATATCAGATATTAGGTATACCTAATGAGAAGTGGACGCCACCGGTCGACGCTGCCCGTTCACCGCCCCCGATCACCGCCACCGCAAGCTGGCCGCGCGCCTCGACCAGGACGCACCCGGGAGGTAGCCATCAACCCCGTCTTCGATCATGCCACCCTCTGGCGGCTGCGGGTCGCCGCCAGCCTCTCTACGGCCCTACCCGTCTGGGTGGCGGTTACCGACGGAGCAGCCCTGCTGTTCGAGGTGCGGCGTCCGCCCGCAGCCGCGCCCCCGACGGTGATACCCCCCTGCGTGTTCCGGTCGATGGTGGCCCACGCCTGCCTGGGCGCCGCCGACGGCGCCGGCCCCCTGCTGGATGGACTGCGCGACCCCCGCGACCTGGAGGTCAGCATCGTCGTCGACCACCCCGGAGAGGGCCTGGCGGGCGGCATCTGGCGGCTCGACCACCCACGTACGTCCACCTTCGTGTTCCCCACCAGCCTGCGCCTGGCGGCCGCCCGGGCGGCGGTGGGCGCCGAGGCGGGCGTGCCGGCGCTCGACCCCGGCTTCCTCGCCGACGCCGCCACTGGCGTCACCCTGGTCTCGGCCACCGCTGCCGGAGCGGGCGGCGCCCTTGCCGGTGCCCGGGACATCGTCGAGGGCATGCTCGCCCGGTGCCTGGCCGCCGAGTTGATGGGCGAGGTGGACGCCTTGCCACCATCCCAAGGCGAGCCACTGCAGTGATGACGCCGCCCAGCGAGGGGCCGGCGCCGCTGGCCCCGCGGCTCGGGGCCGAGCGCCTGGGCATTTCGGCTTCTTTCCGTCAGGCCGTGTCCTCCCGGGGCCACGGTGCGCTTTGACGTTGGATGGAACCAAGCACACACTTGGAGGCGCGGTTGCGGGCGCTCGGTCGCCAGCCGGTCGACCACGCAACGCGGATCGATCACTTGGAACGGGTGGCTGGCGTCGTGCCCCGGGAGCGACGCCGGAACGCGGCATGGCCAGCAGCTGCGACACTTCTCGTCGGTATCATCCTTGGCGGCGTTGCCGCGGCATCGAACGGCAGTGGGGAGAAGGTGGTCCGAACCGTGCCGGCCCACGTTGGGGATGTGTTGGCCCCGCCGGCCGGCTCGTCGGCGGTCGTAGACCCGTTCCCCGCTGACGCCTGCAAGGGTCCGCCACCGTTCGCCGGCCGGCCGCCAGAAGGCGCCACCGAGGTCGAGCGGGCTGCCAACCGAGGGGCCGAGGCGAAGGCATTCGAGGAGTTTCGCGCCGCCAACTGCCCCGCCGAGACCGACGGTGCCCCCTCTTTGGGCACAACGGGAATGCCGCACGACCCGTTCCCCGCTGACCCCTGCAAGGGCCCGCCACCGTTCGCCGGCCGCCAGCCGGAAGGCCTTACCGAGGCCGAGCGGGCTTCCAACCGTGGTCTCGAGGCCGAGGCATTCGCGGAGTTTCGCGCCGCCAACTGCCCCGCCGAGGACGAACCTGGCGGGCCGCCGCCGCGAAGAGCGCCGGCCGGATGACCGAGCTGCTCGCCGACCCGGTAGATGGCAAAGCCCGTGCGGCCGGGCAGGAATCGAGTCGAGGGCGGGCATGCCAGGGGGAGTACGCCGGGGACCGCTCCGCCAACGCAAGCGTGGCGGCACTGTACGACGCGGTCGGTCCGGCGGTGCTCGGCTACCTCCGGGCGCAGGGCGCAGCCGAACCGGAAGATCTCCTGGGGGAGGTCTTCCTGCAGGTGACTCGCGATTTGCCCCGGTTTCGTGGGCCGGACGGAGCACTTCGGCGCTGGGTCTTCACCATCGCCCGCCACCGGCTCATCGACGACCGCCGGCGTCGGGCTGTTCGGCCTAGGACCTGCGCGAGCGAGCCTCCCGAGCGTCCTGCCGCCGGACCCGAGGGCGCAACCGTCCTGGATCCACAGTTGGTGCAGGCCCTGAAGAGCCTCACCCCTTTGCAGCGGGAAGTCGTCGTCCTGCGGTTCGTTGCCGATCTCTCCCTCCGCGATGTGGCCCGTATGACGCGGCGCCCGGTGGGGGCAGTCAAGGCGGTGCAAGCCCGCGCCCTCGTCCGGCTCGCCCATGAGCTGACGGGCACCGCGGTCGGAATCCAGGAACAGGCGGCGGGGCGGTGAGGACACCGCCACCACGGCGTTGATGGCCAATCACGCCCGGCCCCCGCCCTCCGGCCGGCCGCGCCCCTACCGGTTCGGCCGGTTGCGGAAGGCGTAGGCCTGGGCCACCGACACCAGCCCGTTCACCAGGAAGCTGAACAGGCCCGCCACCAGGATCAGGCCGTAGACCTGGCCGGAGAGGTAGCTGCGCTGGGCCGTGGCGATCAGCGCTCCGATCCCGTCGATCCGGGTCACGATCTCCACCAGCATGGTGATCACGAGGGCCACCGGGGCGGCCACCCGCACGCCGAGGAAGATCGAGGGCAGCAAGGCCGGCACCACGCAGTGCCGAGCGCGCTGGAGGGCGCTCAGCCGCAGCGACCGTGCCATGTCGAGGAGAACGGGGTCGATGGCCCGCACCCCGCTGCGTGTGCTCAGCAGGACCGGCCAGATGGCGGCCAGGGTCACCACCGCGGCCTTCATCGTGGCGCCGTATCCGAGGAGCAGGGCGGCGACGGGGACGACCGCCGCCGGCGGCATGGCCCGGAGGAACTCGAGCGTGGGCCCGAAGGCCCGGTCGGCCTTGGCCGACGCCCCCAGGAGAAGCCCGAGGAGCGCCCCGAGCAGGGTCGCGACGGCGAGCGCCACCGCGAAGGTGGACAGCGTCTGGTGCGTCGCCGGCCACAGCCGGCCGCTGGTCCACAGGGCGCCGAGGCCGTCGACCCACGTCGTCGGCGGCGGGAAGTAGGGCGAGCCCGGCGAGCCCCGCAGCTCCCAGGCCAGCAGGAGAGCGCCCAGCGGGAGCAGGCCGCCCAGCGGGGGTAAGGCCGGCGCCCGCCGGGCCTGGCCGTCCCACCGCCCCCGCCGGGGAAGGGGTGGGCGCACGTCGCCGGCGTCCGCCGGCGGGTGCGGAGCGGGAGCCCGGGTGGCGGCCGTCACGCCAGCTCACCGCGCCCGGCGGCCAGGGCGGGCAGGGCCCGGGCCGACATCCGCCGGAGGCCGGCGTTGAGCACCACGCCGAGCAGCCCGATGGTGACGACGTAGGCGAAGGTCTGCTCCGGCTGCAGCGCCTGCTGGGCCCGTATGAGGGCGTTGCCCAGCCCCCGCGGGTTGCCGACCATCTCCGCCACGACGGCCAACACCAGCGAGAGCGACAGCGCCAGGCGCAGACCCACCACGATCGAGGGCATGGCCGAGGGCAGAACCAGCTTGCGGACCGCGGTCGCCTTGGACATGCGGAGCATGCGGCCGACGTCGGCGAGCTCGGGGCGCAGGTTGCGCACTCCCTCGACTGTGCTGACGAGCACCGTCCAGGCGCCGGCGTAGACGATCACCAGCAGCTCCATCCGCAGTGAGAACCCGAACAGCAGCAGCGCCACCGGGACGAGCGAGACGGGGGGGATGGCCCTGACGACCTCGATGCTGGCCATCGAGTACCGCCACGCCGGGCGCGACAGGCCCAGCACCACCCCGAGCCCGATGCCGAGGGCGCCGGCGGCGACCCAGCCCACGAGGGCGGCGCGCAGCGTGTGCAGCAGCGGGGGGAACAGCTCACCGGTGGCGACGAGGGTGGCGACCGCGCCGGCGATGCCGGACGGGGCGGGGAGGAACTCGAGCTCGACGGTGGCGCTCCGCACCGCGAGCTCCCACAGCCCGACCAGGGCGGCCATGGTCGACAGGCCGGGGATGTTGACCCGCCCCGTCCCGCCGGGCCGCCGCTTGGCCCCGTGCTCCCTAGCCATGGTGCGCCCGGATCTCGTCGAACACGATCCGGCGGAGCCGGTGGAACTGGGGAAGCTCCTTGGTCGCGAGCTGGTCCCTCGGCCGGGGCAGCTCGACGGGGATGTCCCGGACGATGGTGGCGGGGCTGCCGCCCAGGACGAGGATGCGGTCGCTCAGGTAGACGGCCTCGTCCACGTCGTGGGTGACGAAGGCGATCGTGGGCTTCCGCTGCTGGTGGACCCGCTGGAGCTCGTCCTGCAGCGACGCCTTCGTCATGGCGTCGAGGGCCCCGAAGGGCTCGTCCATGAGCAGGACCCGTGCGTCCATGGCCAGGCCCCGGGCCAGCTGCACCCGCTGCTGCATGCCGCCCGAGAGCCGCCACGGGTAGTCCCTGGCCCGTTCGGCCAGCCCCACCGTCTCGAGGGCGTCGGCGACCCGCCGGCGGATCTCGCCCTTCGACGCCTTGCCCTCGAGGCCCAGGGCGACGTTCTTCTCGACCGTGCGCCACGGCAGGAGCGACGCCGTGTAGTCCTGGAAGACGAAGGCGGCCTCCTCCGGCGGCCCGTCGAGCGGCTGGCCCCGGAAGCCGACCTGGGAGCCGGGGGCCGGGTCGACGAGCCCGCCGAGGACACGGAGCAACGTTGTCTTGCCCGTGCCCGAGCGTCCCAGTATCGAGACCAGCTCGCCTTCCCGAAGGTCCGCGGTGATCCCCTCGAGGACCCGCCGCGGACCTTCGCTGGAGCCGAGCTCGACCGTGAGGTCGCGGCAGTGGCAGACCACTGGGCCCCTCGCCGCCGCCGCCGGGGTGGCCGGCGGGGCGGCTTCCCTCACGTCCGTGGCCACGGTCATCGGCCCGAGGCGGGCAGGACGAGCTTGGCAGGGTCGACGTTGCCGGCCGGCTCCCCGAGGTCCTTCAGCACCTGGACCCAGCGGGCCAGGTCCTGCGTCCGGACGTCGAAGCTGTAGGTGGGCAGGGCCACCGAGTTGGCCACGGGCGCCGGCATCCCCGTGTAGCCCTGGAGCACCTGGCGAGCGTCGGCGTTGTTCTGCTCGATGAACGCCTGGGCTTCCCTCAGTGACTGGATGAACCGGTCGATGGCGGGACGGTTCTGGCGGGCCCACGAGCCCTGCGCCATCCAGAAGTTGGTGGCGAGGGGGTCGGCGATGGCGGAGAAGGGGTCGCCGATCGAGACGTAGCCGTCCCGCTTAAGGTTGGTGGCGAAGGGTTCGAGCGCTTCGACGGCGTCCAGGCGCCCGGCCTTGAGCTGGTCGGGGAGGTTGGGGGACGGCGCCTCCACACCCCTGATGGCGTCCGGGTTCACGCCCCTCTGCTTGGCGGCCCACAGGACGCCGGCGTGGATGACCCCGCTCAGCGTCGGAGTGCCCACGGTCTTGTCCTTGAGCTGGGCCACGTCGGTGATGCCGGAGTCGGCGGGCACGATCACCTGGACGAAGGGGTTCTCCTTCGAGCTGATCGTGTTGCCGGCGACCTGGACGACGTCCAGCCCCGCGCTGCCGGCCCGGATCAGGTCTGTGGCCGTGCCCAGGGCGATGTCGAACTGGCGTCCCAGCGTGGCCGGGATGTCGGAGATGTTGGCGGCCTGCTCGAGGGTCACGTCGAGGTTGTTGCGCTCGAAGATGCCCTTCTCCTTGGCCACGTGCAGCGGCAGCGCGGTGGTGGCCGGCACGAACGACACTCGCAGCTTGGCCGGACCGGGCGTGGTGGAGTCCGGGCCCGGCGGCGCGGAGGCGGGCTGGCTCCTCCCGCCGCATCCGGCGGCGGCGAGGGCCAGCACCACGACGGCGACCGCCGGGGCGCGGTGGGCCCTGAGGAGGGACAGGAGGTTCATCGGGGTTTCCTTTCTGGAGGCGACGTACTGACTACGGGTGTTCTAGGAGCGGGCGTTGCAGGGACGTTGCACGGGGGGCCGCCGGCCCGCCCGTCACAGGTGGACGAGGACGGAGCTGCCCTCCGCCACCTCGACGAGGATCTCGGCCAGGGGGCGAGGGCGGGCGCTGATGGCGCTCAGCTGGTCGGGGTGGATGCCGTGGGCGCCGGCGGCCTGCGGGCAGGCCGTCACCGCGACCCGGTGGGCGGCGGCGTCGAGCTGCTCCCGCAACGACTCGGCGCCGGGGACGGTGGCCACGTAGGCGGCGTCGGCCACCAGCACTGCATCCCCGGCCAGCCGCACCTCCGCCTCCAGCCGAGCCGACGCGGCGGCGCGGGCGAAGCGGTAGGCGGTGACCACGGGCGAGGGGTCGGCCGCCGGATCGGCGGTGACGAGGAAGATCAGTCGCTTGCGGGCCATGGGTACGCACTCCTTATCCTGTCGGGTCGGCCGCGAGCCTCGGTGCGGGCGTTGCACCGGCATTGCGTGACACCCTGTCGCCGATGGCCGACGCCGGACCGGACGAGCTCTCCCACCCCGACCTGCGCATCCAGCTCATCGGCCGCTTCCAGGCATCTCGGGGACCGGGAACGGTCCCGCTGCGGCTTCCGGCCGGCAAGGCGACCACCGTGTCCCAGCTCCTGGCGGTCCGCCGGGGCTCGTTCGTCCCGGTGGACGCTCTCGTCGAGGCGCTGTGGGGAGAGCACCCCCCGCCCGCCCC
>Ga0247713_1000970_pt1 | contig 15341 bp, 14 predicted proteins | sample 21E_NmetaG_FD_189936 | JGI IMG/M metagenome (GOLD analysis project Ga0247713, IMG submission 189936) | Soil microbial communities from hillslope of Landscape Evolution Observatory, University of Arizona, Oracle, AZ, United States - 2-1-E_N | ecosystem: Engineered > Artificial ecosystem >... | reverse complement strand
GGGCCGCAGGGGCCACGGTGACGGCATCGGTGCTGGGGGCCGTCGTCACCGCGGTGGCGGCGGTGCCCGTGGCGCTGCTGGCGGCTCGGTCGAGGAGCCGGGTGGTGGCGGTGATCGAGCGGTCCGCCTTCGTGGGTCACGCCCTGCCCGGAATCGTCGTGGCATTGTCGCTGGTCTTCTTCACCGTGCGGTTCATGAACCCGCTGTACCAGCGCCTGCCCGTGCTGGTCTTCGCCTATGTCGTGCTCTTCCTACCCCTGGCGGTGAGCTCGGTCTACGGCTCGGCCCTTCAGGCCCCACCCGCGCTCGACGAGGTGGCCCGCTCCCTGGGCAAGCGGCCTGGCCAGGTCTTCCGGACGGTGACCGCGCCCCTCCTGGCCCCCGGCGTGGCCGCGGGGACCGCTCTGGTGTTCCTCACCTGCCTGAAGGAGCTGCCAGCGACCCTGCTGCTCGGCCCCATCGGCTTCGAGACCCTCGCCACCCGGGTCTGGTCGGCCACCCAGGCCGGCGCCTTCGGTGACGCCGCGCTACCGGCCCTGCTACTGGTGGCCGTCGGCGTGCTGCCGACGTGGGCCTTGACCCGACGCGGGCGGACGACCGTCTCGTGAGCACGGTGCCGCCGGCCGCTGTCGAGTGCGTTGGCGTGTCGAAGTCCTTCGGAGCGGTGCAGGCCCTGCAGGCCACCGACCTCGTCCTGGCGACGGGGACCCTCACCGCGGTGCTGGGGCCGTCGGGTTGCGGCAAGACCACGCTGCTACGGGCAATCGCCGGCTTCGAGCGGATCGACGCTGGCACGGTCCGGGTGTCGGGCCAGGCCGTGGCCGGCCCCGGCCTGCATCTCCCGCCGGAACGCCGCCGGGTGACGATCGTGCCCCAGGAGCAGGCCCTGTTCCCCCACCTCACGGTGGCCGGCAACGTCGGTTACGGGGTCCGACGCGGGACCCAGCGCGACCGGGCGGTCGCCGCCATGCTCGAGCTGGCCGGGCTGGCGGGTCTGGGCGACCGCATGCCGCACGAGCTGTCGGGGGGCCAGCAGCAGCGAGTCGCCCTGGCCCGGGCCCTCGCTCCCCAGCCGAGCGTCGTACTGCTCGACGAACCGTTCGGCAGTCTCGACGCCGCTTTGCGGGACGAGATCCGCTCGGAGGTGGCCGGGCTGCTGCGGGCCTCGGGCGCCACCTCGCTCCTGGTGACCCACGACCAGGAGGAAGCGCTCTCCATGGCCGAGACGGTGGCCGTCATGCGGAGCGGGGCGATCGTGCAGCACGGCCGGCCCCACGACGTCTACCGGCGCCCGGCCGACCTGTGGGTGGCCAACTTCGTGGGCCGGGCGAACATCCTGGCCGGCCGGGCCGACGGTGATGGCAAGGTCGAGTGCGCCTTGGGCGTGCTCGCCCTGGTGGATGGGCCGGCTGCGGGGCCGGTCGACGTGGTCATCCGGCCCGAGCAGCTGCAGCTCCGGGTCGAGGCCGTGTCCTCAGGCGGGGCGACGGTCGAGGACCGGCAGTACTTCGGCCACGACGTGGTGGTGACCGTTCACCTCCGCGAGGGTGAGCGCCTGCTCGTCCGCCTGCCCAGCGCCGACCCGCTCCCCGTGGGCAGCACGGTAAGCGTGTCCTGCCGGGAGCCGGTCCTCGCCTTTCCCGCGGGGACCCGCTAGAGGTGGCTGTCGGGACCAGTCCGGCGGCGGTGGAGGGCGCTAGCCGGTGGGGCAGGGGCCCCCACCGGCGCCTGGCGGGCGTGGTCCGAAGGACCCGGGTGCCCGCCAGCAAAGAATGGTTGTTGCTACCCCCGCTGGTCGTCGCCTCGCTGGGCGGCTGGCTCGTCTCCCACCGCTACGGCTTCTGGTTCGACGAGCTCTACACCGCCGAGGTCGGGCCCCTGCCCCTCGGCCGGCTGCTGGAGGCACTGGTCCGGGGTGAGGGGACGATCGACTACCTCCGCGACGCCCCGCCGTCGTACAACGCGCCCTACTACGCGGTGGTCCATGGGTGGCTGGCGCTCACGCCGTTCGGCCCCGACGAAGTGGGGCTGCGCATGCTGTCCCTGGTCGCCATGGTGGGAGCGGTGGCGGTCTTCACCCGCGCCGTTGCCCGTCTCGCCGACCGCCGCACCGGGCTGGTCTCCGGCCTCATCCTCGCCACCAACCCGTTCGTGGTCGCCTACGCCGGCGAGGCTCGGAGCTACGCCCTGGCCCTGCTCGCTACAGCCCTGGCCGCCCTCGGCCTGGCTCGCTGGCTCGACGGGGAGCCCCGGGCCCTGCTCCTGTACGGCCTGGCCACGTGCGCTGCAGGCCTGGCCCACTGGTTCGCCCTCCTGGTGCCGGCCGCGTTCGCGGTCGCCGCCCTGGTCCTCCGGCGGCGGCAAGCGGTCCCCCTGGTGGTGGCCACTGTGGCCGCCGCCCTGCCGGCGCTGGCCGTCGTAGGCATCGCTCTGGCCAACGGGGTGGGCGGTTCCGGCGCGGAGTGGATACGCGGCGTCGGACTGACTGTCCCCCGGCTGCTGCTGCACTCCTGGACCGGAGGGGACACGGCCCTGCTCGTCGCCATGGTGGCGGCAGTAGCGGTCGGGGCGGTGCGAGGGCGGCGAGCGCAGAACGACGCCCGGGTGGTGGCGCTGTGCTGGGTCGGGATCCCGGTCTCGGCGGTCACGGTGGCGGAGCTGGTGCACCCCGTCTACGTCGACCGCTACCTCCTATCGGCCGTCGTGGGTCTCGCCGTGCTGGCCGCCCTTGGCGTAACCCGCTGCCGGCAGCGCTGGCTCCCGCTGGCCCTGGGCGCCCTGCTGGTGGCGTCCGTGACGGCCACGCTGTCCGACGTCGGCCAAGGCCCCCGGGACGACGTGCGAGGCGCGGTGGCGATGGTGGCGGCCGGGCAGGAACCGGGCGAGCCGGTGGTCGCCGCCGCCCGTTGGGACGCCCTCGGCGTGGAGCACTACGCCCGTCGACTGCATCCGAAGCTCATCGGCGACGTGGTCCTGCCCCCCTCCCCGGTGCCCGACTCCCCCACCGTCTGGGTCGTACGAGGGGCCACGGGTGGAGTGAAGGGCGACGTCGTCAAGCTGGCTGACCTCGACCGCGACCTGGCCGCCCGCGGGCTGCGCCTGGCCGACGAACACCGCCTGGAGGGCCGTCGGTCGACCGTGCTCGTGCAACGCTGGGTTCGCTAGTCGAGCAGAAGGCCGTAGTCCCGGAGCTCGAGGGCCAACGTGGCCGGGTCGACGAAGTGGTGGGCGCGGAAGCCGGCGGCCCGAGCGCCACGCACGTTGACCTCGGCGTCGTCGACGAACAGCGTGGCGGCCGGGTTCAGCCGGTACCGGTCTCGGAGCCGGGCGAAGATCTCCGGCGACGGCTTGAGCACCCCCTCCTCGCCGGCGACGACTGCGCCATCGAACTGGCGGAGGACTGAGTACCGCTGGCGGCGGGCGGCGAAGATGCCGGCGGGCATGTTGGTCAGCAGGTAGAGCGGCACGGCCTTCTCCCGCAGCCGGGCCACCAACTCCGCGGTGCCGGCGATCGCCCCGGCGATCATGTCGTCCTGGCGCTTCCAGGCGTGCACGAGGTCGGCATGGGCGGGATGGTGGGCGGCCAGCTCGTCACAGGCCTCGTCGAAGGGACGGCCGGCATCGAGCGTGCCGTTCCACTCAGGCGTGCACACCTCCGCGAGGAACCACTCGAGCTCGGCGGGGTCCGGGATCAGCTCTCGGTAGACCAAACCGGGGTCCCACTCGAGGAGCACGCCCCCGATGTCGAACACCACGGCTCGGACGGAAGGGCTTGTGCTCAAGCCGGGGAGCGGTCCAGGCCCAGGCCACCGGTCACTTGGACGGCATCGATCAGGCCCGGGCTCGCCAGGCCCAGGCCAGGGTGCGGCCCGACTGACGGAGGCGGGCGGCGGCCGTCCACCCCGAGCGGCCCGAGGGCCGGGGAGCACGTACGACGGGCACCGACGTCGCCGGGATGCGGGCCGCCCCGATGCCGGCCACGACCCCGGGCGGCGACAGGCGCAGCAGGGTGTCCCGCGATGCTCGGTCCATGGCCAGGAAGGCGCCGGCATCGGCGGGCAGGCCAGTGAGCCGGGCCATGGCGGCGCGGTGCACCATCCCGCTGAAGAGGCGGATGCGGCCTTCGTACGCTCCCCGCCGACCGGCGAACACCGCTCCCACTTCGCCCTGGGCCAGGCGGGTAAGCAAGGTGGGCACCGCCTCCGGGGGGTCCTGCAGGTCGGCGTCGAGGCACACCCAGGCGTCCGCGCCGCCATCTTCCTCGGCGGCCAGGCCGGCCAGCATCGCCCTGTTCTGGCCCACGTTGGCCGTGAGCGACGTCACGGACAACCGCGGGTCCGTCGCGGCCAGGCCGTGGGCGACGGCCAGGCTGTCGTCGGGGGAGGCGTCGACCACGAACCGTAGGCTCCATCTCACGGGGACGCTGTCCAGCGAGGTAGCGACCCTGCGGGTGAGCTCGTCGATCGTCGAGGCGTTGCCGTAGACCGGCGTGACGACGGCCACCCGGTCGATGCTCACGGAGTCTCCGCCGCCCAGCAGCGGGCCAGGCCCTCCTCGAGACCGACCTTGGCCTCCCAGCCCAGGAGATCGGCGGCCAACGCCGGGTCGCACACCCACGAGCCGGTGTCCCAGCTTCGGCCGGGATGGGCGCCGAGGGCCACCCGCACCGGCCGGCCGCTGACCCGCTCGACGACCGCCACCAGCTCCTCGTTGGCCACCTGGCTACCGGTGCCTATGTTCAACACCTGGCCCGCCGGCAGGTGGTCGGCGAGGGCCGCCCGCACGCACACTTCGACCACGTCGTCCACGTGGATCCAGTCCCGGCGCATGCCAGGTGCGGTCAGGCCGAGCAGGTCGCCGGTCCGGGCGGCCCGGAGGACGACGGGGACCAGCCGGCCGGGGTGGTCCCCCGACCCGTACACCTGGAAGGCCCGCAACACGGTGGCCCGCACGCGGTGCACCGCAGCCGCGGCAGTGACCAGTAGCGATCCCGCCGCCTTGGTCGCCCCGAAGAAGCTCTGCGGCCGCAGCGGGGTGGACTCGTCCATCGGGCCGTCGGCCGGCCCGTACTCCGTGGACGACCCCAGGCGCACGACGGCCCGGCAGCGATCGCCGAGCTCGTCGACCAGCCATGCGCCGCTCGAGGCGTTGACGGCCATGGTGAACGCCCGCTCGGCCGAAGTGGCCGCCGCCCGACTGGCGGCGAGGAGGAACACCACGTCCGGGGTGACGCTGCGAGCCATCCCGGCGGTGGCCTCCGGATCGCTCAGGTCGACGGGGATGACGATGACCCGAGGGTCGAGCCGCCCACCGGGTGAGCCGGGACGGACGGTGCCGGCCACCTCCCAACCGTCGGCCGCCAGGCGGGCGCTCAGGTGGGTGCCGACGAACCCGCCGGCGCCGGTGACCAGGGCCCTCACGCGCCTACTCCGCCGATCACGCCGTTCATACCGCTTGGTCTTCGCTCAGCAGAGCGACGGCGGCGGCCAGCTCGGCGTGCTCGGCGTGCACCTGAGCCGGAGGACGCTCCCGAGCCGCTTCGGCGGCGGCCAGCATGCGGGGCACCTCGACGGAGAGGTCGCGCCCGGCGGTGTCGGCCCAGAAGGACCGGCGCAGGAACGTGAACGACGCGCCGACCCGGGCCAGGGCGCCCAAGACGAGCCGGCAGGGAACGGGCCGGCCGGACTCGGGCCGGGTCAGTCCGGCGCCGCCGAACGGGATGCCGGCGCCTATCGTGGCCGCAGCTACGCGGTCCACGGTGCCGTCGACGAGCGGTGCGAAAAGAGAGCTACCGCCGCGGTCGATCATCAGGTCGTTGAGGCCCATGTACACCCGGGCCAAGGGCCGGGTCACCAGCGTGTCCACCCGCCGGACGGCCTCTGTGGTCTCGACCAGGATCCCCAGCCGGCAGCGGCCGGCCACCACGTCGAGGGCGGCGTCGACCTCCTCGGGCCGGCGCACCATGGGCAGGAGGATCTCGTCGGCTCCAAGGGTGACGGCCAGGTCGATCTCAGCCGGTGTCCACGGCGACCAGCGGTTCACCCGGCAGACGACCACGCCTGACGTGGCGTGCCGCACGGCCGCCAGGTGGGCGGGGGTGTCGGCGTTGATCTGGGTGTCGGCCCCGGCCTGCCGGGCTCGCTTGCCCCGCCGCTCCCAGTCCACCACCACGCCGGTGGCCCCGGCGCCGACCACCGCCGAGGCCGCGGCGGGACCGTTGGAGAAGGCGAAGAAATTTATGTAGGCGACCCTATCATCGCCGTCCGCCGCAGCGGCAGAGCGCATCGTGTGACCATCCACCACTTCCGGTGAACAGAGGTGCACCATTTGTTCATGCGGACGGAGGTTCGGTACCGGGTCACTGTGCCGTTTCGAGTGGACGTCGCAGGGGCCGAGTTGCAGATGTTGGTCCTGGCCGCCCAGCCCGACGGATGTGTCGGCATCGACCTCGATTCGGGCGCGTTCGTGCGGGCCATCTATCCCCCGGGCGAGGGTGAACCGCTGGAGGCCTTCGACATCACCATCGCCCCGATCGGGCCGCCGTTGGACCCGCCCGACACCGTCCGCCCGGAAGCCGTGCCGCTCGCCGCCGCGCCCGAGCGGGTCGGCAGCCTTCACCCCCGCCGGGCCGAGCGCTACCTGCAGGCCCTCCGCCACCCGGCGCAGGGGCCACTGCTGGGGTTCGCAGCCATCAGCGTCCCCTACTGGACCCTGATCGGTGACCGGCCGTCGCTGGCCCTCCTGGACCCCTCGGAGGGACCGCTGGTGCTGGCCACCCCCACTGGTTACGACTGCCGCTTCGGGTGGCAGGGCAGCGTCCACCAGCTCCCACTGGGCGACCGTCGTCTCGCCACCGACTTGGTGGGGCTGCGCCGCCGCCGCTCGTCCCCTCGCGAGCTGACCCGCATCCTGGGCTACCGGCCGGGCCGACTGCTCATCGTGGTCGCCGGGCCGATCAACGGCACGTGCACCAAGCAGGTCGCCGCCCTTCTGCCCGGCCGCTAGCTCTTACCGATCAAACAGGGCGGCCAGGTCCAGGCTGAAGCCGGGGAGGAGCGGGGTGGTCAGCGACTCCCCCACCACCTCGAGCTCCACGTCGAATTCAGTGGCCCCGGGTGACGAGCGCCGGTAGACCAGCACAGTGTTTGCGGCCGTGTCGACGAGCCACAGCTCGGCCAGGCCCAACCGTTCGTACGTACGCTTCTTGACGCCCACGTCGTAGCGCCACGTCGACGGTGAACGGACCTCCACGGCAAGCGCGGGCGGGCCGACGATCCGCTTGGCGTCCCGCGCCGGCTTCTCGTCCTCGGGCACCCACCAGACGTCGGGGGCGAACACGTTGAAGTCGTCGAGGTGGACGTCGACCGGGAAGCCGGCCTCGCCGTGGCCTGGGTTCGCCCGGAGCCAGGTGGTCAGCAGGAAGTAGATCTCCCCTGCGATCCGCTGATGGCGCAGGCTGGCCTCGGTCACCACGATCTCCCCGTTGATCAACTGCGTGCGCTGTTCTGTGGGGGGAAGGGCGAAGTACTCGTCGGCCGTGAGGCGCGTCGAAGTCAGAGCCATACAGGAAGCTTACGACCGGGCTGCGACAGCCGGAAGACGCTACTTCTTGGCGCGGGCGGCCAGGTACTCGGCCATGGCCCAGCCAAAGCCGATCAGGGTGTCGCCTCGGGGGCGGTCGAGATCGGCGAAGAAGGCGACGACCGCGGGGTCGAGGCCCGAGGGGTCGACGCACTCGTGGTCGAGCGCCGGCGGAGTGTCGCCCGTGCCAGTGATGAGGAAGGTGCGGTCGTCGACCCGGCCTTCGGCGCCGAAGCGCTTGGCCAGCCGGCGCCCCCACGCCCGCTCCTCGCCCGAGGCCTTGTGGCCGGGCCGGGGGACGATGTCCTCCAAGCCCTCGAAGGCGGCGAAGCCACTCGGCTCGAGGAAACGGGTGCCGACCAACACGTCCTCGTCGGGGAAGGCCAGAAGGGCCCGCCGCAGCTGCTCACCGACGAGGGCCCGTAGGACTGCATCACGGCGAGGGCTCCGCTTCACCGATGCCATGCCGATGATCACCGAGGGCGTGCCGCCGATGCGCTCCAGGGTGCAGAAGGAGAACGCGCTGAGCTTGACGCCCTCGCGCACCTGGGTGACCAGCACCCACTCCTCGACCTGCTTGGAGAGGATTCCGACGTCGTAGCCGGCCGACCCGTCCGCGCAGATGTCTGCCATGTCCGAGAGCTCGGAATCGCTCAGTCCGGTGCAGTCCTTGGTCTCTGCCTGTAAAGCCATGGGTCGGCCGTACTCCCCCGGGATCGCTTGGTTATCCCACTAGTCCATTCGCTCCGAGCAGTTCGCGCAACTCGGCGACCAGCCCGTTTCCCGCGTGCACCCGGAACTCGTCCGGAAGCCGCAGGATGGTCGAGTCTAGATGGACGAGGACGGGTTGGTCCCCTGGGTGCTCTCGGAGCACCTCCTTGAGGCGGGCCAGGCAGGTAGCGGTGAGAGCCGAGGGGTCGAGCTTGATCCGCAGCGGACGGCTGTGCTCAGGGCTCAAGTCGGGCCGCTTGAGCTCCATCGAGATGATCTTCGCCGGCTCCTCCCGCAGGTCGATGCGGCCCTTGACGCAAACCACCGCGTCGTCGGAGAGCAGCGCGCCGTAGTCGAGCATGGTCCGCGGAAAGACGAAGACCTCGATGGCCGACTGGAGGTCCTCGAGGACGAACGTCGCCATGAGGTCGCCCCGCTTGGTGTATTTGCGGGACAGCGAGGTGACGACTCCGCCCACCCAGCGCATCTCACCGTCGCGCAGCTCGCGCAGGTCGTTGATGGTGCAGTCGGTGTGACGGCGCAGGGCCGACTCCACTCCGAAGAGGGGGTGGCTGCTGACGTAGAGGCCGAGCATCTCCTTCTCGTGCGCCAGCCGCTCGGGGGGGTCGAACTCGAGGTCGGGGATGGGCATCCGCTCCTCGAGCGCCGACCCCGGTCCGTCTGCCAAATCGCCAAAGAGGGATTGGATGCCGAGGTCGCGCTCACGCCGGCGGGCCAGGGTCCGGTCGATGACCTGCTCGAAGACCATGAGCAGGCCCCGGCGGGGGTGGCCGAGCGAGTCGAACGCCCCGGCCTTTATGAGCGACTCCACCGAGCGCTTGTTGAGCACCATGGGGCTCACCCGCTGGCAGAAGTCGTAGAAGTCGGGGAAGGCCCCGTTGCCGTCGCGCTCGGACACGATCTGGGCGACGAGGCCCTCGCCCACGTTGCGAATGGCCGACAGACCGAAGGGGATCTTGCCGTCGACCGCCACGAAGTCCGACATGGACTTGTTGACGTCGGGCACCATGACCTCGACACCCATGGTGCGGCACTCGGCCAGGTACACGGCCGTCTTGTCCTTGTCGTCCTTGACCGACGTCAGTAGGGCGGCCAGGTACTCGACCGGGTGGTTCGCCTTCAGCCAGGCCGTCTGGTAGGCGACCATGCCGTAGCAGTAGGCGTGGGCCTTGGGAAAGGCGTAGTCGGCGAACGGCTCGATGACGTCGAAGAGGGCGGTGCCAAGCGCCGAGCCGTAGCCATTCGTCTCGCAGGCCTCGACGAACTTCTCGCGCTCGGCCGCCATCAGGGCCCTTACCTTCTTTCCACAGGCCTTCCTGAGGTTGTCAGCGTCCTGCAGTGAGTAGCCCGCGAAGCGCTGGGCCACCCGCATGAGGCTCTCCTGGTAGATCATCAGGCCCTGGGTGTCGCCCAGCACCTCGCCCAGGTCGGGGTGGATGTAGGTGATCGGCTTCCGGCCGTTCTTGCGGTCGGCGAAGTCGTTGTGCATGTTGGCCGCCATGGGCCCCGGCCGGTAGAGGGCGACAAGGGCGCCGATGTCGTCGAAGCAGGTGGGGGCGAGGGACCGGATCAGGGCCCGCATGGGCCCACCCTCGAGCTGGAAGACGCCGACGGAGTCGCCCCGCTTGAGCATCTCGAAGGTCTGCTCGTCGTCGAGGGGGAGGTGGTCGATGTCGACCCGCTCGCCGGTGGTGACCTCGATCAGGTCGAGCGCCTTCTCGATGACCGAGAGGTTGCGCAGACCGAGGAAGTCCATCTTGAGCAGACCCAGGTCGGCGACGCCGTGCATCTCGTACTGGGTGACGATGGGGGCGTTGGCCAGATCTCCGTCGGGGCCGGGTTTGCGCTGCACCGGAAGGTACTCGGTGAGGGGCTCACGAGTGATGACCACGGCGGCCGCGTGGATGCCGTCCTGGCGGCGGAGACCGGCGAGGCCGCGGGCCACCTCGATGACCTTCTTGGCGTCCGGGTCGGTGTCGTGCAGCTCCCGAAGGTCGGACGCCATCTTGTAGCCCTCCTCGAACCCCGGGGTCAGCTCGAGGCAGGCGGGAAGCGGGGTGTCGCGCCCCATGACGAGGGGCGGCATGGCCTTGGCGATGCGATCGCCAACCCCGTACGGGTAGCCGAGGACGCGCGCCGCGTCTCGCACCGCGGCCCGCGCCTTGATGGTGGAGAAGGTGACGATCTGGGCGACGTGGTCGGGCCCGTAGCGCTCGGCCGCGTACTTGATCATGTCGCCGCGGTAGCGCTCGTCGAAGTCCATGTCGATGTCGGGCATCTCCTTGCGCCCGGCGTTCAGGAAGCGCTCGAAGATCAGCCCGTACTTCAGCGGGTCGAGGTCGACGATCTTCAGGCAGTAGGCCACGCAGCACCCGGCCGCGCTCCCCCGACCCGGGCCGACGCGGATGCCGCGGCTGCGGGCGTACGCGATGAGGTCCCAGACGATGAGGAAGTAGGCCGACAGCCCCATGTCCTCGATGACCGTCAGTTCCTTGTCGATGCGCTCGGCCGCGTCGGCGGGAAGCGGGGCGCCGTAGCGGTCGCGGGCCCCCTCCATGGTCAGGTGCCTGAGATAGGCCTCCTCGGAGTCGAACCCCTCTGGCACGTCGAAGCGGGGCATCTCCGGCTTTCCGAACTCGATCTCGACGCTGGCCCGCTCGGCGATGAGCAGGGTGTTGTCGCACGCCTCGGGGACCTCTGCGAACAGGGTCCGCATCTCGGCCGCCGTCTTCAGGTAGTGCTGGTCGGTCTCGAACCGGAACCGCTTGGGGTCGTCGACCTGGGCGCCGGTCTGCACGCACAGCAGGGCGTCGTGGGCGACGGAGCCCTCTTGGTGGACGTAGTGGCTGTCGTTGGTGGCCAGCAGAGGAAGGTGCAGATCACGGGCGATCTCGATCAGGTGCCGGTTGGTGCGGTGCTGGGTCTCCATGCCGTGGTCCTGGAGCTCCACGTAGAGCCCGTCGGGGCCGAAGATGTCGCTGAGGCGGGAGGTGAGCTTGGTGGCCAGGGGGACGTCGTCGCGAAGGAGGGCCTGGAGCACCACGCCGCCCAGGCAGCCGGTGGTGGCGATGACGCCCTCATGGTGCCGCTCCAGCAGCTCCCAGTCGACCCGGGGCTTGTAGTAGTAGCCCTCGAGGTAGGCGGCCGAGGACAGCTTGAGCAGGTTCTTGTAGCCGGGGTTGGTCTCAGCCAACAGGGTCAGGTGGTAGTAGAGCTTCTCCCCCTCGCCGCCTTCGCCCCCCGTGTCGTCGACCCGGCCTCGCCGGACGGGGCGCTCGAAACGGCTCTCGCCCGCCATGTAGGCCTCTGTGCCCAGCACCGGTGTGATCCCCGCCTTGCGGGCGGCCCGGTAGAAGTCGAGGACGCCGTACATGTTGCCGTGGTCGGTGATGCCGATGGCCGGCTGGCCGTCGGCGGCGGCGGCGGCGACCACCTCGTCGATCCGCGCCGCCCCGTCGAGCATGGAGTACTCGGTGTGGACGTGAAGATGGGCGAAATCCCCCACCGGCGACCCTTTCGGCCGGCCCGCCCTGCCTGTGATGCGGCTGTGGACGAGCCTGTGGACGAGTTACAGAGGTGTCATTCTACCGATCCGCGCCGGGCGACGGGTGCCCGGGGCCCCGACGTGCCGCACCGGCGACCCGGGCGGCCCACACGATGAGCGGGAGCTGGAGCGACAGCCGGGCCCACGCCACCGCGAGTGAGTCCAGGGGGAACGACGCTCCGGGAATGCCTCCGTCGAGGGCCATCTTCACGTTGGCCGGAAAGACGGTCACCAAAAGGAGGCCTGCGGCATAGGCGCCCTTCCGACGGGTGCTCGGCTGGGCGACCAGGGCCGCGCAGCCGAGCGCGGCGACGCCGCTCCAGCGCACCCAGAACGCCGGGTCCCCGAGGAGCTCTGGGACGATCCGTCGGTAGGACCCCGGCACCACGAAGTGGGCACCCCCGGCAACGGCGAGGAGGGTGGCCAGGGCGAAAGCCGACGCTGACGACCGTGGGGTGTGCGTCGGGTCGCTCATCTCTGTGGTGTTCGGCGCATGCCGCCCCCGCGTACGGATCGGCTCACGCGGTAGCGTCCTGCGACGAGCGGGAGGGATGCCTTCGGGCGCCTCCGGGCGGGGCAGCGCATGACCGAGCGAGTGGTTGATCGATCCCTGGAGGCGGATGTCATGCGTACCTCCGAGTGCGGCAATGCCGCTTCAAAGCGACCTCCCTCCCGCTCGCTCATCGACGACCTCGCCACCGACGAGCCGTGGGTGGCGGCGGTGGATGTGTTCCAATCGCGGTGCCCCCGCCGGCGTGACCGGATCGCCGCGTACGAGGCGCTGCTGGCCTCGGGTCATCACCTGGGCATCGCCGCCGACGTGCTCGACGGGCGCCACCGGCCCGCCCCTCCCCTGGAGGGATGGCTCAACAAGGCCGACGGTCGCAAGAAGCGGGTGTTCCAGTACCCGCCCGCCGACGAGCTGCTCTTCCGCACGGTGAACCGCCTGCTGCAGCCGGCGGCCGCCCACGCCGCCTCGCCGTGGTGCCGGTCGTTCCTCCCCGGGGGCGGAGCACGGACCGCCTTCCGCAGCGTGCTCGCCGACGAGGCGCTCGGCGCCAAGGCCGCGCTGCGCTTCGACGTGCGCGACTACTTCAACTCGATCGACGTCGCCGACCTCCTGGGTCGGCTGCCGGAGCCGTTCGCCGACGGGCCGGTGCGGTCGCTCCTAGACGCCGCTCTGCTCGACCGCCGGGTCGAGCGCGCGGGCCGGGTGGTCGACGGCGGCCCCAAGGGGGTGATGGCCGGCACCCCGCTGGCACCGCTCCTGGCCACCCTCTACCTGCGGGAGCTCGACTGCGAGGTCGCAGCGACCGGCGCCACCTACGCCCGTTACAGCGACGACATCGTGGCCCTAGCCCCGCCGGAGGAGCGAGTCGCGGTGGAACAGCTGGTGCGCACGCGGCTGGGCGAGCGGGGGCTCGAGGTCAACGAGGCCAAGTCGACCGTGGCCGCGCCCGGGGAGCCCTGGGACTTCCTCGGCTTCCGTTACTCCGCCGGTGTGATCCGCTTGGCGCCCCTCACTGCCCGCAAGCTCACAGCCCGGTCCACCCGGCTGGCCCGCGCCCTGCTGCGTTGGCGGGAGCGGACCGGGGCAAGCCCCGACCGCGCCCTGGCCGCGTTCCTCCGCCGGACCAATCGCCGGCTCTACGGCGTTCCCGCGGAGCGCAGCGACTTCTCGTGGGCCACCTGGTTCCTCCCGATGATCGATGGCCCCGAGGGTCTGCGGGCCCTCGACGAGCATGTCCAGCGGGAGGCCCGCTACGTGGCCACCGGCCGCCGCACCGCCCGCACCCGGCGCACCGTGCCCTACGACGCCGTGGTCGGCGCTGGTCACGTACCCCTCGTCACCGCCTACTGGGCCATGGACGAGGGTCAGGCCACGTACGAGGCTCTCGTCGCCCGCCGGGCCCGGATGCGCTGAGGCTCGCTCAACCGGCGGCCAGCTGGGCACCGGTTGCGTGAACCAGGTCGGAGCGAGCGGAGTCGTCGATACCCTTCGTCTCGAGCACCACCCGCCGGTCGTCGTGGACGAGGAACGCCAGCGCCCGCCCGTCGGACAGCGTCGCCTGCGACGCCCCGTCGATCCCGGCCACCGGCGAGAGCCCGCCCGGTGGCTGCCAGGCGATGTGCTCGGGGTAGAGCTGGTAGTACAAGCCCACCGCTCGCTCTCCCGCCGTCCACCGCCGGCCCATGCCGAACGGCTCCTCGACCACCTCGCTCCTGGTGCTGTGGGGCACGCCAGCCCGGTCCCGGTCCGCGATGGGCAGGACGGCGGCAGGATCGGTGAGGCCACGCTCCCGCCATCCGGGCCGCCCGAGCATCCCGGGCATGTACGACGTGCCCATGCGGGGGTCGGTGGCCATCGGCGCACCCGCCGCTCCGCCGGGCGGTTCCCCCCCGGACGTTCCCGAGCGGGCCCGGGCGTCCTGCAGCGCTTCCTCCGCCACTTCCCTGGCCTGCTCGGCCACGCCCTTGGCCTGCTCGGCCAGCTTCTTCGCCCGGTCGAGAAATCCCACGCCCGAAACGTTAGCGGCGGACGCGAGGCCGGGTGTTCCCATGCTGAACTGAAGAGTCATGGCCCTCTCATTTGACGAACGTCCGCTCGACGAGACTCCGGTGCACACCGAGTCGCTGCCTGACACGCCGCAACGGGACCGGCGCATCCCTGCTACGGCGTGGCTGGAGGCGCCGGCCGAGCTGCTGCGCCTCGGCCAGGACTTCGGTGGCCGTGACGCGGGGTACATTCGCCGCATCCATGGCTGGCTGCTGTGGCGGTCAGGTCCGCCGGCAGGCGGCGACGCCTGCTACCTGGCGGTCGCCGCCGACGCGGTCTCGGTCCAGCACGTCTTCCGGCTCTTCCCGGACGGGTCCGGCCAGGGCACTGGACCGAGCGGAACGGCGCACGACCGGTTCCGGGCCTGGAAGGAGGACCTTCGCGACCACGCCCGCTGACCGGGCTCGGCCGGGCTCAGGACGACGTGGGCCAGCCGTCGAGCAGCATGGTCAGGCCGTCGACGACCCCCAGCCATTCGTAAGCCGACGCGGGGCCGAGCGAGGTCGTCACCTCGACCCTGCGGTACAGCCGGCCGACGTCTTCGATGCGGTCGAGCTGCTCCATGGCCTCCGTCGCCCGGCTTGGATCCAATGTCACCAGCACGCCAGGGATCGAACCAGGCGCCATTTCGCTGTCCGCGTCGAACTGCACGGCCGGGTAGCCGTGGCCGGTGTCCCACATCCGGCCCTGGGCGGTCACGCGCTCCCACGACACCGCGTAGACCGCGAGCTCCGGCCACCGCGGCTCGCCGGGCATGAGGGTGCCGTACACGAAGAGGCGAATCTGCCGATGGTGGCACAGACCCGACTTCGGCGGCCTAAAGGTGTTCTGGGGACCCCGCAAGCCCCTGACCAGGGCGTTCGCGCGCTGAGGAGCCAATTTGTGCCGTTGGTGTAGGGGCGACACATCCACCATACGTGAGTAGGC
>Ga0247713_1000969_pt1 | contig 15389 bp, 7 predicted proteins | sample 21E_NmetaG_FD_189936 | JGI IMG/M metagenome (GOLD analysis project Ga0247713, IMG submission 189936) | Soil microbial communities from hillslope of Landscape Evolution Observatory, University of Arizona, Oracle, AZ, United States - 2-1-E_N | ecosystem: Engineered > Artificial ecosystem > Mesocosm... | reverse complement strand
GCGTCAACCTGATGGCCGGCAACCTCACCGGCCAGGTCCGCAACATCGCCGAAGTGACCACCGCGGTGGCCAAGGGCGACCTTTCCAAGAAGATCACGGTCGACGTGAAGGGCGAGATCCTCGAGCTGAAGAACACGATCAACACCATGGTCGACCAGCTCAACGGCTTCGCTTCGGAAGTGACCCGAGTGGCGCGCGAGGTCGGCACCGAGGGCAAGCTTGGCGGACAGGCGCAAGTGCCCGGAGTCGGCGGCACGTGGAAGGACCTCACCGACAATGTGAACGCGATGGCGGCCAACCTCACGGGACAGGTCCGCAACATCGCCGAGGTGACCACCGCGGTGGCGCTCGGCGATCTGTCGAAGAAGATCACGGTCGACGTGAAGGGCGAGATCCTCGAGCTCAAGAACACGATCAACACGATGGTCGACCAGCTCAATTCCTTCGCGTCCGAAGTGACCCGCGTTGCCCGCGAAGTGGGAACCGAGGGCAAGCTCGGCGGCCAGGCGCAGGTGCGCGGGGTCGCCGGCACCTGGGCCGACCTTACCGACAACGTCAATCTGATGGCCGACAACCTCACCGGCCAGGTGCGCAACATCGCCGACGTGACGACCGCCGTCGCCAAGGGCGATTTGTCCAAGAAGATCACGGTCGACGTGAAGGGCGAGATCCTTCAGCTCAAGGACACCATCAACACGATGGTCGACCAGCTCAACGCCTTCGCCTCCGAAGTCACTCGAGTCGCCCGCGAGGTCGGCACCGAAGGCAAGCTCGGCGGCCAGGCGCAGGTGCCCGGAGTCGGCGGCACGTGGAAGGACCTTACCGACAACGTCAACCTGATGGCGACCAACCTGACCAATCAGGTCCGCGGAATCGCCGAAGTGGTCACCGCGGTCGCCCAGGGCAATCTCAAGCGCAAGCTCACCGTCGACGCCAAGGGCGAGATCGCGGCGCTGGCGGAAACCATCAACTTCATGATCGAGACTCTGTCGACCTTCGGCGACCAGGTGACGAACATGGCGCGCGAAGTCGGAATCGAGGGCAAGCTCGGCGGCCAGGCGCGCGTTCCGGGCGCAGCCGGCCTGTGGCGCGACCTTACCGACAACGTCAACCAGCTCGCCGCCAACCTGACCAACCAGGTGCGGTCGATCGCCGAGGTGGCGACCGCGGTGACCAAGGGCGACCTCACCCGGTCGATCGCCGTCGAGGCGTCGGGCGAAATGGCGGCGCTCAAGGACACGATCAACGAGATGATCCGCAACCTCAAGGAGCAGACGCTCAAGAATGCGGAGCAGGACTGGCTCAAGACCAACCTCGCCCGCTTCTCCCGGATGCTCCAGGGCGAGCGCGACCTTGCGACCGTGTCGAACCTGATCATGTCCGAGCTCGCGCCTCTGGTGAACGCCCAATATGGCGTCTTCTACGTGACCAAGCGCGAGGAAGAGGACACGACCCTTGAGTTGGTCGCCAGCTACGGCGCGGAGAGCGCCGAGGAGATGAAGAAGGAGTTCAAGCTTCGCGAAGGTCTCGTCGGCCAGGCGGCGGCCGACAAGCGGCCGATCCTGCTCAAGGACGTTCCACCCGATTTCATCCGCATCGGATCGGGCCTGGGCAGCGCCAACCCGGCCAACGTCAACATCCTGCCGGCCCTGTTCGAGGACGAAGTGACCGCGGTCATCGAGCTTGCGTCCTTCAACGAGTTCAACGAGACCCACCAAAGCTTCCTCGACCAGCTGATGGAATCGATCGGAATCGTGCTCAACACGATTGCAGCGACCATGCGCACCGAGGGCCTGCTGAAGCAGTCACAGCTGCTTACCCAGGAGTTGCAGGCGCGCCAGACCGAGCTCACCACCAAGCAGGAAGAGCTTCACGCGACCAACGAGGAGCTTCAGGAAAAGGCGCAGCTGCTCGAAAACGAGAAACGCCAGGTCGAGGCCAAGAATCTCGAAATCGAAATGGCTCGGCGGGCTCTCGAGGACAAGGCCGAGCAGCTGGCGCTGACCTCGAAATACAAATCGGAGTTCCTCGCCAACATGTCGCACGAGTTGAGGACGCCGCTCAACTCGCTGCTCATCCTGTCGAAGCTGCTGTCGGAAAACCCGGACGGCAACCTCAACGACAAGCAGGTCGAGTTCGCCCGGACCATCCACTCCGCCGGCTCCGACCTGCTCAGCCTGATCAACGACATTCTCGACCTTTCGAAGATCGAATCGGGCACCGTTACCATCGAGGTCGGCGAGATGCCGCTGAGCGGCCTCAGGCAGCATATGGAGCGGACCTTCCGCCAGATCGCGTCCGACAAGGGGCTCGACTTCAAGGTCGAATTCGACCGCGAGTTGCCAACGACCATCCGGACGGACGAAAAGCGCCTTCAGCAAATCGTCCTCAACCTTCTGTCCAACGCCTTCAAGTTCACTGCTCGCGGAAGCGTCACCCTCGCGGTCCGCTGCGCCGAGGGCGGCTGGAGCGCCAATCACCCGGTGCTCCGGAATGCCGACAAGGCGATTGAAATCGCCGTCACCGACACCGGCATCGGCATTCCCGAGGAGAAGCAGAAGCTGATCTTCGAAGCGTTCCAGCAGGCCGACGGGACGACCAGCCGGAAATATGGCGGGACGGGCCTGGGACTGTCGATCAGCCGCGAGATCGCCCGGCTGCTTGGCGGCGAGCTCCAGGTCCGCTCGACCCCGGGCAAGGGCTCGACCTTCACAATGTTCGTGCCGCTCGAGACCGAGGCCGTCACGTCGACATCGCCGGGCACCAACGCTCGTTACGACAATAGTGGCGCCGTCGTGCCCTCGATCCTCCCGACCTACGAGGTGCCGGACGACCGCGACAATCTCGGCCAGGGACCGTTCGTCTTGATCGTCGAGGACGATCCGACATTCGCCGGCATCCTGGTCGACGTCGCCCACGAAGGCGGGCTCAAGGCGGTCGTCTCGACGGCCGGCGCCGGGACTCTGGCAATGGCGCGCAAGCTCCAGCCCAACGCAATCACGCTCGACCTTGGGCTGGCCGACATCGACGGGATGGTCCTGCTCGACCTGATCAAGCACGACCCGCAGACGGCGCATATCCCGATCCACGTCATCACCGGCGCCGATCAGGAAGAGGCCGTGGTCGGACTTGGGGCCGAAGGCGTGATTCGCAAGCCGGCCGAACGCTCGGCGCTCGAGGCCCTGTTCCGCGACCTCAAGGCGCAGGCGCGGAAGAGCCGGCGCCGGCCAAAGGCGAGCGTCGCCGGCGATCAGGACAAGGCGGGTCGTGGCAAGGTGGCCGAGCTTTCCGGATCGAAGATGCTGATCGTCGATGACGACATCCGCAACATCTTCTCGCTGACCAGCGTGCTCGAAAGCTACGGAGTCGAGGTTGTCCACGCCGAGCGCGGACAGGATGGAATCCTGCTGCTCGAGCAGACTCCCGGAATCGACGCCGCCCTGATCGACATCATGATGCCCGACATGGACGGTTACGAGACCATCCGGCAGATTCGAAGCCGGCCGCAGCTGGCGCACCTCCCGCTCATCGCGGTTACCGCCAAGGCGATGAAGGGGGACCGCCAGAAATGCCTCGACGCCGGCGCGTCCGATTATATCGCCAAGCCGGTCGACCTCGAACTGCTCCTGGCGCTGCTGCGGGTATGGATCGCCCGGCGTCATGCCCCGGAAGCCGAACTTCCGAGGATAGAGGCTGCGGAATAAGGTGAAGGCGGGACAAGTGAACGACCCTTCCACCCTGGTCTCCAGGCAGCAGGCGCCCGACCTGCTCGAGAAGGAAACAACGGAGCCAGCCCGGGTGCTCGTCGTCGACGATGACGAGCGCAACCTGCTGGCGATCCAGACGGTCCTCGAGGATATCGGCGAGGTCGTTCTCGCACGATCGGGCGAGGAAGCGCTTCGCCACCTGCTCAAGGCGGAATTCGCGGTCATCCTGCTCGACGTCTTCATGCCCGGCATCGATGGCTACGAGACCGCTCGCCTTGTCCGCCAGCGCGAGCAGAGCAAGGGGATTCCGATCGTCTTCCTGTCGGCCGTCAACAAGGAGATGGAGCATCTTCTGCGCGGCTATTCGATGGGCGCGGTCGACTATGTGTTCAAACCCGTCGATCCGCTGGTGCTCAGGTCGAAAGTCTCGGTGTTCGTCGACCTGTTCGACAAGAGCAAGGAAATCGAACGCAAGGCCCGCCACGAGCAGGCGCTTCTCGACGCCAATTTGCAGGCCAATGCCGAGCTTCTTCGCACCGAACAGGAATTGCGGCGGGCCGAGCGCCAGCTCGTCCAGGCCCAGAAGATGGATGCGATCGGCAAGCTCACCGGCGGGATCGCGCATGACTTCAACAATCTGCTCGGAGCGGTGATCGGCGGGCTGGGGCTGATCGAAAGGCGGGGCGCGCTGACCGAGGAGCAACGCAGGGTTCTGGAGATGACCCGCCGAGCCGCCGAGCAGGGAGCCGAGCTCGTCCGGCGCCTCCTCGCCTTTGCCCGCCGCCAGAAGCTCGAGCCGGCCAGCGTCGACATCGACGCCTTGTCGGCGGCGACCTCCGATCTGCTCGCCCACACGCTCGGCGGAATGGTCGAAATCGAGTGGCGCAAGAGCAAGGATGTCTGGTGCGCCTTCGCCGACCAGGCGCAGCTCGAGCTCGCCTTGCTCAACCTGATCATCAACGCCCGCGATGCCATGACCGGCGCCGGCACGGTCGTCGTCTCGGTGAAGAATTGCTCCCTTGCGGATGAGGAGGTTCCCGGGCTTGGCGAGGGCGATTATGTCCGGATCGCTGTAACCGACAATGGCGGGGGGATTCCGGCCGATCTCATCGACAAGGTGATGGAGCCGTTCTTCACCACCAAGGAAGCCGGAAAGGGGACCGGCCTCGGGCTCAGCATGGTCTATGGCTTCGCCAAGCAGTCCGACGGCGCATTCCGGCTCAAGAGCAAGGTCGGGCGAGGCACGACCGCCGAGCTCTGGCTGCCCCGGGCTCCGGAAGGCTCCATGTCGCAGGAGCGACGCAAGCCGGCAAAAGCGGCGGAAGCGTTCGACCGGCCCCTTCGAATCCTGCTGGTCGACGACCACGAGGAGCTGCGAACGACGACGGCGGCGATGCTCGCCGACCTTGGCCATATCGTCGAGGACGTGCCGAGCGGAGCGGCGGCGCTTGAATCATTGCGCGACGATTCCGTCGCCTGCGACCTGCTGATCAGCGACTATGCGATGCCGAAGCTGTCGGGCACCGAACTGATCCGCGAAGCGCGGCAAAGCCGCAGCGGGCTGCCGGCGCTGATCATCACCGGCTATGCCGACGCTGATGCGCTGGGCGACAGCGCCGACGGGCTGGCGGTATTGTTCAAGCCGTTCACCCATTCGGAGCTGAGCGCCGCGGTCGGGGCGGCCGTGCTGAACGGGTCGAGCAGTCAAGCAGCCGATTAGCGGCGGGTGCTTCACTCCCGGCTTGCTGTTCCCGGCTCCCGCCGTTCAGAGCCGGGCTGCTCCTCGCTGAGCCTGCCAAGGGTGCCTTGCCGGCGCGCCCGGCGGCCGTAGACCAGCTCGAAAAAAGGTGATGCCATCAGGGTCGTCACCACCGCCATCAGCACCATGATCGAAAAGAGCGCCGGGCCGATGATTCCATGCTGCAGACCGATGTTGATGATGATCAGCTCCATCAGGCCGCGGGCATTCATCAGAGCTCCAATGCCGAGGCTCGTGCGATTGTCCTGGCCGGTCAGCCTGGCGGCGGCCCAGCAGGCGCCGGCCTTAGCGGCGATGGACGCGACCAGGATGACGGCGGTGATCGCCGCATAAGATGCGCTGGTGACCATCGTCAGCTGCGTGTTGAGCCCGGAATAAGTGAAGAACATCGGCAGCAGCAGCACGACGGTGAACGGCTCGAGCTGCTTGCGGATTTCGCGAGCGAACATCCCTCGCGGCATGGCCGTGCCGAGGATGAAGCCGCCGAACACCGCGTGGATGCCGACCGCGTCCATGGCGAAGGCCGAGCCCATGAACAGCATCAAGGTGACCGCCAGGATCGGCGGGGTGATCGCGCCTTCGCGCTCCGCCCAGCGGCCGAGCGGGGCGAGCAGGCGCGGCCCAAGCAGGATCATGACAGCGGCGAACGCGCCCGCTCCAAGCACCGCCTTGGCCGCGATCGAAGGCTCCCCGGCGAGAGTCGCCAGAACGATCGCCAGAACCGCCCAGGCGGCGGCGTCGTCAATCGCGCCCGCGGACAGCGACAAGGTCCCGAGCGGAGAGTTGCTAAGGCCCCGCTCGTGGATGATTCGGGCGAGCATCGGAAAGGCGGTGATCGAGATGCAGGCGCCCATGAACATGGTCGCCTGGGCGGCCGTTACATTGGGCCCGAACAGGCCGGGCGTGCCCATCAGCCATGGCGTGATGAGCACCGCCATCAGGAATGGCGCGGCCATTCCCGAAATCGACACGGCGGCGGCGCTCTTGCTGTTCGCTCGAAAATGGCTGGACTGAAAGCCGAGCCCGACGATGAACATGTAGAGCCCGACTCCCAGCTGCGCGCCGACGAACAGGATGCTTTTCGATTCGGGCGGGAAAAGCGCGCTCTGGAGATCGGGGAGCAGAAGGCCGAGCAGCGACGGCCCGAGGATCACTCCGGCGATCATTTCGCCAACCACCTGCGGTTGGCCAAGCCAGCGCTTCGCCCCCCAACCGACAAGCCGGCAGGCGGCGATGATGATCAGCAGCTGAAGGAAGAAGAGGGCGCTCAGTTCGGCCGCAGTCATTGTCTCCCCCTGCGGCGAATGCGCGCAGCCGCACATTGGCCGGCAACTCCGCCGGCTTCAAGCGGCCAGGCCCGGCGGGTTGCGAGGCAGCAGAAAAGCCTTTGCAGCGGCAGCCGGCGCGAATAGAGCTTGGCCGCAGCGCTCTGCTTAGGGGGGTATGCGTTTGAGCCTGGAGCTTCGCAGCATCCAGAAATCGTTCGGCGAGACGAAGATTCTCGACGACATTTCGCTCAACCTCGAAGCGCGCGAGTTCATCGCCTTTCTCGGCCCGTCGGGCTCAGGCAAGTCGACGCTGCTGCGCATTGTCGCGGGGCTCGAAACCGCCGACTCGGGCGAAGTCTGGCTGGACGGCGAGCGCATCGACCAGCTGCCGCCCGGCGAGCGCGGAGTGGCCATGGTGTTCCAGCATTATGCGCTCTACCCGCACATGAGCGTTCGCGAGAATATGGCGTTCGGCCTCAGGAACGCGAAGGTTCCAAAAGACGAGATCGACCGCCGTATCGAGGACGCCGCCCGGGTTCTCGAGATCGACCATATGCTCGACCGCAAGCCGGCGGCGATGTCGGGCGGGCAGCGCCAGCGAGTCGCGATCGGGCGCGCCATCGTCAAGCATCCCAGGCTGTTCCTGCTCGACGAGCCGCTGTCCAATCTCGACGCCGCGCTTCGGCTCCGAACGCGGGTCGAGCTCGCGCAGCTCAAGCAGAAGGTCGATGCGGCGGTGATCATGGTCACTCATGACCAGGCCGAAGCGATGACATTGGCCGACCGCATCGTCGTCATCGACGACCAGCGGATCCAGCAGGTCGGTCCGCCGATGGAAATCTACAGCCGGCCGGCGAATATCTTCGTCGCGCAGTTCGTCGGCTCGCCGGCGATGACACTGGCTCCGGGCAAGCTCCTCAATGGCGACGGCGAGTTCGCGCGCGTCAAGCTCGGCGACGGTTCGACGATCGAGACCAGGGTGCGGCGCGAGGCGCTGCCCAACAACGCGCCGCTTCGGGTCGGACTGAGGCCCGAGGCGGTTCGGGTCGGCGGCGACAACCAGGCGACGACCAAGGCGAAGGTCGATCTGGTCGAGCGCCTCGGCGAGCGCACCCTGGTTTACGCGCGGCTTGCCGACGGTCAGCCGATCACCGCCGAGGACGAGGGCTACAGCCAGGTCAGGATCGGCGACGAGGTTCCGCTCAGAATCGACGGCGGCTCGGCGCACCTGTTTGGCCCTGACGGAGCCGGCTATCACGGGGTCGAGGCTTGACCTCGGCCGAGAGGGACTGGCGGGGCTTCCTGTTCGTCGCCCCGTTCCTGCTGCTCTATGCGCTGATCCTCGTTTTTCCCCTGTTCCGCGGCTTCTGGCTAAGCTTCAACCAGGTGGACATTTTCGGTGACGGCCATTTCGTCGGCCTCGCCAATTACGTCGAGCTCGCCGCGGACCCGATCTTCACGACGTCGCTGGTCAACACCTTCATCGTCACCCTGATGATCGTGCCGGTCCTGACGGTGCTCGCGCTGCTGCTGGCGATCGCGCTCAACAATGCCGGCCGAGGCGCGGCCCTGATGCGCGGGATCTTCTTTTCGTCGGCGGTCCTGTCGGTGACGATCGTGACGTTGATCTGGCGCTTCGTCCTCGCCCCCGACGCCGGGTTGCTGGGCGAGCTTTGGCAGGCATTCGGCTGGCAGCCTCTCGGCTTTTTGAGCGAGCCGCACCTCGTGCTGCCGGCGCTTGCAATCACCACCATCTGGTGGTCGTTGGGCTTGCCGATGCTGCTGTTCCTGGCCGGGCTGCAGCAGATTCCGCAAGACATGTACGAAGCCGCCGCGCTCGATGGCGCGGACCGCTGGACGACCTTCTGGCGGATCACCGTGCCCTCGCTTCGCCGCACTCTGGTTCTGGTGGTCATGCTGCAGACGGCGGCGCAATTGCAGATGTTCGGCCAGGCTCAGCTGCTGACCGGCGGCGGGCCCGGCGGAGCGTCGCGAACCACGGTCCTGTTCCTGTTTGAAAGCGCTTTCGGCCGGTGGGAACTCGGCTACGCGGCCGCGGCCGCCGAAATCCTGTTCCTGATCATCCTGGCCGTCACGCTGACCCAATATTGGGCGACCGGCAGAACTCCGGGGGCCGCTCATGGCCGCTGACGTGAGGCGCGGCGGGCTGACGCCGCTCGGCTGGATCCTGCTTTCGATCGGCGCGGCATTGATGGTCGCGCCGCTGGTCTGGACCCTGCTCCTCTCGCTCAAGGACAATGCCGAGCTGGTCGGCAATAGCGGCGCGGCGTTGAGCGCGCCCTACACGCTCGAAAATTATGCGGCGATCCTCGGCAACAGGGCGACGATGCGCTGGCTGCTCAACAGTTTCATCGTGTCGATCGGGACCACTGCCGGCGTGCTGATCCTGGCGAGCCTCGCCGGCTATGGCTTTGCCCGGCTCGACTTCCCGTTCCGACGCACCCTGTTCATCATCGTCCTGCTCGGCCTCGCCGTACCGAGCCAGGCGGTCATCCTGCCGCAGCACCAATTGTTCGCCTGGCTCGGCCTCCACAACAGCTATCCGGGCCTGATCCTTCCGGGCCTGATCGCGCCCTTCGGCGTGTTCTTCATGACGACCTACATGCGCGGCATCCCGCGCGAGCTCGACGAAGCGGCGATGCTCGACGGCGCTTCCCGCTGGACCATCTTCTGGAAAGTGATCCTACCGCTGACGATCCCGGCGCAATCGACGCTTGCCGTCTTCACCTTCCTCGGCACCTGGAACGATTACTGGTGGCCGCTGATCTCGGCGACGCGAAGCGACATGTACACGCTGACGGTCGGCCTTGCCGCCGCGCAGATGAACTATGCCCAGACCAGCGGCCTCGGCTTTTTGATGGCGCAGGCGGTGTTCGCGTCGATCCCGATCTTCATCGTCTACATCGTTTTCCAGAAGCAGATCGTCCGCGCGATGGCCGGAACGGCCGTTCGGTGATGCGCCTTATCGCCGCATTGCTGGTTGCTCTTGCTGTCGGGAGCTGCGGAGCCGCCGACGGCACGACCTCCATCTATCTGCAGCGCTTTTTCGGCGAATGCACCGCTCAATATGGGGCAAGCACCGACATCGACAAAGCCGAAGGCGAGTGCGGGATCATGACCAGCATGATCAACCGCTTCGACGCCGAGAACCCGAACGTCCGGGTCGATGTCAACGTCGTCGCCTGGCCCGGCTACCCGCAGCTAACGGCGCAAATGGCCGCTCGCGATCCGCCCGACCTCGTCACCATGCACACCGGCGTGATCAGCGACTATGCCGCCAAGGGCCTGCTCGAGCCGCTCGCGCCATATCTGGAGGCGGCCGGGATCACCCCGGACAGCTTCACCGATGCGAGCAGAAGCGCGGTGACCATCGGCAATAACATCTTCGGGCTGCCGTTCGACACGCACGCCGGCCTGTTCCACGTCAACACGCGGCTTTTCGAACAGGCCGGTCTGATGCGCGGCGGCAAGCCGATCCTTCCGAATTCGGCGGACGAGCTGATCGCCCATGCCAGGCAGTTCCAGGAACGCACTGGAAAGCCGTATCTGATCCAGAGCAATGTCGGCGACAATGCCTATGCCGCGCGCAACCTCTACACCTACATGATGGCGCAGGGGGCGGAGATCTTCCCCGACCCCAAGCGGATCGACCTGACCAATCCCGAAGCATTCCGGGTGGCGCAATTCTTCCGTCGCATCAACGCCGAGCGTCTTGGCACGTTGAACATGGACACTCCGGCGGCGATCGCGGCCTTCATGAACGGTGAAGGCGGCATCTACCCGACGGGAACATGGATGCTCGGAACATTCCAGGACGAAGCGACGACGCCGGGGCGGCCTTTGTACAACAGCTACGCCGTCTTCCCCTATCCGCGTCTGTGGGGCGAACATGTCGAATATGTCAGCGGCCATGCCTGGGTCGTCCCGGCGCGCAAGCGAACGCCCGAGCAGCGCCAGGCGATCGCCGACTTTTTCCGCTTCGTCGCGCAGCATAATTATGCCTGGGCGCGCGCCGGGCACATCCCGGCGTTCAAGGCCGTGCTCGAAGATCCGCGCTTCAAGGCGCTGCCGCACCGCGCCGAGATCGCTCCGCTCGCCGACATCGGGCGCGCGTTGCCCGGCTATGTGCAGCGGCAGAATGCGATCGAAGGGATCGTCGGCGAGGAAGCGGCCGCGGCATTCATCGGCCAGAAGCCAATCGAGCGCGGCCTAGCGGATGCCGAGCGCCGCGTGAACCGGCTGCTTTCGCAAGTGAATTAAGGGCTACGCGCAGGGCCAGGCAATCACGCGTTTGCGCTCGCTTCCGCCTGAGCGCAGGCGCTGGCGACGAAATCGCCGTGCATCGGCATGTGCTCGGCCATGCGCCGGTAGCTGACGCGCATCTTGTCGAGCGCGTCGGCGATCATTGCCTCGTCGAGTGCATCGGCGGGTGGCTCATGGTCCTCGGGGATTTCCCCCTGGCCGAGCAGGACCGCAACCCAGCTCGCGGTGCCGAACAATTCGCGCCCCTCACGGAACAGTCGTCCCTTGGCGCGCCACAATTCGAGCTTGCGCTCGAGGCTGTCGGGAATGTCCATGGTTCGGCAGTGTTTCCAGAAGTCGGAATCGTCGCGCCGGGTGACCTTGTAATGCAGGATGATGAAGTCGCGCACGTCCTCGAACACCTCCTGCATCTGCCGGTTATATTCGTCCCGTTCGACCGGGTTGAATCTTTTGTCCGGGAACAGCGCGAGGAGCTTGACGATGCCGCTCTGGATCAGATGGATGCTGGTCGATTCGAGCGGCTCGACGAACCCGCTCGACAAGCCTAGCGAGACGACGTTGGCGTTCCAGGCGAACCGCCGCCGACCGGCCTGGAAGGACAAGCGGCGCGGCTCGGCGAGAGCCTCACCCTCGAGGTTCCCGAGCAGCACCTCCTGGGCATCGGCATCGGACAGGTGGGCGCTCGAATAAACGAGGCCATTGCCCATCCGGTGCTGGAGCGGAATTCGCCACTGCCAGCCCGCGCTCCGAGCGGTCGAGCGGGTGAACGGATCGGGTTGGCCCGGATAGCGGCTCGGGACTGCGAGCGCCCTGTCGCACGGCAGCCAATGATTCCAGGATTCATATCCGGTCTTCAGCTTCTCCTCGATGAGCAGGCCGCGAAAACCGGAGCAGTCGATGAACAGGTCGCCGGCGATTTTCCGACCGTTGGCAAGCACCACATCGCCGACTTTGCCGCTGTGCCCATCAAGCGTCGCATCGACGATTTTGCCTTCGACCCGGAGCACGCCGTCGCGCTCGGCAATCCCGCGCAGGAACTGGGCATACAACCCGGCGTCGAAATGGAAGGCATAGGCAAGCTGCGATAGCGGCAGCGGCGCTCCGGGCGCCGGGCGGGCATAGCGGCCAAGCGCCGCGGCTGCCGCGCTCATCGACCAATGGTCGATCGCGGGGAGTTCTCGCCGCCTGCTTTCGCGCAGGTAAAGCTGGTGAAAATGGACGCCCTGGAAATCCTGTCCATGCGGCCCGAATGGATGGAAGTAGCGATCGCCGACCGCGCCCCAATCGACGAACTCTATGCCGAGCTTGAACGTGCCCCTGGTCGCGGCAAGGAACTCGTCCTCGTTGATTCCGATCATGTTGTTGTAGGCGATGATCGGCGGGATGGTCGCTTCGCCCACCCCGACCGTGCCAATCTCGTCCGATTCGATCAGGGTGATATCGATCGAACGCACATCTAGCAGCCGTGCGAAAGCCGCCGCGGCCATCCAGCCCGCCGTCCCCCCGCCGACAATGACGATTTTGCGGATGGAACGATCGGTCACTGCGGCTGTCTCGCATGCCGACCTTCGTGACGCAACGGCAGCCCCAGGCACGCGACCTCGCGGCAGCCTGAGACGTCCGCGCCACAGCTTTGAACATTCGAATAAATCAGCTTGTCAGCGAATGGCGCTTGCCTGTAAATTCAAATGGAAGCCGGACACAGACACTGCATTCGCCGGCTACCTGGGGGGGTCCACAATGCGTTTCAAATCCGTTGTACTTTGCTCGACCTCGGCCGCCGTGCTGGCGCTTATCGCATCGCCCGCGGCCGCTCAGAGCAGTCAGCCGGCAACGCCGCCAGACCCGACTGTCGAAGCGCAGGAAAGCCCCGCCGATCCGGAAGCGGGCTCGGTCCAGACCGACGATGCCGTGCAAACGGTAGCGGGCGCCGACCAGGCCGTGACCGAAGACGACGCGATCGTCGTGACCGGCCTTCGCCGAAGCCTGCAGTCGGCGCAGGCCATGAAGCGCAACAGCGAGCAGATCGTCGACACGATCGTCGCCGAGGATATCGGCAAGCTGCCGGACATCGCCGTGTCGGACACCGCCGCGCGGATCCCCGGAATCCAGGTCGAGCGGACCGGCGGCGAAGCGAGCCGGGTGCTGGTGCGCGGCCTCGATCGGTTCAATTACACGACCACTTACAACGGCCGCGAGATCTTCACCGCGGAGACCCGCTCGGTCGCGCTCCAGGATTTCCCGGCCGGTGGGATCAGCGCGATCGAAGCCTTCAAATCGTCGTCCGCCAATCTCGTCGAGCCCGGCATCGCCGGCCTGGTGAACGTCCGCTCGCGGCGGCCGTTCGACTTTGCCGGCTTCGAACTGGCCGGATCGGTGTGGGGCGTCTACCCCAATCAATCGAGGGACTTCGATCCCAATGCGCAGCTTCTCATCAGCAACCGCTGGGCTGCCGGCGGCGGCGAGATCGGCGCGCTCATCAATTTCTCCTACACCCGGCTGCACTATCGGGATTCAATTCGCCGACACGGTTTCTTCATCGCCGACCTCGCCGGCGCTCGCTCGCCCGACTGGCCCGAGATCCGCTATAACGAAGCGGAGCGCTGGCGGCCGTCGGTCAACGGAGCCCTTCAGTGGCGTCCATCGCCCGACCTGGAACTGTACGCCGAGGGTTTGTGGCAGGGCTATCGCGAGCGTTCGACCGACCGCATGTGGGCGCAGCCTCTGTGGGGCGGCGCCTCTTACGAAAATCTGGTCATCGAAGACGGCAAGATCATCAGCGGGACGGTCAACAACCCGACCGCCTGCTGCGGCGGCAACCACACCTGGGGTTTCCAGGGCGCGACCAAGCGCGACACCAATACATATCAGTTTGCTGTCGGCGGCCGTTACGACCTCGGCGCACTGCAGATCTCGGGCGATATTGCGCGCACCGACAGCCAGTTCGACCTTCGCACCGAAAGCGTCGACTTCGAAATCAACCGGAAGAATTATTCGGTCGACTGGTTCACCGGCCGAGTGGGCGGAAGCGGCCCGACCTTTCGTATCCGCGGCCTCGACCCGTCCAACCCGGCAAACTATAATTACCGGGGCTTCTTCGAAGATCATCTGACGGCCGAAGGCGACGATTGGCAGGCTCGCCTCGACTTCGAATATGAGCCGGCGGGGCTCGACTTCCTGCCCAAGATCCAGTGGGGCGTGCGCTACGTCGATCGCAACGCGGCGGCGAAAGCCGGAGCTTTCTACTGGAACCTGGCACAACAGGGCATCCCGATCAGCGCGGTGCCGCTCGATTACAGGATGTCGCCGATCGGATTCCGCGGCGACAACAATAAGCCGATCCCGATGTCGTGGATGGCGCCCACCTTCAACAGCGTATGGAAAAATCTGCGCGAGCTGCGGCAGTTCAACATCGACCGCACCGGCATTGGTTCGCTCGACGGACCGCCGAACGATCCGGGGCGAACCTTCAATATCAATGAAAAATCCTACGCCGCTTATGGCCAGCTGAACTATGCGTTCGACGCTGGCCCGACGGTCATCGACGGGGTGGTCGGGATGCGCGTCGTCAAGACCGACACGGACACGCAAGGCACGTTGTTCACGACGACCGGTCCAGAACCAATCGATTTCCAGAATGAATATACCGACTGGTTGCCGAGTGCGAGCCTGCGGGCGCGCTTCTCTCCGGAGCTGCAATTGCGCCTGGCAGCGACGAAGACCCGAACCCGGCCGACCTTCGCGCAGCTCAATCCGGCGCTTAGGCTCGGGCAGGAGCCAAATTGCGCCAACCTACCTCCCGGCGTTGACTGCGTCCGGGAAGGATCGGGCGGCAATCCGTTCCTCGAGCCACTCGAATCGAACAATTATGACGCGAGCCTCGAATATTATTTCTCGCGCAACGGTTTCGCTTCGGTCGGGCTGTTCCGTCGCGACATGCGCGGATTCATCGCCAATCGCAGGTTCGAATTTCCCGAACCCGATCCCGATACGGGGCTGCCCTTGCTGATTTCCGGGCCGGTCAACACGCGCCAGGCGAAAATCCAGGGCGCCGAAGCGCAGGTCAGCAGCTTCTTCGACTTCCTGCCAGGCGCGCTCGGCGGGCTCGGTGCGCAAGCCAACGTCACCTATATCGATGCCAAGGCGGACTTCCTCATCTTCCCTGAAGACCATCCGAATCACGCGATGCGGCGAATGCGCATTCCGGACGTTTCGAAATGGACGTGGAACCTGGTCGGAATGTACGAGCGCGGGGGAATCACGGCCCGCCTCGCCTACAACCGCCGCAGCGGCTTCCCTGAAGGAGATCTTGCCGAGCGCGATAATTTCTTCACGCTGCAGGGCCGCGCCCACGCGGTGTCGAGGCTGGAC
>Ga0247713_1000968_pt1 | contig 15398 bp, 16 predicted proteins | sample 21E_NmetaG_FD_189936 | JGI IMG/M metagenome (GOLD analysis project Ga0247713, IMG submission 189936) | Soil microbial communities from hillslope of Landscape Evolution Observatory, University of Arizona, Oracle, AZ, United States - 2-1-E_N | ecosystem: Engineered > Artificial ecosystem >... | reverse complement strand
TCCCGGGCGGTGCCCGAGCGGGAGTTGGCGATCAGGGCCAGCCGCACGTCGGGCAGTCTGCCCGACCTCGGGCACATCGGTCACCAGATGGACGGTCGTACGGCTCCGGCGTCGCGCGGTCGCGCCAGGCGAGGCGCGCGACGCCTGGCCGGAGACGGCGGTGACTAAGGTCTCCGCGGTGATCGACCCCTCCTCCCCGCCGCCGCCACCCGTCGCCGAGCCCGCCGCGCGCCGGTCGCTGCGCGCGCGCCTGCGGGCGGGACCGATCGCGCGCAGGATCGCCCGCGTCGACCTCTGGCTGTACCGGCTGCTGCGCCGCCACTGGCACGTGCCCGCGATCGAGCGGCCGGTGCGCCGCTTCTCGCGTCTCGGCGAGCACGCCGGCATCTGGCTGGCGCTCGGCGCCGCGGGCGCCGCCGTGGACCGCCGGCGGCGGGCGCGCTGGCTGCGCGCCGCGCGCACCGTGCTGCTCGCGTACGCGCTCAACACGCTGCTGAAGACCGTCGTCCGCCGCCGCCGGCCGGCGCTCGAGAGGCTCCCCGCGCTGATCTCGACGCCGACGTCGCTGAGCTTCCCGTCGGCGCACGCGTCGTCGTCGTTCGCCGCCGCGCGCGCGTACTCGGCGCTGATGCCGGGCGCGCCGCTGTACGCGGTCGCGACGGCGATGGCGCTGTCGCGCGTCTACCTCGGCGTGCACTACCCGTCGGACATCGCCGCCGGCGCGCTGCTGGGGACGCTCGTCGGCGCGGGCGGCGGGCCGCGGCGATGAAGGTCGGCATCGTCGGGATGCCGAACGCGGGCAAGTCGTCGCTGTTCAACGCGCTGACGCGCGCGGGCGCCGAGGCGGCGAACTACCCGTTCACGACGATCGAGCCCAACGTCGCCGTCGTGCCGGTCGCCGACGCTCGCCTCGACGAGGTCGCCGCGACCGTGGGCGCCTCGGCCGTCGTCCCCGACACGATCGACTTCCACGACATCGCCGGGCTCGTCGCCGGTGCGCACAGCGGCGAGGGGCTGGGCAACCGCTTCCTGGCCAACATCCGCGAGACCGACGCGATCATCCACGTCGTGCGCGCCCACCACGACCCGAACGTCATCCATCCCGAGGGCCGCGTCGACCCGGTCGCCGACATCGAGACGATCGAGACGGAGCTCGTCTTCGCCGACCTCGAGCAGGCCGAGCGCCGCCACGAGCGCGTCGCGCGCAGCGCGCGCTCGGGCGACCGCGCCGCCGTCGCCGAGGAGGCCTGGCTGCGCGAGCTCGTCGCCGCGCTGCAGGCCGGCCGGCCGGCGCGCAGCGTCCCGCCGCCGCCCGAGGCCCCGCACGCGCTGCGCGACCTCTCGCCGCTCACCGCGAAGCCGGTGCTGTTCGTCGCCAACGTGGATGAGGACGCTTCCTCGAGCGACGACGTGCCGCCGGCGATCGCCGAGCACGCCGCCGCGCAGGGCGCCGTCGCGGTCGCCGTCTCGAGTCGCATCGAGGCCGAGCTGTCCGAGCTCGACGACGAGGACGCCGCCGCGATGCGCGAGCACCTCGGCGTCGGCGAGTCGAGCCTGCAGCGCGTCGTCGGCGGCGCGTTCGCGCTGCTGGACCTCATCTCGTTCTTCACGGCCGGCGAGGACAAGCCGGCGCAGTCGTGGCATCTGCGGCGCGGGCTGACCGCCTGGCACGCCGCCGGCGAGGTCCACTCGGACATCCAGCGCGGCTTCGTGCGCGCGGAGGTCGTCGCCTGGGACGAGCTCGTGGCGGCCGGGGGCTACGCCGGCGCCCGCGAGCGCGGGACGCTGCGCCTGGAGGGCCGCGACTACCGCATGGCCGACGGCGACGTCATCACGGTGAAGTTCACGCCGTAGGGACGGTGGAGCGCAGCGTCGCCTACGGCTGCTCGGCGCGGCGCTCGAGGTACGCCGACGCCTGCAGCCCGAACAGCTCGGCGTAGAGGCCGTCGGCGGCCATCAGCTCGTCGTGCGTGCCGGCCTCGGCGACCGCGCCGTCGCGCAGCACGTAGATGCGGTCGGCCATGCGGACGCTCGAGAAGCGGTGGGAGATGAGCAGCACCGCGCGGTCGCAGAACAGGCGGCGCATCGTCTCGAACAGCTCGCTCTCGGCGCGCGCGTCGAGCGATGCCGTCGGCTCGTCCATGATCACGAGCGGCGCGTCGCGGAAGAAGGCGCGCGCGAGCGCCAAGCGCTGCCACTGGCCGATCGACAGGTCGTGGCCCCTGTCGAACCTGCGCCCGAGCCGTGTCTCGTAGCCGTCTGGCAGGCCGGCGACGAAGTCGTCGGCGCCCGCGCGGCGCGCGGCGCCGACGATGCCCGCGGCGTCGTCGATCGCGGCGATGTCGCCGAAGCCGATGTTCTCGCGCGCCGCCAGCTCGTAGCGCACGAAATCCTGGAAGATGACCGCTATCCGCGCGCGCAGCTCGTCGGGATCGCAGGTGCGCAGGTCGCGGCCGTCCCACGTGATCGTGCCGCTCTGCGGGTCGTAGAGGCGGCACAGGAGCTTTGCCAGCGTCGTCTTGCCGGCGCCGTTCTCGCCGACGACGGCGACCGTCTCGCCGACGCCGATCTCCATCGTCACGCCGCGCAGGACGGGCGCCGGGCGGTTCGGGTAGCTGAACGTGAGGTTCTCGACGCGCAGGCTCGCTAGCGTCGCGGGCAGCGGCTCCGACCCGCTGGCCGTGACCTGCCGCGAGTCGACCTCCAGGAACGACCACAGGTCCTCGACGAACAGCGCGTTCTCGTGCAGCGTTCCGAGCGACCCGACGAGCGCGTTCACGCGCGGCAGCATGAGCAGCAGCGCGCCCGCCGCCGCGACGGTCTCCGCCAGCGAGATCCGCCCTTCGAAGTGCAGCCAGAGGATGAGCAGCAGGCCCGCCGCGGTGACGATCGAGCTGACGAACGTCGCCAGGGCGTCGCGGCGCAGTCGCCGGCGGATGAGCCGGCGCAGATCGGCCATCTCGGCCTCGAAGAGCTGCCGATGGCGCGCCAGAAGATACGGCCCCAGCCCGAACGCGCGCGTCTCCTTGGCGGAGTCGAGCATCGTCAGCAGGGCCTGCAGGTAGCTGATCATGCGCCGGCCCGGCGTCCGGCGGACCGCGTGCCGGTAGTACGCCCGGCCGGCCGCCATGCTCGCCCACGTCAGCGGCAGCGCCGCGACGACGAGCCCGGCGACGAGCACCGGGTGGACCGTGAGCAGGAGCGCCGCAAGCCCGAGCACGGCGACCGCCGAGCTGATGATCCGCGCGAGGTCGGTGACCATGCTCGCGGGGCGAAAGGCGGCGTCGTGCTGCGCGCGGACGAGGCGGTCGTGGAAGGCCGGCGTCTCGAGCGCCTCGAGGTCGAGCTGCACGGCCTTCGTGGCGAGCATCTCCTGCGCCGCCTGGCCGGCCAGCTCGGGCAGCAGTCGTTGCCGGTGCCGAGCGGCCGCGACGACGATCTGACCGAGCGTCATGGCCGCCAGCGCCGCGCCGACCGCGGGCATCGCGGCGCCCATGCCGGCGTCCGTGCGGCTGGCTTCGAGGATCGAGTCCAGCGCCCACTTGCCCGCGAGCACCTGCGCCGGCAGCACGAGCCCCGAGACGACCTGCATCGCCAGGAGGAAGACCGTCTCGCGCCGGCTGGCCCGCCACACGAGCCGCAGCGCCGGCCGCAGCAGCTCGAGCATCCGCCGCGGGCTGAGCGCGACCTCCTCGCGATCCCACGGGCCGACCTTCGGCTTCGCGCCGTCCTCCTGCGGCCGGCCCTCGTGCTCGCCTCGCTGGCTCACGCTGCGCCACCAGCCTAGATGCAAGGCGGGCATGGGCGACAGTCCCGAGCGTCGCGCGCGACGCTCCATCGCGTCTGCGACGGGTGTACGTTGTGGCCGTGGAGGTCGTGCGGGCGAGCGGGCTGGAGATCGCCTACGAGCGGGTCGGCGAGGGGGCGCCGCTCGTGCTGCTGCACGGCGCCGCCTCCGACGGGCGCATGTGGCGGCCGCAGCTCTCCGGCCTGGCCGACGCGCTCACCGTCGTCGCGTGGGACGAGCCGGGCGCGGGGCGCTCCTCGGACGTGCCCGCCGGGTTCGGCCTGGCGGACTACGCCGACTGCGCGGCGGCGCTGATCGAGGCCCTCGGGCTCGGGGCCGCGCACGTCGGCGGCCTCTCCTGGGGCGGGACCGTCGCCCTGGAGGTCCTGCGCCGCCATCCGCGACTCGTCGCGTCGCTGGTCCTCGTCGACACCTACGCGGGCTGGAAGGGCTCGCTACCCGAGGAGGAGGTGCGCGCCCGCGTCGAGGGCGCCCGCCGGATGCTCGCAGCGCCGCCCGAGGAGTTCGATCCGACGCTCCCCGGGCTGTTCGGCCCCGACCCGCCGGCCGAGGCCGCCGCGCTCGTCGAGGAGATGGCGGCCGCCGTGCGCCCGCAGAGCCTCGCGACGCAGCTCTTCGTCATGGCCGAGGCCGACCAGCGCGACATGCTGCCCGAGGTCTCCGTTCCGACGCTGCTGGTCTGGGGCGAGCTCGACGCGCGCTCGCCGCTGCGCGTCGCGCGCCAGTTCGAGCGGGCAATCGCGCACGCGAAGCTCGTGGTGCTCCCCGGCTGCGGCCACGTCAGCAACCTCGAGCGGCCCGACCTGTTCAACGACGCCGTGCGCGACTTCTGCCGCGCGCACCGGCCGCGCCCTCAGGCGGCGGGCTCCGGCGGCTCGCCGGCCTCGCCGGACGTCACGAACGCGGCGAGGCTTCGGTAGTCGTCGAGGCACGCCGGGCAGCCCTCGAGATGCGCGCGCATCCCGGGGACGGCGGCGTCGGGATCGCCACCGGAGAGCTCGACGTCGACGTAGCGGTCGAGCAGCTCGAAGCACCTCTCGCAGGTCAGCTCGCGGCGGCCCGGCCCGAGCAGCGCGGCGATCAGGCGGCTGCGCTCGTCGGCGGTCACGCGTTCTCCCGAGTGCCGTGGGCGAGGTCGAATCCCTGGGCCGCGAGAACGCGGCGAAGCTTCTTGCGCGCGTCGTGCAGCGTCTTGTACAGCGCCCCCCGGGTCGTGTTCAGCCGCTCGGCGAGGACGTCGATCGGGATCCCGTTGAGCGTGACGGCGACGAGCACCTCGCGCTGATGTGCGCTGAGCTGCTCGCCGATCGCGGCGCGCAGCGCGCTGAGCAGCTCGCTCTCGGCGAGATGCTCGTCCGGCGACAGGGCGGGCGAGGCGAACGTCGGCCAGGCATCGGGCCGCAGCGGCAGCTCGCGGTCCTGCCAGGCGCGGCGGCGCAGCTTCACGGCGGCCTCGTAGAGCGCGAACTTGTAGGCCCAGGTCGTGAAGCGGCTGTCGCCGCGGAACTCCGCGAGCTTGGCGAGCACCGCGACGAGGGCGTCGTCGGCCGCCTGCTGGGCGAGGTCGTCGTGGTCGTCGCCGCGCAGGTGGGGCAGCATGCGCCGGCGCCGGGAGACCTCGTGGCGCGCGGCGCGCAGGAGCAGCTCGTGCAGCCGCAGCACGGCGTCGTCGCGCGCATGGCCCTCGAGCGCGAGCTCGTCCAGCCAGCGGCGCGAGTCGGCGTCCAGCGCGCCCGACGGCGGCGCCGCGGCGGCGGGCTCGCAGGCCGTGCTCCGGAGCCCGGCGACGGGCTCCGTCATGGCGCCCGGTCCAGCGGGGCGAGGATCCGCGCCGCGAGCGCGGGCGGGCAGCCGCGGTCGAGCAGCACGAGCAGCTCGTGCAGGTCGATGGCGGAGTCGCTCGCGAGCTGCGCCGCGAGCTCCGCATCGAAGCCGGCTGCGATCAGGCGCCGGCGGCGCCACTCGCCGACCGCGCGCGCGTGACCAGGCGGCTCGGCATGTGTCTGTGTCGGTCGCATCACGCTGTGAGCGTCGCGGGCACCGCGGTTTCTTACGCGACGGCTCAGCTTCGCACGAGCGAGAGGAACTCGCTGCGCGTGCGCGCGTCGTCGCGCAGCAGCCCGAGCAGCGCCGACGTCGTCGTCCGCGTCCCGGCCTTCTGCACGCCGCGCAGCGACATGCACAGGTGCTCGGCCTCGACGACGACGCCGACGCCCTTCGGCTCGAGCTGCGACTGCAGGCACTCGGCGACCTGCATCGTCAGGCGCTCCTGGACCTGCAGCTCGCGCGCGTAGACCTCGACGACGCGGGCGAGCTTCGACAGGCCGACGATGCGCTCGCCCGGCAGGTAGGCGACGTGCGCCACGCCGTGGAACGGCAGCAGGTGGTGCATGCACAGCGAGTGAAACGGGATCTCCCGGACGACGACGAGCTCGTCGTAGCCGCCGTCGTTCGGGAACGTCGTCAGCGCGACCGGCTCGTGCGAGAGCAGCTCCGCGAAGGCGGCGGCCACCCGCCGCGGCGTCTCGCGCAGCCCCGGGGCGTCGAGGTCGCGCCCGAGCGCGACGAGCAGATCGCCGACGGCGCGCTCGGCGGCCGCGCGGTCGATGCCGCCGCGCTCGTCGCGCAGCACGCGGTCGCGGTGGCGGTCGGCGATGTGCGCCACGCCTGAGCTCGCGGTGGTCATGAGGACGTCGGTGTCGTGCGCTCGCCGGTTCTTACGCCTGGCCGGGCCGGCGCCGCGCTCGGAGCGCAGGACATGCGTCTCCCCGGTCACGGCCGCCGGCGCCGGATCTCGATCTGCCCCGCGCGGGCGCGAGCCTCGTATGCGGGCTGCGGGACGCTGGCCGGGCCGTGAACGACGCTGCCGTCGTCGAGGCGGAAGACGCTCCCGTGCCACGGGCACCGCACGGTGCAGCGCTGCGCGTCGACGGTTCCCTCGTCGAGCGGCCCGCCGGCGTGGGTGCAGCGACTGCCGATCGCGTGGATGGAGCCGTTCGAGCGGTACAGCAGCACGCTCGCGTCGCCGGCCTCGACGCGCTGCGGGCGGCGCTCGGCGAGCTGTGCCTCGGCGAGGACGGCCGTCCAGTCAGGCGGCCCGTGCTCTGCGAACGCGTGGTTGACCCCGACCCCGCGGTTGTGGCTGAGCGTCCCGCCGAGATACCCGCCGATCGTCATCGTGGCCATCGCCGCGAGGCCGAGAGCCGTCCCCGCGGTGCGCTCGCCGCGCCGCCGCCTGCGCAGCGACAGCGCGTAGAGCGCGAGGCCCGCGACGTTGGCGCCCGCGTGCACGACGCCGATGCGCATGTCCTCGCCGAAGCTGTCCGACCAGTCCGCCGCGCCCGCCGCAGCCGTCGGCACGGCCGCGGCGAGACCGGCCGCGACGAGGACGTCGGCGGCGTGCTCGCCGCGGTCGCCGGCCAGCAGGTCGAGCACGGTGGCACCGGTGAACAGCCCGATCGGGACGTCCGTCAGCAACGGGTGCAGCGGATGGCCCAGCCACGTCCCGCTGAGGGCGTCCTTCAGCCGGCCGTGACCGACGACCTGCCTCACGGCACCGGCGGAGGGCTCGGCGATCTGGTCGAGCGCGTCGATCCCGCCCACCTTCTCGGCCAGCGCGTGCAGTCTCACAGCCACCTCCTCGCTTCTCGCCTCAGGCCCCGGCACTGAGCCATTGAGCGTCGCGCGGCGCCGGGTCCTTACGCGCTTCTACGGCGAGCGCGGCTCGTCGGCCGTCCAGCGCAGCGACCAGCCGCCGTCGGCGCCTCTGCGCAGCAGTGCCGGCGCCGCGACCATCTGCGAGCCGTGCCGGGCGTCGCGCGCCCATCGGACGGCGACGACGTGAAGCGTCGTGTCGTCACGAGGCCGCCGCGCGACGCCCAGGACGAAGCAGCCGTCGACGAGCGCGACGCCGCGCGCCCAGACGTCGAGGAGCCACGAGACGGGCAGCGACAGCGATGCGACGGCGCGGCCGGTGCCGACCGACCCGGCGCAGCGCGGTCGCTCCCAGGGCGCGAGCGCCTGCGTGTCGATCGTGAAGATCGCGTGCGGCCGCACGTTGCACCTCCACCGGCGCGCGCTCTCCTCCAGCAGGCGATTCGCGATCGTGGCAAGCGCGGACTCGACGCGGTGACCGTGCCTGAACCGGTACTCGTCGTCGTGCCAGTGGCGCGCGATGCCGACGATGATCGAGAGCGCCAGGGCGGTGCGCAGGCCGGGGGACAGCGCCTCGATGAGCGTCGTGTCCCACATTCTCAGGTTGCGCGCTCGCAGTGCGGCGCGTCCGGCATGGGGCGCCTGCGCGACGCCGCCGACCGGGAAGATGGCTCGCTCAAGGCGATCCGTCTCCGCCTCGTAGAAGGCGCGCCAGACCGCCAGCTCCGCGGGCGGCATGGTGCCCTCCCGGAACAGGCACGTACGCAGCATCGTCGCGTCGCGCACGCGTCGCCAGGCGTGCAGCACCTCCACGCACGGCGGAGCGTCGGACCCGAGCGCCAGCAGCGACCGCTCCGCCAGCAGGTCGTGATCCTCCAGGACGAGCTTCCCGCGCCGCCACGTGATGCGGTGCTGCCCTCCGCCGCAGTCGATCTGCGCCGTGACGGCCGGCAGATCGTCGCACCAGCGGCGAGGTCGAGCGCTCAGACGATGCGCCACGTCGCTTCCGGCAGGCTCACGAGCGCCGCTCGATCCGGACCAGCCTCGCCCACCGCGGCACCGCCCATGCGCCGGTCCCGACGAGGCCCACGACGACGCGCGCGCGCTTCGGCGCCCGAGCCGGCCACGGCGTGTACCCGTCGGTCAGCACGACGATCACCGACGGGCGCGGCCGCAGCGCGAGCGCCGCCGCGATGCCGGCGCCCATGTTCGTGCCGCCGCCGCCGAACAGCTCGACCCGGCGCGCCGACGTGACGCGCTGCACCCTGTGAACCTGCGCGTCGCACGACAGGACGTGCACCCGGTCCTGGCCGAGCCCGACGCGTCGCACGATCCCGTCGACCTCGGCCATGGCCTCGGACAGCAGCGGCGACGACATGCTCGCGGACGTGTCGATCACCACCGCCACCGCCGGCAGCGGCCGGCGCATCGCCGGCAGGACGACGTCGCGCGTCACGCTCGCCCGCCGCGACGGGCGCATGTAGCTGTAGTCGACGCAGCCGGCCACGCTCGCGACACCCGTGCGCACCTCGGCCGCGATAGCCCGTCGCCAGTCGACCTTCGGCTCCAGCAGATCGTCCGCCCACCGCTGCCAGCCGCGCGGCACCGTGCCCGGCAGCTCGCCGGCGCAGCAGCGGATCTCCGACGCGACCTTGCACCGCAGCAGGTGCGCGCTCGCGCGCGAGATCTGCGGGATCCCGTCGGCGTTGACCTCCCAGCGGCGCGCGCGCCCGTGGGCGCCGCTGCCGCACTCGCCGGGGCAGAACTCCTTCCTGTGGCGGATGCTTCGGAAGTAGTCCTCGGCGAAGCCGCCCGGGTCGCACTCGAGCGAGAAGGGGAGGATCGGATCGACCGGGAAGTTGATGTCGCCGTCGACGAGGTCGTCGTTGATCTCGGCGTCGGCGGCCGCGACCCATGCCGTCTCGGACGCCTCGTCGACGCCGAGACGCTCGGCGCGCTCGGCGTGGTCGCGCAGCAGGTGGCCGACGTGGTGCACGAGCACGCTGCCGATCTCGTCGGCGCTCCAGCGGTCGACGACCGCGGGGTCCATGTACAGCCGCCACGAGCGGTCGACCGCGATCGAGCCGAGGCCCGGCGCGGCGACGATCGGCGAGGCGAAGATCGCCGACGCGAGGTAGGGGTAGTGCGTCGCGCCCCAGAGCCGCGCGGCGGCGATCCGCTGCCTGTCGAGCCTCGGCTCGCTCATCGCTCGAGGATCCGGGCCTCGCGCAGCACGGGCGCGAAGAGCCGCAGCTCGGCGGGCGCCGCCACGCCGTCGGGGCGACACTGCGCCAGGATCCTCGCCGCCAGCGCCGCGACGTCGGCTCCCTTCTCGGCCGCTCGGGCCAGCACCTTCCACGCCGCGAGCCAGCGCTGCTCGGTGGGCTCGTCGGCGACGGCGGCGGCGATCGCCGACAGCGCCGCATACGCCCGGTCGCCGCGCTCGGGCATGACGAACGACGCGGGATCGCGCAGCACCTCCTCGGGGTCGGGGAGGTCCATCTCGCTGGCCCAGTTGAGCAACTCGAGTCCCGCGCCCTGGCCGACGGCGCCCATCACGAGCGCCGCGCGCGCCTGCTCGGACGCTCGCGAGACGGTGGCCGCCGTCCACAGCAGCGCCGCCATCTCCCAGCTGCGCGGGCTCGGCCAGCCGCGCCCCGCGCTCGTCCCGTCGTCGGGCATCGCGACCGTGAGCGCGGGGCGGACGGAGACGAACGCGGAGATCAGGCCGCGGCCCGTCGACAGCTGCGAGCTCCAGCCGTCGGGCAGGATGGGCACGACGGGCGCCGGCCACCCTCCCGCGAGGCCCTCCGCGAACGCGTGCGACTCGACCGGCCAGTCCAGGTGACAGAACCGGTTGGCGAGCGGTGGCGAGAGGTCCCAGCCGTCGGCGGCCAGCTCGGGCGGGTTCGCCGCCGCGATCACGACGATGCCCTCGGGCAGCTCGAGGTCGCCCACGACGCGCTCGAGCACGACCCTGAGCAGCGCGGCCTGCACGGCCGGTGGCGCGGTCGAGATCTCGTCGAGGAACAGGATCCCGCGGTCGTGCTCGGCCAGGCGACGGGCCCAGCGCGGCGGCGCGAACAGGACCCCGCCGTTGGCGACGACCGGTAGGCCGGCGAAGTCCGACGGCTCGCGGATCGACGCGATGACGGTCTCGCACGGCAGTCCGACGGCGTCCGCCATCGCGGCGATCGCCGACGTCTTACCTGTGCCGGGCGCACCCCACAGCAATACGGGCACGCGAGCCGCAACCGCCACGCCAAGCGCCTCGACGGCTGTCTCGGTGGCCGACACGCAACGATGATATGCGCTCTCCGCGAGAGTTCACCTCAACTGTCAGAAATTGCCGGGCGTCAGGCCCGGGCGGCGCCGTCCGGGCCGTGGTACTCCAAGCACAGCAGGCAGACGTCGTCGTCGCGCGCCGCGTCTCCGGTGAACGCCTGCACGAGCTCGCTGAGCAGCGGGCCCAGCGCCGCCGCGCGCCGGCGGGCCAGCTCGTCGCTCAGCCTGCCGATCGCGTCGTCGAGCGACGCATCCCGTCGCTCGACGAGCCCGTCCGTGTAGAGCACGAGCCGCGCGCCGGGCCGCAGCTCGAGCTCGGCGTGCGGGCGCGGCGGCCCGCCGCGGCTCACCCCGAGCGGTGCCGACCGGCCGTCCCAGAGCGCCGTCGCGGGCTCCCCCGGCTGGACGACGAGCGGCGGCGGATGTCCTGCGCACGCGTAGCGCAGCCGGCGCGTGCGCAGGTCGAGCGCCGCGACGGCCGCGGTCGCGAACCTCGCCCGCGGGAGGTGCTGGACGAAGCCGTCGAGGTGGCGCAGCACCTCCGCCGGACCGAGCTGCGCGCCGGCCAGCGCGCGCGTCGCGCTGCGCAGCTGGCCCATCGCGGTGGCCGCCTCGATGCCGCGGCCGACGACGTCGCCGACGACGGCGACGACCGTGTCGTCGTCGACCATGAACGTGTCGTGCCAGTCGCCGCCGACCTCCAGCGACTGGACCGCCGGCAGGTAGCACGCCTCGACGTCGACGCGCGGGTCCTGCGGCGGCCGGCTGGCGAGCAGGCTCTTCTGGAGCGTGTGCGCGACCGACCGCTCGTGCTCGTAGAGGCGCGCGCGCTCGAGCGCCTGGCTGCACTGTGCCGCGCAGGCCTCCATGAAGAGCTGCTCCTCCTCGTCGAACGCGCGTGGCTCGAGAAAGCTCACGACCACCATCCCGACGGGCTCGCCGCGGGCCGCCAGCGGCAGCAGCGCGCGGGCCGCGAACGCGCCCGCCGACAGCCCGGTCACCGCGGCGACGTCCGAGTGCGCGTCGCCGTTCGCGACCAGCAGCGGGCGGCCGCCGCGCAGCACGCGCTGCAGCGAGGCGTCGACGTCGATCGCGCCCGTCGCCGGCTCGGCCTCGGCGTCGGCGCCGGCGCGGTGGCGGCCGACGGTCTGCAGGCGGTCGCGTCCGGCGTCGAGCAGCGCGACGACGACCTCGTCGGCGCGGAGGTCGTCCGCGAGCGCGCCGACGACGGCGTCGGTCATCTGCTCGGTGTCGACGGCCGCGGCGAGGGCGGCGCTGAGACGCTGCAGGCGCTCCGTGCGCTCGCGCGCGGCCGTCTCGCGGTTGCGCGCGCGCACGAGCTCGCGCTCGTACTGGCGCCGGTGCGTGGCGTCGAACACGGTCGTGCGAACGAGCGCCGGCTGCCCGTCGTCGTCCGTGCGCAGCACGGAGTTCACGAGCACCGGCAGGCGGCTGCCGTCGGCGCGGACGAGGTCGAGCGCGATCTCGCGCACGGCGCCCTGCATGCGCAGCAGCGGCGCGTAGTGCGTCTCGTGGTAGATCCGGCCGCCGGCCGTCAGCAGGTCCTGGAAGCGCCGGCCGAGCAGCTCCTCGCGCGTGTAGCCGGTCCACGTCAGCAGCGTGCGGTTGACCCTGACGATGTCGCCGCCCGGCAGCGCCGACAGGTAGCCGCACGGCGCGTTCTCGTACAGGTCCTCGGCGCGCTCGTCCGGGACCGCCTTGACGTGTTCGGCGTCGGCGTCCGTCAACCGGTCTCGACGAAGGCGCGGATTGCGGCGATCGTCTCGTCGGGCGCGCTGAGGTTCGGGCAGTGGCCGGTGGCGCGCATGAGCACGAGCTCGCTGTCGCGAACCCGCTCGTGGACGTACTCGCCGACCGACCGGGGCGCGATCGCATCGTCCGAGCACTGGAGCACCAGCGTCGGGATGCGGACGCTCTCGAGGTCCTCGCGGTTGTCCGACAGGAACGTCACCCGGGCGAAGTGCGCGGCGATCTCGGGGTCCGTCCGGCAGAAGCTGTTCGTCAGCTCCTCGCCGAGCTCGGGGCGGTCCGGGTTGCCGACGATGACCGGCGCCATCGTGCTCGACCAGCCGAGGTAGTTGCTCTCCAGCGACTCCAGCAGCCCGGTGATGTCCTCGCGCGTGAAGCCGCCGACGTAGCCGTCGTCGTCGATGTAGCGCGGCGACGGCCCCACGAGCACGAGCTTGGCGAAGCGCTCGGGGTCGGCGTTGGCCGCCAGCACGCCGATCATCGAGCTGACCGAGTGCCCGACGAAGATGACGTCCGACAGGTCGAGCTCGCGGCAGATCTCCAGCACGTCGTCGGCGTAGCCGCGCAGCGAGGCGTAGCGCTCGGCGTCCCACGCCGCGTGGTCGGACTCGCCGAAGCCGACGTAGTCGAACACGACGACGCGGTGCGTGGCCTGAAACGGCGCGGCCACGAAGCGCCACATGTTCTGATCGCAGCCGAACCCGTGCGCGAACAGCATCGGCTGGCCCGCGGGATCGCCGGACACCGTGACGTTGTTTCTGCGGAGCACGTCCATGCGCAGAATCTAGGGCAGCCACCATGCGGGCGCCACGGCAGCGCGGGCGCGGGCGGTCGCGCGTGGGCCGACGCTAGCGCAGCAACCGGATCGTCAGCGGGTAGCGGAAGGCGGCGCCCTCACCCGCCTTCACGGCCCCGACGCAGACGAGGACGAGCCACGCCAGCGCCAGCGGCACGACGATCAGCACGATCCCGAGCATCGCGAGGCCGATCGCGAGCGGGATGGCGTACAGCAGCACGGAGAGGTTGAAGTTCAGCGCCTCCGCCGCATGGTGGCGCACGAACGGGTCGTCGCGCTGGGCGAGGTACACGAGCAGCGGGCCGACGAAGACGAGCCCGACCACGAGCGACAGCAGGGCCGACAGGTGCGCGGCGAGCGCCCACGCGCGGGCGTCGTCGCGCGCGCTGTGCGGACCCGCGGGCGGCACCGCCGAGGACAGCGCGTCCGTCCAGCGCGACCCGTCCCAGTAGCGCATGGTGCCCGAGCCGGCCGGATCGTCGTACCACCCGGCGCCGCCGCTCGGCGGCGCGAACGGTCCCGAGCGCGCCATGAGCGCATCGTATTGCCGCCGCGTGGCGGCTACCGGCGCCGGCGGCGCGCGCGGAAAGCGTCGAAGAGCCGCTTGAGGAAGTAGAGCCTCAGAAGACGTCCGATCATGCGCAGCCCCTACCCGTTCGGCGGACATCCGAGCGCTTCCGTCGCGACTCGACGCAACGGCGCTCGCTAATGCCGAGCCGCGGAGCGACGCTTCTGCAGCCTCGCGCGGCGTCGCCTGCGCCGCCAGCGACGCCACGGCGGACCCGCGCGCCGCACGCCGGTGACGGCGAGCGCCAGCGCGGCCGCGCCGCCGAAGACGACGGCGAGCGAGCGCAGCAGCGAGGACCGGTCGACGTCGTCGGAGCCGGTGGCGTCGACGACGTCGTCGAAGGCGAACGGCTCGACCCGCAGCCCGCTCGTGCGCAGCCGCCGCGCCTTGGGCCCCTTGATCCTGAAGCCGTCGAGCGCGCGCAGAAGCGCCGGCTCGCTGGGCGCGAGCACGTCGACGAGGCCCTCGCGGCGCGCCTCGACCGCCGTGACGTTCTCCGCCCGCCGGACCATCCGCTCGGCGAGGTCGGCGTTGCGGGCGTGGCTCTCGGCGAGCGTGCGCGCGAGCGCGGCGCCGTCGTTGATCGCCTTGCGCCGCATGTCGCGCAGGCGCTGCTCCTCGACGCTGCTGCGAGGAGGCGGCCCGGCCCAGACGGGCGTCGCCGAGCCGATGTTCGTCTGCGGCGTCATCGCCGCCACGTCGGCCGCGAGCGTCAGCATGACGCCGGCCGAGTCGGCGCGAGCCCCGCCCGGATGCACGTAGACGACCACCGGCATCGGAGCGGAGGCGATCGTCCGCACCATCGCGCGCATGCTCTCGCCGAGGCCGCCGGGCGTGTCCAGACGGACGATGACCATCGCCGCTCGCTTTCGGCGGGCCTCCTCGACGACCCGCTCGAGCGCCTGCGCCGCCGACGGGTCGATGACGTGGGCGATCGTCACCGACAGCGCCACGCTCGCCGCGGCGCCGGCCGGCAGCAGCAGCGAGGCGAACGCCACCGCGCACAGCACCGCGAGCGCTCGCCCGCGGCGATCGGCCGACGGCATGTCACGCGCCGCCGGTGACACGACGCCGCGAGCACCTCGTGGTGGTTGGGACACCGGCTCAGTGTGACGGCCGCCGGTCGCGGCCGCACGCGATTTCTGTCAGCACCGCACCCGGGCATCGCCGTGTCAGAAAAGCGACCCATCCCTCGCACGCTTGCGCCGAGCGCCAGCCCGCGGAGACAATGGGCACTCGGGCCAACCAGGCGGAGGAGGGAACATGCACGCACGTGTGAGCACATACGAGGGCGACGCCGAGGAACTGGTGAGGGCATTCGACTCGGTGGCCGGACCGCTCGACGAGATCGACGGCTTCCGCAAGGCCTACTTCCTGGTGGACCGCTCGGGCGGCCGGGCGATCAGCATCACCCTCTGGGACTCCGAGGAGGCGCTCGAGGCGAGCGTGCAGCGCGCGAACGAGCTTCGCGAGGAGGCCTCCTCCAGCGCCGGCGCGTCGATCGCCTCCGTCGACCA
>Ga0247713_1000967_pt1 | contig 15405 bp, 17 predicted proteins | sample 21E_NmetaG_FD_189936 | JGI IMG/M metagenome (GOLD analysis project Ga0247713, IMG submission 189936) | Soil microbial communities from hillslope of Landscape Evolution Observatory, University of Arizona, Oracle, AZ, United States - 2-1-E_N | ecosystem: Engineered > Artificial ecosystem >... | reverse complement strand
ACGACGACGGCTACTTCTGGCTCATGGGCCGGGTCGACGACGTGATGAACATCTCGGGCCACCGGGTGTCGACGACCGAGGTGGAGTCCGCCCTCGTCGACCACCCGACTGTCGCCGAGGCTGCCGTCGTCGGGGCCAAGGACCCCACCACCGGGCAGGCGATCATCGCCTACGTCACCCTCAAGGGTGGCATCGACGCCGACGACGAACACGGCGAGGCACTCCGTAAACACGTCACCAAGAAGATCGGCGCCGTCGCCCGCCCCCACACGGTGATCTTCACCGACGACCTGCCCAAGACCCGCAGCGGCAAGATCATGCGCCGGCTCCTGCGCGACGTGGCCGAGGGCAGGGACCTGGGCGACACCACCACCCTCGCCGACCCCACGGTCGTGGAGGAGATCAGGCGGCGAGCTGCGGCCGGCGGCCCGGACGAGGGGTAGCGGGCTGGCCGACATCCCCTCGCACTGGCGCTGGCGAGCCGAACCGGTCGCCGCCGGCCCCGCCGTGCTCGTCGACATCGACGGCGTGCTCTCCGACGCCACCGGCCGCCAGCACTTCCTGGAGGACCAGGCCAAGCGCAACTGGCGGGCCTTCTTCGACGCGTGCGGCGACGACCCACTCATCGCCGAGGTCGCCCGTCTCCTCGAGCTCCTCGACCGCGACCTGTCCGTCGTGCTGCTGACCGGTCGCCCCGTGCGGGTGCAGCCGCAAACCATGGCCTGGCTCGAGCGCTACGGCGTCCGCTGGGACCTCCTCATCATGCGCAACCTCGGCGACTACGCCGCCGCCCGGGAGTTCAAGCGGGGCACCGTCGCCGAGCTCCGCAGCTACGGCTTCGACCTGCGGCTGGCCTTCGAGGACGACCGTCGCAACCTGGAGATGTTCCACGAGGAAGGCCTCCCCTGCGTCTACATCCACTCGGGGTACTACGAGTAGCGCTGCATCTCACCGGCGACGTGGTCACGCCGAGGCGCGGCGTCGGTTCTCGCACGCGAGGCCCCGCAGGTCAGAAGTAGGTGATGACCGTGCCTCCGAAGCCCTGACCGTTGGAGATGGTGCACTGCGCCTGATAGCCGGCGATGAAGTTGCCGGTGATGCGGCAGTAGTCCGCCTTGCCGTCACCGTTGACGTCTTTCCAGGTGCGGGTGTCGTCCCAGCCGGCGTCCAGGTTCTGCGAGTGGAAGGTGTCGCCGAATCCCTCGCCGAACCCGCTGCCGAGCGAGGACACGGGTGTCGTCTCCGGGGCGATGGAAACGGTGCAGGCCAGCCGGGTGTAGTCCACGACCCGGCAGTAGTCGGCCTTGCCGTCGCCGTTGTGGTCGACCCATGCCCGTCCTGCCTTCCACCCGGGATCGAGGCTCGTGCGGTAGGTCACATTGGGTGAGGTGCTCGTGCCCGAAATGGTCTGCGTCTTGATCGTGCACGACGCAGTTCGGTCGGTGTCGGAGACAGCGCACGAGTCAGCTGTTTTGTCGCCGTTGAAGTCGGGTGTGGCCTGGTAGGTCACGCCCTCGCTGCTTCCTGACGTGTCGATCGGCTCGGTCGTTTCCCTCATGAGCGCTCCGGCCGGCCCGACGCTCAGTACCGCCATCACTGCGCCGACGGACACCATTCGTCGCAAAACGTTGTTCATGGGACTCCCTTTCCAGACGGGTTGCGGCACCGGCCGCCCTGTAGAAGGCCACAGGTTGCCTCGACGACCAGCGGCTCGAAAGGGTGCTAGCCGGAATCCTGGGAAGGGGTGCTAGCCGCACCCCAGAGGCTCAGGACTCGGGCCCGAGCACCAGGGGCACGAACCACCACAGAGCGATGATGGGGATGGCGACGACGGCGGTCAGTGCAGCACCCACCGCCACCCCGAAGAGCAGTTCGGTGATGAGGAACACGCCGGCCGCCATGGCCACGGCCAGTGCCGCCATGCCGGCGATGGCGCAACGGTTGCCGATCCTGAGGAGCTGAACCTTGTCATGGCGGCGGAACCGGAGGCGGTGGAACGCCGGCGGTGTCGTGAAGAGGACACCCGCCAGCGCCGACGCCAGCAGGGCGACGATGTAGACACCCCGCTCCGTCCCCGAGACGCTGGCGAAGCGCTCGCTGAACGGCACGATCAGCAGGAAGGCAAACAGCGCCTGGACGCCCGGCAGCACGACCCGGAGCTCTTGGAGCAACTCGAGCAACTCCCGGTCGAGGCGGCTGGACTCCGACTCGCCGGCGTCGTCACCATCGCCCGCATGGTCGGTGCCGGTGGCGGTCCCGGTCTTCATGGTGTCCATCGGAATCCTCTGTACCCAGCCGCGACACCGCCGATGCCGGCGAGCGTCGGGACCGGGGTTCCCTCAGCCGATGACCTCGAAGCTCGCGGCCAGGTCCACACCGAGGCGCGGCCCTGTGGCTGCCGCGCTGGCCCGCAGGAACTCCGCCGGAGACGCCATGGCGCCGCCGAGGTTCTCGATATACACACGATGGCACTCGAGCGACCTGACGCCGGCGTCGAGAGTGTCGGTCACGTCGACGGCATGGGTGGCCTGCGGGCTGCCGTTGAACGCCGCGAAGCGCACGCCGGCCCAGGCGCGCCCCCGCTCGCTGGCGAACCAGGGGTTGGCCGCGTCTCGAACCGCGTCGAGCAGAGCCCGCCCGACGGCGCGATGGTCGGCATGGTTCCAGCTGGAGCCGCCCCAGCTGTCCCGGAAGTTGATCGACAGCACGACATCCGGGCGGTGGCGGCGAACGGCGGCGGCGAGGTCGGCCCGCAACTCCACGCTCTCGACGATCACGCCGTCGGGATAGCCGAGGAACTCGACGTCGGACACACCGACGGCATGGCAGCTCGCCCGCTGCTCGTTCTGGCGGATAGGACCGGCGTCGGCCGGCGGGATCGACTGAATGCCGGCCTCGCCGTCGGACACCAGCAGGTACGACACGTGCTTGCCCTGCGACGTCCAGCGGGCCACGGCGGCGGCCGCCCCGTATTCCATGTCGTCCGGATGGGCCACGACTGCGAGCGCTCGCTCCCAGTCCTCAGGCAATGGCTCCAGCGGGGCGACGTCGTCCATGGTGCGATCATTGCCGATCGCTGCGGCGAGGTCACCCCGTCGAACCGGGCCGAGAGGTTTGTCATCGGTTCGATGGGGCAGTAACCGCGAGTCGCCGTACCAGGCGGAAAGTGGCGACGACTACGTGGCGCGTCAAATCACGGAAAGGACACTCAATGAAGAAGCTCTCATCGCTGCTGCTCGCATCCGCCTTCCTTGTCCCAGTGGCCGGTGCCGGCCCCGCCGGCGCCCAGACCCAAGCGGCCAGTGGTCAGGTCCAGATGACGGTGCATACCCACAGCGCCGGCGTCCTGCAGTTCCCGTCGCAGCGGCTGCCGTACAACTTCACGACGGGCAGCACCTTCGCGTACTCGTCGCGCACCTGCGGCGGCAACGCCCCCTTCAACGACATCGGCCTGAACTTCACCCCGAACTACCCGGGCGTGGATGACAACGCCACGGGCGCGGCCCGCGTGCGCCACGGCGTCGACGGGACGATCACCTCTTGGAACGGTAGCCAGGGCACGGTTCGGGGCCGGATCAGGACCCAGCTGTGCGTGCAGGTCAACGGGGTGTGGACGGCCTCGCCCAACATCCTCGTCTCCTACTTCGAGGGCCAGATCATCCTGCAGGCCGAGAACGACCTCCACCTCTACGGCGGCTTCCAGTTCTCCCCGACGGAGAGCACCGGCACGTTCCGTGACATCCAGGGTGGCGGGCGCATGGAAGCCAGGTTCACCTGCCTCGGGCTGACCAGCTGCGCCCCGGGTGGTGAGTTCACCGACTTCGTGGCATCGACCGGGAATCCCAACCTTCCCCCGGGCCAGCTCCAGCCGGGCATGACGGGGTCGTTCTACGACCCGACCGTGGGGCCGGTCGTCCAGCCGAGCGCCTGACCGTCTCGCCAGGTCTACTGGCGGTGGCTCACAGTCGCCGCCAGTAGACGATGGCGTCCTCCCCGTCGACCGCCTCCGGGACCCGGCCCACGGCTTCGAAGCCCAAGCGCTCGTAGAGCCGGCGGGCCGGGTTGGAGGCGAAGACGAGGTTGAACTGCAGGGCGTCGAAGCCCAGGCGGCGGGCCTGGACCAGTGAGTGCTCGACCAGGGCCGTGCCCACGCCCCGTCCCCGAAGGCCGGCGACGACGAAGTAGCCGGCGTTGGCGATGTGGGCGGCCCGGCCAGGGAAGTTGGGCTTGAGGTAGTAGGAGCCCGCCAGCTCACCGTCGTGGCGGGCCACGGCCACGAACGACTTGCCGGCCAGCCAGTATTCCTCGAACTCGGCGACCGTCAAGGGCCCGGGGGCCTGCGGGTAGCCCTCGCCGGCGGCGACGACCTCGGCAAAACGGACATACAGCTCTTCATGGTCCTGCGGTCCCGAAGGCGAGACGCGCAGATCGAGCCCGCCCGAGGTCCGGATCCGTCGCAGCACCGCGTCGGGGGATACCACGCGGCAGAAAGGTGTTCAAGACCAGACCCCCGTGTGCCGATGAACGGGCGAGAGTTCTGTGCTGAAGACGGCGACTCGGGGGCAAACAGAGAATGCTGCATGCAGGTCCCGGTCCGAAGGGCGAGCGGCCTACGACATCGGCTCGCCGGCGGCTGCGGAGCCTGTCGGTCGTCTTCCTGGTCTTGCTCGTCTCAGCGAGCGGGGCCGCGGCGTGGACGGTGCGTGGCCTCGTGGACAAGCACGAGCGCGTGCTTCTCAAGGAGCGAGCCGCTGAGGTCAACCTCGTGCTGGGGAACCTCATCTCGGCCACCCAGGCCAGGCTGAATCTGATCGGCACGGTCACCCGCGTGAGCGGCGACTCGGCGGCCAGCTTCCGGGAGGTGGCGGGGCTGGGAGACAAGACCCTCGCCGCTGTCGGCATCATCGGCGAGACGCCGGACGGTTTCGTGGCCGAGTTCGCCGGCGGGCCGCATCTAGCGGTCGGGCAGGTCCTGACCGGCCCGCGTGCCGATGCCGTTCGCCGGGCCTTGGAGGTCCCGACGATCGTCAGCACCAGGGTGATGGAGGCGGACGGCGTCAAGACGATTGGGTTCGCCCTGGGACCGCCGGCCGCCCCGCCGGGCAGCGTCGTGTACCGGGAAAGCATCATTCGTCCCGAGACTCCCTCGGCGACCACCGAGTCGGCTCCGTTCTCGGAGCTGATCGGCTCGCTCTACGCCTCGCCCGACCCGGACCCCGCCCAGCTCCTGCTCACCAGCGCTCGCCCGGGCAAGCCGCCCGTGCCCGCGGGCTCGATCCAGCGGCCCTTCGTCGCCGGCGACAGTAACTGGCTGCTCTCCGTCGCGGCAGAGAAGCCACTTGTGGGCTCGCTGGTCCAGCGACTCCCCTACATTGTGCTCGCCGTAGGCCTCGTCGTCTCCATGGCCGTCTTCGCCGTGGTCGACGCAATGATCCGGCGCCGGGACTACGCGCTGGCCCTCGTGGAGGAGCGCACCGGCGAGCTCCAGGAGTCCCTGGCCTCCCTGAAGGCGGCCCGGGAGGATGCGGTGGAGGGCTCCCGGCTGAAGTCGCAGTTCCTGGCCAACATGAGCCACGAGATTCGCACGCCGCTCAACGGCGTGATCGGGATGACCGGCCTGCTCCTCGACACCGAGCTCGACCCCGACCAGCGCGAGTTCGCGGTGACCGCCCGGCGCTCCGGCGAGGCGTTGCTGGAGATCATCAACGACATCCTGGACTTCTCCAAGATCGAAGCCGGCCGTCTGGAGCTGGAGATCTCCGACTTCGACCTCCGTGAGGTGGTCGAGGGCGTGGGAGAGCTCCTCGCCCCGCCGGCGCACCACAAGGGACTCGAGCTGGTGACCATGGTCGCCGCTGACGTCCCCACCGTGGTCTCGGGGGACCTGGGCCGTGTCCGCCAGATCCTGACCAACCTGGTGAGCAACGGCATCAAGTTCACCGACCGGGGTGAGGTGGAGGTGACCGTCCGCCGGGAGCCCGGCGCCCCCGGCATGCTGCGGTTCGAAGTCCGCGACACCGGCGTAGGCATCGCCGCCGGCGACCAGCAACGCCTGTTCGAGTCATTCGCCCAGGCTGACGCGTCCACCACCCGCCGCTACGGGGGCACCGGCCTGGGGCTGGCTATTTCCAAGCGGCTCATCGAGATGATGGGCGGCACGATCGGCGTGGAGAGCACCGTCGGCCGGGGCAGCACGTTCTGGTTCACCGCCGACCTGAAGGCTCGCCCCGACCTCGAGACCGCAGCGGTCGAACGTGACTCGCTCCAGGGCACGTCGGCCCTGATCGTCGACGACAACGACACAAACCGGGCCATCCTGGAGCGCCAACTCGCCGCGTCGGGGATGGCGACCCTCTTGGCCCCTGACGCCGGCACCGCCCTCCAGCTCCTGCGGGGGGCTGTTGCCGCCGGCACCGTGCCCGACGTCGCCATCCTCGACCGCCACATGCCCGGCATGGACGGTCTGGACCTGTGCCGGGCCATCGTTGGCGATCCCGCGCTGGAGCGGATGCGGATCGTCATGCTGACATCGGCTTCCTCGGCGAGGGCCGGTAGCTCTGACCGGGTCTCCGCCTACCTGACCAAGCCAGTGCGTCAGGCGGAGTTGCTGGAAGCGCTGGCCACCGCGCTCGCGGTCGGGGCCACGCCGGCCGCCACGGTGGCCGCACCGCCCCCGGAGCCAGCGTGGCCCAGGGCCGGCGGGCCTCCGGTGCTGGTGGCCGAGGACAACCCGGTCAACCAGAAGGTGGCCGCGGCCATGCTCAAGCGGCTGGGCTACCGGGTGGATGTCGTCGCCAACGGCTTCGAGGCCGTGGAGGCGGTGGAGCACGTCCCCTACGCCGCCGTGCTCATGGACTGCCAGATGCCGGAGATGAACGGCTACGAAGCCACCGAGGAGATCCGGCGCCGGGAGCCGCCCGGCCACCACATCCCGATCGTCGCCCTGACCGCGTCCGCCATCAAGGGCGACGAGGACAAGTGCCTGGCCGCCGGCATGGACGCCTACGTGACCAAGCCGGTCACGGTGAAGGCGCTCGGCGCGGTGCTGACCCGCTTCCTCGACCCCCCCGACGACGACGTGCCGGCGCTTGCCGGCCTGTCGCCCTCCCAGCCGGCAGGGGACTGACGCTCGCCTCGCCGCGGAACTACGCGGGGGTGTGAAAGCGTTTACATACCTGGACGCTTCAGGAGAGGACAATGAGCAAGAACACGATCAAGACCTTCACGCTGCTGGCCGCCCTCGGTGGCCTGCTGATGATGATCGGCAGCTTCTTCGGCCGCGGCGGGCTGTTCCTCGGCTTGGTCCTCGGTCTGGTGTTCGTCGGCGGCTCGTACTGGTTCTCCGACACCATCGCCATCAAGTCGGCCCGGGCCGTCCCGGCCACCGAAGCGGAGATGCCCGAGTACTACCGGATCGTCCGGGAGCTGACGGCGGCCGCCAACATGCCGATGCCCAAGCTGTACGTCACACCGGACCTGCAGCCGAACGCCTTCGCCACCGGCCGGAATCCCGACCACGCCGCCGTCGCCGTCACCCAGGGCATCCTCAGGATCCTCGACTGGAACGAGCTGCGGGGCGTCCTTGCCCATGAGATCAGCCACGTCGGCAACCGAGACATCCTCATCGGTTCGGTGGCCGCCGCGGTCGCCATGGGCATCACCTTTGTCGCCCGCATGGCCATGTGGGGCGCGATGTTCGGTGGCGGTGGCCGCAACAACAACAACAACTCCAACCCGCTGGCGCTCCTGGCCTTGGCTCTCCTCGCCCCCCTCGCGGCCATGGTCATCCAGATGGCCCTGAGCCGCAGCCGGGAGTACGAGGCAGATCGCACCGGCGCCCGTCTGATCGGCGACGGTGAACCCCTTGCCCGGGCGCTGGCCAAGCTCGAGCAAGGGGCACGGGCCGTGCCCATGGCGGTCGACCCCGCCCAGGCGTCGAAGTACATCGTGAACCCCCTCGCCGGCCGGCGGGTGCAGTTCGCCAACCTCTTCACCACCCACCCGCCGATGGAGGACCGCATCGCCCGCCTGCGCGCCGGCGAGTGGCGCTCCTGAGGCCGGCGCCGCTCCTGCCCGCCTGAGCGGGCAGGAGATCCGCCCGGTGGCGGCGAAGAGAACGGGATCGTTCCCGAACGGTTTCGCTCATCTGTCGCGGTCGGAGTGACGGTCGTCGGGTTGCTGGTGGCACTTCTGGCGGGAGGCCAGGCCGGCGCCCAGGCCCCGCCGGCGACCACGCCGACCACCGTCAACCTGCTCGAGGATCTGGTCAACAAGCTCCTGCCGACGACGACGGTGGCGCCGGTCACACCCACCACCGCGGCGCCGGCGCCGGGGGGTGCCCCCACGCCGGCACCTGGCGCGCCGGCGACCACCACCACGACCAAGCTGGCGCCCGGAGTGATCCCCCAGGAGTACATCCCGCTCATCAACTCGGTCCGCCGCACCGGCGCCCGGTCGACCAAGCCCTTGCTGGACGCCCTCCGGCCCATGCAGGACCTCGGCCTCACTGCCGAGGAAGCCGCCATTATCGGCTTCGGCCACTTTCCCGTGGCCGGCATGGCCGACTACGCCGACGACTGGTGGGAGCCCCGCTTCGGTCCGCCGTTCCACCTCCACCAAGGCACCGACATCTTCGGGGCGCGCGGCACACCGGTGCGGGCGCCGTACGCCGGCGTGGTCCGCTTCGTGGACGGTGGACTGGGTGGCAAGGGGGCGTATGTGACCCAGCCCGACGGGACCTACTACTACATGGCCCACCTCGACAGCTTCGCCAAGAACCTCTCGAGCGGGAAGGCGGTCAAGCAGGGCGAGGTCGTCGGCTACCTGGGCGACAGTGGCAACGCCGTGGGCGGCTCTCCCCACGTCCACTTCGAGATCCACCCCAGGGGCGGCGCCGCCGTCAACCCCAAGCCGATCCTCGACCAATGGCTGAACGAGGCGATCAACAACGCCCCTGCCCTGCTGGCCGCCAACAGCGTCGGGGTCTCCCGGGCCGTCACCGGCGCCGGCGTGCTGCGCCGTTTCGACGGGCAGTCGCCGACGACCGCCGGCCGGGCCGTGGGACCGCTCCTGTGGGCGTCGAGCGTCAGCGCCGGCGGCGGCACCATCCGCCTGGCCCAGCTCCAGCTGGCCCGGCTGGCCGGCCGCATCGACTGGGACGACAGGACCACCGCCGCCCAGGCCGAGGCCGACGCCCTACGGGAAGGCCGTCAGGTGGCCCTGACGATCCTGGGGCCGCTCACACCCCGGGCCCTGGCGCCGATCTTCGGCAACGGGAACTGACTCAGTCCCGGAAGTTCTTGAACTGCAGCGGGATGCCGAAGTCCTCGTCCTTCAGGGCGGCGATGAGGTTCTGGAGGTCGTCGCGCTTCTTGCCCGTGACCCGGACCTGGTCGCCCTGGGTCTGCGAGGACACGCCCTTGACCCCCCGGTCCTTGATGAACCGGTTGATCTGCTTGGCCCGGGCGTCGTCGATGCCGGCGGCGAGAAGGACCTTCTGGCGGGCCGTGCCCTTCGAACCCTCTTCGACCTTCTCGTAGGTCAGCCCCTTCAGCGACACGTTTCGCCGGACCAGCTTCTCCTCGAGGACCTGCACGAGCGCCCGCAGGCGGTCCTCGGTGGAGGAGTGGAGCTGGATCTCCCCGTCTCCGAGCTCGATGGTCGAGCCGGTGTTCTTGAAGTCGAACCGGGTCGCCACCTCGCGGTGGGCCTGGTCGACTGCGTTTCTGACCTCTTGGAGGTCGACCTCGGAGACGACGTCGAACGTAGGCACGACAAGACGCTATCGTCGTTCCCGCAGTCCTGGGTCGGTGCCCGAGCGGCCAAAGGGAGCTGACTGTAAATCAGCCGGCACAGCCTACGGAGGTTCGAATCCTTCCCGGCCCACCAGACGCAAAGGTGCTGGTCAGAGCGTCGCCGGGTCTCCCGGGCGCTCGACCAGCGAAACCACGGCGAGGCCCTGGGGTCACGAGTTGGTCACAACTGAAGGCCTCGGCCCCTGCCTGCCCACTCAACTTGCCCGAGCGTTGTTGAAGAGCGGTTCACTGAGCCCTGCGCTTATTTTAGGAACTGGCTCCTAACTAAAGTTAGGATCGTCGGAAGTTTCCTGCAGTTCAACAAGGAGAGCTTGTGACGCCTAGCACCCGGGCCGGCCGCTACGTGGATCAGCGTTCTGGCTATAGCGCGTTCGTCCCGGAGAGACTCCCTCCGGACCCTCCGCTCACTGTTGACCTCGAGATGGTTGGGTTGCTGTCCAGGGCTGATCAATGGCTCGGCCGACTCGACGGCCTTACGCAGACCCTGCCGAACCCGAGCCTGTTCGTCGCCATGTACGTTCGTCGAGAGGCCGTCCTGAGCTCCCAGATCGAGGGAACGCAAAGCACTTTGGACGACATCCTGGCCTACGAGCTCGACAGCGCTGATCGCGACTTGCCTCAGGACGTTGAGGAGGTCGTCAACTACGTGAAGGCCATGAACTACGGGCTCGACCGGTTAGCCACCCTGCCACTGTCCTTGCGGCTCCTCCGGGAGATTCACGCCGAACTTCTTGAGGGCGTCAGGGGAGGGGAGCGCTACCCCGGCGAGTTCCGATTCACGCAAAATTGGATCGGTCCCGCCGGCGCTCCGCTCCAGCGGGCGACATTCGTGCCGCCTCCGATAGATGAGATGCACGCGGCGCTCGACGACCTTGAGCGATTCCTCCACAACCCTGGCCCACTGCCAGCGCTGATACACGCTGCTGTTGCGCATGCGCAGTTCGAAACGATCCACCCCTTCATCGACGGGAATGGCAGGGTCGGCCGACTGTTGATCACGTTTTTGCTGTGCCACAGGGGTGTCCTCCACCGTCCCCTGCTATATCTCAGTCATTACCTGAAGCGCCGCAGAACCGAGTACTACGCCCACCTCACGGCGATCCGTGAGGAAGGCCAGTGGGAGGAATGGCTTCGATTCTTCCTGGCGGGCGTCGCCGAGACCGCCGAGGAAGCGACCACGACAGCACGGTCGATCATCACGCTTCGGGATGACCACAGGGGCCTTGCGCAAGCGGCAGGCTTGGGAATCAACGGTCTGGTCCTCGTGGAGTTCCTTTTTGAGCGGCCGCTTGTGAACGTCAATCTGGTCGCAAGTCGCCTAGGCGTGACGTTCGTGACCGCCAACAGACTGGTTGAGAAGCTCGCCGAGGTCGGCATCCTGATCGAGGTGACCGGCGGCCGGCGGAACCGGATTTTCCGCTACAGCCCGTATCTCGCCCTGTTCGCTGACGAGCCGATCGGCTTCGAGGAGTCTCCCCCGGAGTCGACGCAGGCGGACGGTCTCTAACGTAACTTAGGTCGGGCATCAGGTACCCCGCATCCGGCTCTCCACAAGCTCGTCTCCGGATCGTGCTGGACCCCGCCGGCCACCCGGTCCTGCCTCTGATCTGAACTTCACGTGCAGGCGGAGCGGTTTGCCCCCATCTGGGAGATGGGTAGCCCGTGGTCGTGTCAACGCGCAGAGTGCTTCATCCGCTGTTCACACAGTTGGGCACCGCCCTGGCGGATGGCGGCCGCGGTCTGGAGGGGCTGGCCGGCGCCGATCCGGTCGACTGGCGTGACCTGCTGCTGACCCTCTCGGCCGTCCACGACCTCGACACCGCGCCCCTGGGGCGCCTCGAAGGGCGGGAGCGGCTCCAGCACCACCCGGCCGTGGCTGCGCTCAAGTGGCGGCTCGAGGAAGTGCTGCTGACCGAGCTGGTGCGCCGTGACGAGGCCGTCGGTTGGGACGTCGGCGATCGCCCCACCGAGGCCATGCGGGCGATCGCGGTGCGCGACCGGATTCCGGAGATCTATGAGTGGCTGGCTGAGAACGCGGACCGTGACGAGATCGTCGAGTTCCTCTCCATCGAGGGGGGGCCCGACGGCGGGTTCGACGACCTGGTCGCAGCCTGCCAGATCGGCCTCGACGGCACGGCCAAGCTGGAGCTGGCCCAGAATTACTGGGACGAGATGGGCAACGGATCTCTGGCGCGGGTGCACACGGAGCTTCACCGGAAGCTGACCCGCACGCTGGGCCTGTCCTGCCCGCCGCGGGAGCACCAGCCCGTCGAGGCGCTCGAGCGGTCGGTGCTCGGTGGCCTGCTGGCCACGAACCGTTGGCTCCAGCCGGAGCTGCTCGGTGCCCTCGGCCTGCTGGAGCTCCAGGCCGGCCCGCGGTGCCGGAAGGTCGTCGCCGCCCTGGAGCGCATCGGCGCCGGCGAGGACGCGCTCGACTTCTACGTCGAGCACGCCGAGGTCGACCCCCGCCACGGCAAGGACTGGGTCGACAAGGCCGTCGCCCCCTTCGACGGCGACCCCCGTTGGGCGCCCGGGATCATCCGGGGTGCCCGCTGGCGGTCGATGGTCAACGCCGCCTTCTTCGACGCCATGGCCCACACGTTCGTCGCGCGGCAGCGGCGGGCGTCGTGACCGCCGTCACCACCCAGGAGGTCCTGGCCTTCGGGCCCGTCGAGGTGGCCTTCGACAACTCGGTCCTGCGCCCCCGCCCGTGGACCCTGGCCCAGTCCGAGTGGGCCGCGGCCCTGGCCGCCGCCGGCGAACCGCTCCTGGAGGTCGGCTGCGGAGCCGGCCACATCGGCCTGGCCGCCGCCGTGCTGGCGGGAGCGCCGCTGATCCAGGTCGACAGTGACCCGGCGGCGTGCCGGTGGGCCGGCGTCAACGCAGCGGCGAATGGCTGCGCCGACCGCGTGGAGCAGCGCTGCGGTACCGCCGCCGGCGTGCTGGGTGAGGACGAGATCTTCGCCGTCGTCATCGCCGACCCTCCCTACGTCCCTTCGGAGGACATCCTCCTCTACCCCGAGGATCCGCCGCCGGCCATCGACGGCGGGCCGGACGGCTTGGAGAAGGTGCGGAGCTTCCTGGGCGAGATCGCCCGCCATGTGGCTCCGGGAGGCAGCGTCTTGCTGCAGGTGCGGGGCGCGGGCCAGGTCGACGAGCTGGCCGGGTGGCTGGCCCACCCGGCGTCACCGTCGATGGTCGTGACCGAGGCCCGGTTCTACGGCGATCTCCGAGCCGTCGTCCGCCTGCAGCCCATCCACCGCTAGCCGGCGGCCTCCCGGACGAGGAAGTCGACGGCCACACGCGCCGGCCCGTCCACCACCAGGTGATGGGGGACGAGGGGCGGGATGGCCTGGCGGTCGCCGGCGCCCAGCCGCCGCTCCAGCGGCGGATCGGTAGCCAGGACGAACCCGACGGCACCCTCCATGACCCGCAGGCAACCCCAGCGGCCGTCGCCGACCACGTGGTCCTTGCGCAGCGCCGGCGGGATCGTGTCCTGATCAAACGGGCCGGCGGTCCGCGTCACCATGAGGCCGCCTGGTACCTCAGCCCGGTCACACAGCGGGCAGTCGATGTCAGCGCCGAGGTGCTCCTGGCGCCCGGCGTCGGTGAGGACCCACGGGCGGTTCTGGAACGGCGGCCGGTGGCGGATGTGCTGGCCGTGCAGGCAGGACAGCTCGGCCACCCACCCGCCCTCGTCGTCCTGGTGGAAGCTGGTGATCCTACGCACCACCGGGCTAGCCGGCTCCGGCCAGGGTGCTGATCAGGGCCAGCAGCAACACGACGGCGAAGACGCCGGCCAGCAGGACGAACGTCTGCCGCTTGGGGTGCGTGGGCCGGTCGGAGGGCTCCGGGGGGACGCTCACGGTGCCAGGTCCGGCGCCGGCGGTCGGGCCTCGAACCGGAGCCGGCATCCGGCCTCAGCCGGCGGCTGGACGATGAGGTCGCGGACCTGCTGGTCGGCCCCCATGCCGTCGAGGATGCCGGCGGCCAGCCCGCGATGGATCTCACACACCACCTCTGGCCGGGCGCTCGCCGCGGCGAGGAACGGGCAGCGCTGGAGCACCAGCTCGGTGACCCCTCCATGCGTCCGCCGGAGCGGCTCGAAGCCTCTGCGGGCCATCTCCGCCTCGACGGCGTCCAGGGGATCGACACCGTCCGCGCACGTGGCGCCCAGGGCCCGCCCGGCGTCCGCCCCCGCCTGCGCCGGCGTGCGGTCGCCCTCGGCGATCTCGAGGAGCATGAGGGCGAGGAGCTCGTAGGGCCCGGGCGCGCCCCAGCTGCCCATGGCCGTCGGTGCGACCCGGTATTCCAGAGGAGGGCGACCGGTCGTCGTGGGGGAGGAGCGCTCCTCGGTGAGGAGGCCGGCCTCGGTCAGCTTGGCCAGGTGCTGGCGGACGGCGTTGTGGTTGAACCCGAGGTACTCGGCAAGGGTCGCCACCCGTACCGGCCCACGGGCCTCGGCGACGAACCGGAAGATGTCGTAGCGAGTCGGATCACCCAGGGCGCGGGCCTGGCGCTGCACCAGCTCGCGAGGCGCGTGCCGGCCGTCCCTGGGGGTCCGGAGAATTCCGGAAGCGTCGGCGATGGCTCGGGGTGCTGTGGTCATCGTGGTTGCCGCCCTCCGGCGGGGTGGTGGTACCAGCGTAGAGCGCGTTTGCAGCAGATGACCCGGCCGAGCGGGCCCTTGGCAGGTTCTCCCGGTCGGCCGGCGACACTCAATCAGAGCAGTCGTTGCATGAGGACGACGTCGAGCCACCGGCCGAACTTGCGGCCGACCTCGCGCTCGACGCCGACGAGCTGGAACCCGCAGCTGGTGTGCAGGCCGATGGAAGCCACGTGACCGCCGACCACCCGAGCCATCACCGCGTGGAACCCGTGCACCGTCGCCAGCCGCATCAACTCGCCCAGGATGGCCCGGCCGCAGCCGGCGCCCCGGGCCTCCCGGCGGACGTACACCGAGTCCTCCACCGTCGTGGCGTAGGCCGGCCGGCTCCGATAGGGCCCGAGGGACCCAAACCCGACGACCTCCCCGTCCAGCTCGGCGACCACCGCAGGATGGACGCCGTCGTGCTCCTCGAGCCAGGCCAGCTGGTCGGCGAGCGTCCGGGGGACGAGGTCGAAGGTCACCGTCGATTCGGTGACCTCGAGGTTGTAGATGGTCCGGATGGCCTCGGCGTCGGTCGCCCGGGCTAACCGGACAGCCACCCCGGGCCGGCTGACTATCATCTGTGGGACTGCCCCCTTAGCTCAGTCGGCAGAGCACAGCCATGGTAAGGCTGGTGTCATCGGTTCGATTCCGATAGGGGGCTCGCAGTTGCACAATGAAGTCAGCCACAGCAGGTCTGGCGGCGTAGCTCAGTTGGTAAGAGCACTCGGCTCATAATCGAGGGGTCGGCGGTTCGAGTCCGCCCGCCGCTACCGCATTCCACACGAACAGCTCCAAAAGGACAGGACGACACGATGGCCAAGCAGAAGTTCGACCGCACGAAGCCGCACCTCAACGTGGGCACGATGGGCCACATCGACCACGGCAAGACAACACTGACCGCGGCCATCACCAAGGTCCTCCACGACCAGAACCCCAACG
>Ga0247713_1000965_pt1 | contig 15432 bp, 14 predicted proteins | sample 21E_NmetaG_FD_189936 | JGI IMG/M metagenome (GOLD analysis project Ga0247713, IMG submission 189936) | Soil microbial communities from hillslope of Landscape Evolution Observatory, University of Arizona, Oracle, AZ, United States - 2-1-E_N | ecosystem: Engineered > Artificial ecosystem >... | reverse complement strand
CCCTCGCTCAGGCATGCGGTCGTGACCAGCGCTGCCATGCCGACAGCGGCGACACGCAAGAACGGACCTGTCCTCATCAGCCCTCCTGGGAGGACCGGTGAACTGCCCCGATCGGAGTAGTTGACGTGCTCATCACTTCGCTGGCAGTCACTGTTGCACGTAGCAGTGAGATTTGCCACAGTCCGTCTGGCAACGTTTTCATATCCGGATGGACGGCTCGGCGCATTCTCGTGGCGAACCATGCGGCGACGGGGGGACGGCGTTGGGCACGGGTGCGGGGTCGGGTCGGCCGCACGCGGCGGTGGGCATCACCGACGTGGCGCGGCGCGCCGGCGTCTCGGCGTCCACGGTCTCGCGGGCACTGCGCGACGCGGGCAACGTCTCCGCCGCCACCCGGGACCGGGTGCGGCGGGCCGCGGCGGAGCTGGCCTACGTGCCCTCGCCGGCGGCGTCCCGGCTCGCGTCGGGCCGCACCGGCGCGGTCGGGGTCGTGGTGCCGTTCACCACGCGGTGGTTCTTCGCCGAGGTGATCGCCGGCGTCGAGGGCGCGCTGCGCGAGGACGCCGTCGACCTGCTCCTGTACAACCTGGGGGACCGGGCCCTCCGCGGCGACTTCTTCCAGCTGCTGCCGATGCGCCGGCGGGTGGACGCCGTGCTCGCCATCGCGTCGTCGCTCAGCGGGGTGGAGCTGACCCGGCTCGCCGCCGTCGGGGTACCGGTGGTGACGATCGGTCGGCGGTACGCCGGCCTGCCCGGCGTCGGTGTGGACGACGAGGCCGGCGCGGCCACCGCGGTGCGCCATCTGCTGCTGCTCGGCCACCGCGAGGTGATGATGATCAGTGGTTCACCGGACGATCCGCTGGGCCGGACCACCACCGGTGCCCGCACCGCCGGGTTCCGCCGGGCGCTCGCCGAGGCCGGGATCGAGTGCGGGGCCGACCGGGTCGTCGCCGAGCCGTGGGGCATCGAGGGCGGGTCACGCGCCGCCGAGCGGATCCTCTCCCGGGCCGACCTGCCCAGCGCGATCTTCGCCGAGTCCGACGAGATGGCCTTCGGCGCGCTGTGCGCCCTGCGCCGGGCCGGGCTCGACGTGCCGGGCGACGTCTCGCTCGTGGGTTTCGACGACCACGAGGTATCCGGGGCCTACGACCTCACCACCGTCGCGCAGCCGGTGCGGGACCAGGGCGAGCAGGGCGCGCGGCTGCTGCTGCGGCTGCTCGCCGATCGAGCCGGTGCCGACCGGGGAGCGGACGGTGTGCCGGAGATCGTCCTGCCGACGCGGCTGGTGGTGCGGGGGACCACGGGCCCGCCACGGCGCCCCGGGCCACCGGGCCGATAGGTGATGCGCGTGCGCCGGACGACCACCCGGCTCGCCGACGGCCGCGAGCTGATCTACTTCGACGACACCGAGCCGTGGCCGGACCGGGCCGTGCCGGACCGCCGCGACCTGCCGCCGGTCGTCACCGGGTCGACGATGCGGTTCGACGTGCTGACCGGCGAGTGGGTGACGATCGCCGCGCACCGGATGGACCGCACGTTCCTGCCGCCCGCCGACGAGTGCCCGCTGTGCCCGAGCGGTCCGGGACGTGCGCCGTCGGAGATCCCGGCGGACGGCTACGACGTGGTGGTGTTCGAGAACCGGTTCCCGGCGTTCGCGCAGGGCGCGACGGCCGTGCCCGGTGAGGTCGACGGGAACCCGCTGTGGCCGCAGCGCCCCGCGGTCGGCCGGTGCGAGGTGCTCTGCTTCACCGCCGACCACCACGCGTCGTTCGCCGCCCTGCCGCTGCCGCGGGTGCGCACGGTGATCGAGGCGTGGGCCGACCGGACGGCCGAGCTCTCGGCCCGCCCCGGCGTCATGCAGGTGTTCTGCTTCGAGAACCGGGGCCGGGAGATCGGGGTGACCCTGGAGCACCCGCACGGGCAGGTGTACGCGTACCCGTTCGTCACGCCGCGGACGGCCCGGCTGCTCGCCCGCGCCGGCGAGCACCGGCGGCGCACCGGGCGCGACCTGCTCGGCGACGTCCTGGCCGCCGAGCGCGCCGCCGGCACCCGGATCGTGCGGGAGGGCGAGCACTGGACCGTCTACGTGCCGGCCGCGGCGCGCTGGCCGGTGGAGGCGCACCTGGTGCCGCACCGCGCGGTGCCCGACCTGCCGGCGCTGGACGACGCCGAGCGCACCGAGCTCGCGCAGATGTACCGCGTCCTGCTCCGGCGCGTCGGCGCGCTCCTCGGCGCGGACCCGCCGTACGTCGCCGGCTGGCACCAGGCACCCGTGGGCCCGGGCCGCGAGCTGACGCGGCTGCACCTGCAGCTGTTCTCGCCGCGCCGGGCGCCGGGCAGGCTCAAGCACCTGGCCGGCTCGGAGTCCGGGATGGGCGCGTGGATCAACGACGCGGCGCCGGAGGCGATCGCCCAGCGGCTGCGGGGGAGCGGGCGGTGACCGGGTTCCGGGAGCTGTTCGGCCGCGAGCCCGCGGGTCGGTGGGCCGCGCCGGGACGGGTCAACCTGATCGGCGAGCACGTCGACTACGCCGGCGGCCTGTGCCTGCCGTTCGCGCTGGACCGGCGCACCGTCGTGGCGGCCGCGCCGCGCGCGGACGGGCGCGTGCGCCTGTCCAGCACCGCCGAGCCGGACGGGTGGGAGGGGCACCTGGACGAGATCGGTCCGGGCGCGCCCGGCGGCTGGGCGGGGTACGCCGCGGGAGTGCTGTGGGCGCTGCGCGCGGCCGGCCACGACGTTCCGGGGGTGGACCTGCTGGTCACCGACACCGTCCCGCTCGGCGCCGGGCTGTCGTCGTCGGCGGCGCTGGAGTGCGCCGTCGCCGTCGCGGTAGACGAACTGGCGGGGTTGGGTCTGGCCGGGTCGCGGGACGGCCGAGCCGAGCTGGCCCGGCTGTGCCGGCGAGCCGAGAACGACGTCGTCGGGGCGCCCACCGGCGGGATGGACCAGCTCGCGGCACTGCTCGGCGAGCCCGGGCACGCGCTGCTGATCGACTGCCGGGACGGCGCGGTGCGCCCGGTGCCGCTCCCGCTGCACGCGCACGACCTCACAGTGCTGGTGTTCGACACGCGGGTGCGGCACCGGCTCGCCGACGGGCGGTACGCGCGACGCCGGGCCGACGTCGAGCGGGCGGCCGCGTCGCTGGGCCTGCCGAGCCTGCGGGAGGCGATGCCCGCGGACCTCGACCGTCTCGACCCCGCGCTGCGGCGGCGCGCCCGCCACGTCGTCACCGAGATCGCGCGCGTCGCGGAGGTGGTGGCCCTGCTCGACGCCGGGCGGCTGCCCGCGGTCGGCCCGCTGCTCGACGCCTCGCACGCCTCGCTCGCCGACGACCACGAGGTGTCCTGCCCCGAACTCGACCTGGCCGTCGCCACCGCCCGCTCCGCCGGTGCGCTCGGAGCGCGGATGACCGGCGGCGGGTTCGGCGGGTCGGCGATCGCGCTGGTGCCGCGCGACGCCGTGGACCGGGTGGCCGCCGCGGTCCGGGCCTCCTTCGGCGGGGCCGGGCACCGTGCGCCCGGGGTGACCGAGGTGGCGCCGGCGGACGGGGCGGGCCCGGTCGCCATCCCCCCCGACGGCACCTCCGCACCTGCCTAGCGAGCGGATGTGGCGTCGGGCCGGCGTCAGCGGGTCAGCGCCCGCCGCGCGAAGTCGATCTCCGTGGCGACGTGTCGCAGCGTCTCGGCGACGACGAGCGACCCGTGGCCCGCGTCGAACCGGCTCACCTCGTACGCCGCGCCCCGGTCGGCCAGCGCGTCGAGGTAGTTCTCGATCTGGCGGATCGGGCAGCGCGGGTCGTTCTCCCCGGCCAGGACGAGCACCGGGGCGCGCACGCGGTCGACGTAGGTCAGCGGCGACGCCGCCCGGTACCGCTCGGGCAGCTCCTCGGGCGAGCCGCCGAACAGCGCCCGGTCGAACGCGCGCAGCTGCTCCATCTCGTCGGCGTATGCGGCGAGGTAGTCGGCGACCGGCACGCCCGCGATCGCCGCGGCCCACCGCTCGGGCTGGGTGCCGGCCGCGAGCAGGGCCAGGTACCCGCCCCAGGACCAGCCGGCGACGACGCACCGTGCCGGGTCGACGATCCCGGCCCCGGCGCACGCGTCGGCCACCGCAGCGACGTCGGCCAGCTCCGTCGAGCCCGGTCGCCCCTCGATCGCGTCACGCCACACCGCGCCGTAGCCCGTCGACCCGCGGTAGTTGACCTCGACCACCGTGAAGCCGGCCTCCACCCAGGCGGCACGGGCGGGGGAGAAGCGGTCCATGTCGGCGGCGTGCGGGCCGCCGTGCAGGGAGAACACGGCGCGGCCGTCGCCGCCGGACGCCCGGGCCACCAGGGCGTGCACCCGCCCGCCCGGTCCGTCCACCCACAGGTCCGCCACCGGCTCCGACGCCGGCGCCCGCTGCCCGGGCGCGGTGAGCAGCACCCGGTCGGTGCCGTCGGGGTGCAGGGCCCGCACGGTGGGCGGGTCCGCGGCCGAGGAGCAGGTGTACTCGACGGTGCCGTCCGCGCGGACGTCGGCCGAGCCGACGGTCCCGGGCGCGGTCGGGAGCTCGACGAGCGTGCCGCTCGCCAGGTCGTAGCGGTGCAGCCGCGCCCTGGCGGCGTGCACGTGCCGCACCAGCAGCGCCGCCGCGTCGGGAGTGAAGACGGCCGAGACCTCGCCCGGCAGGTCGAGCGCGAGCTCGGTCTCGGTGTCCGCGACGACGTCCCAGACCAGCAGCTCCTCGCGCCCGTGCCGCTCGTGCGCCACCAGCAGCCGCGGATCCCCGGCGATCGGCGCGAACGCCAGCGGGTACAGCGCGCGCCCCGGCCCGTCGGACAGCTCCGCCACCGTCGACCCGTCCAGCCGCAGCACCCGCAGCGCAGGGTGCCGGGAGTCACCGTGCTCGGAATGGTGGATCGCCACCAGCGTCTCGTCCTCGGACAGCGCGCCGACGCCGGCGTCCTCGGCATGGGCGTAGACGACCTCGGCGACGCCGTCGCGGCACGCCCAGATCGTGGTCCCGGCATCGGTGGAGGTGCCGGCGACGGTGACCCGGCGGCCGATGTCGAGCCCCGCCGGGTACCCGTCCGAGACGCCCGGCAGGGCTGGGCGCGGCGGTTCCCCGTCGGGCGCGAACGCCTCGGTGACCCAGTGCCCGAACTCGTCGCCGTCGGTGTCGGCGAACCACCACACGGCCGCGCCGTCCGGCGGGAGCGCGGCGGCGTGGGTACCGGCGGCGCGGTCGGTCACCTGCCGGTGCACGTCGGTGGCGCGGTCCCACACGTGCACCTGGGTGGTGCCGCCGGCGTTCGAGGTGTAGACGCAGCGGTCCGGGGCGTCGCGCGCCCATACCGGGCGCGACGTGCGCGGGGCGGTGAACCGGGCCCGCCAGCGCTGCTCGCGCTCGTCGTCGAAGAGCCGGTCGGGGACGGGGGCGACGGGGTGTTCGGCCACGTCGGAGATCCTGCCCGAGCCCGCCCGACCGTAACCGGGCGCGCTCCGGCGAGTTGAACCCCACATGACCCGACTGCGGCGAGGTGCCCGCCTGCTCGCGGTGGCGGCCGGCGTCCTCGCGCTCGCGCTGGCGGCGGCCGCGCCCGCCGCGGCCCACGCGGGTGACCCGACGCTCGTCAACCGCCTCTCCGAGGTCGGGCCGGGCCTGCCCGAGGGGGTCACCGCGGAGCTCGTGACGACGGTCGCCGACCAGATCGTCGTCAGCAACCCGACGCCCGTCCCACTCCTCGTGCTCGACGACGCCGGTGCCGCGTTCCTGCGGATCTCCGCCGCCGGGGTGGAGGGCAACCTCGCGGCGCCCTACTACCACCGCTCCGTCGCGCCCGAGGAGTCGCGGGCACCGGTACCCGCCTCGGCGGCCGACGGTGCGCCGCCACGGTGGGTCTCGCTGTCCGACGCCACCACCTGGGCGTGGTTCGACCCGCGGCTGGCGCCCGGCTTCCAGCAGGTGCCGGTCGGCGGCCGGCAGGACGTCACCGACGTCGAGGAGCTCGCCACGTGGACGGTGCCGCTGCGGTACGGCGACACCGCCGTCGCGATGGAGGGCGCGCTGGTGCGACGTCCGGTGGAGGGCCGGTTCGAGACGGTCCTGGGTCCGGTGCCCGAGGGCGTCTCCGCGATCGTCGGCCAGGGCTACGTGCCCAGCCTGTCGCTGCAGGCGGGCACCGGTCGCGAGGTGACGGTGTTGGGCCGCGACGGGCAGCCGTACCTGCGGTTCGGGCCGGGGCTCGCCGAGATGAACCGCGACAGCGCCACCTACCGTGACGGCCTGCTCGCCCGCGGCGGGCTCCCCGGCCCCGCCGACACCGGCTGGCAGCAGCTGCCCGGCACCACCACCACCTGGCTCGACACCCGGCTGCGCTTCCCCGCCGAGGACCCGCCGGCCGACGTGGTCGACGCCGAGGCACCCGTGGAGGTCCTGCGCTGGGAGATCCCGCTGATCGTCGACGGCGCCCCGCAGGCGCTCACCGGCACCGTGCGCTGGCTGCCGAACCCGCCGCGGATCGGGGAGGGCTCCCCGTGGGTGACGGGCGGGATCGTCGCCGGGGTGGTGGTGCTGCTGGCCGGCGGGGTCGCGCTGGTGCTGCGCAACCGCCGGCTCGGGGAGCTCGAGCAGCCCGACGAGGAGGTCCGCGACCGTGTTCCGACGCCCTGAGTCCCGGCTCGCCGGGCTGGTCGCCGCGCTGGTACTGGCGCTCGCCGGATGCGCCGCGGCGGCAGGCCCGGCGACGGTGGCGCCGGCCGTGGCCGCGGACGGCACGCACCGCATCGACCTCGCGTTCGCCGACGGCGCGGTGAGCGGCGGGCCTGCGCGCTACGCGGTGGCGGTCGGGTCGCCGGTCGAGGTGGTCGTCGCCAGCGACGTCGCCGACGAGGTGCACCTGCACGGTTACGACCGCTCCAGCTTCGTCACCGCCGGCGCCACCACGACGCTGCGCTTCGTCGCCGACGTGCCGGGGGTGTTCGAGATCGAATTGGAGCAGCGGGGGGCCCGGCTCGCGCAGCTCGAGGTGTCGTGACTCCCGCCGAACCGCACGTCGGAGCCGCCGTGCTGGTGGCGGGTCCCGCGAACAGCGGCGTGGCTCCGCAGTGCTGCACGGTGCTGGCGCACGGGATCGGCACCCGCTCGGACCTGCCGGTGCCCGTCGGGCTCGCCGCGGCCGCGGCCGCCGCCACCCTGGTGATCTCCTTCGCGGTGCTGGCCGTGTTGTGGCGCTCCCCACGCCGGCGGGGGACGGGCCGCCCGCTGCCCGCGGGCCTGGCCGCGGTGCTCGACGCCGCACCGTTGCGCCTCGGGCTGCAGCTGCTCACGCTGGCGGCGGCGGTGGCGGTGGTCACCGTCGGGCTGGCCGGGCCGCCCGACCCTGCCCGCAACCTCGCCCCGTGGGCCTTCTACGTGACGTTCTGGGTCGGCATCGTGCCCGCGTCGCTGCTGCTCGGCCCGGTGTGGCGGGTGCTGAACCCGCTGCGGCTGCTGCACCGGGCCGTCGCCGCGATGCTGCGGATCGATCCCGGTGCCGGGGTGCGCGAGCTGCCGGAGAAGATCGGATACTGGCCGGCGGCGGTGTCGCTCGCGGTGTTCGGCTGGTTCGAGCTGGCGTTCCCGGCGCGGGCGCAGCCCGTGTCGGTGGCGGTGTTCCTGCTCGCGTACGCCGGCGTCCACCTCGCGGCGGCCACGGTGTTCGGGCGGCGCTGGTTCGACCGCGGCGACGGCTTCGAGGTGTACTCGGTGCTCGTCGGCGCCCTCGCCCCGCTCGGCCGGCGGGCGGGCGACGGGCGGCTGGTGCTGCGCAACCCGCTCGACGGCCTCGCCGCCGTCCCGCTCGCGCCCGGCCTGGTGGGCGTCGTGGTCGCGCTGCTCGGGGCCACCGCCTACGACGGCCTGTCGCGTACCCAGCTGTGGAACGCCCTCGTCCCGCCCGGGCTCGCCACCGGCACCGGTGGCCTGCTACTGGCGTTCGTGCTGGTCGGGGTGGTGTTCGGGCTGGGCACGTTCACCGTGGCCTCCACCCGGCCTTCGGCGGCCGGCGGTGCCGGCGGGCCCGTCGCGTTCGCGCCGACCCTCGCCCCGATCGCCGCGGGCTACGCGATCGCGCACTACTTCTCGCTGCTGGTGTTCGACGGGCAGCAGGTCGGCATCCTCGCCAGCGACCCGCTCGGCACCGGCGCGGACCTGCTCGGCACGGCCGGGCGGACGATCGACTACACGGTGGTCGGCACGACGACGATCGCGCTGGTGCAGCTCGGCGGGATCGTGCTCGGGCACCTCGTCGCGGCGGCGAGCGCCCACGACCAGGCATACCGGCTGTTCCCGCGCCGAGTGGCGCTGCGCACGCAGTACCCGATGCTCGCGGCGATGGTGACGCTGACGATCGGGGCCGTCGGCCTGGTGTTCGCCGCCTGACGACTCACCAGGTGAGCTCGGCGCAACCGGCGTGCGAGTTGGGCGGCTCGACCTGGACGGTGAAGTGCGCCAGCCCGTGGCGCGCGGTGAGCAGTCGCTGGGCGGCGGAGAGCACGGTGCCGGGGTCGCAGTCCCCGTCCACGGTGAGGTGGGCCGAACCGACCTCCATCCCGGAGGTCAGCGTCCAGACGTGCACGTCGTGCACGTCGAGCACCCCGTCGAGCGCGGCGAGGTCGGTACGGACGACGCCGACGTCCACGTGCGCGGGGGCGGCCTGCACCAGGATCCGCACCGCCCGCCGGGCCAGCGACCACGTCCGCGGCAGCACGAACAGCCCGATCGCGATGGCGACCAGCGGGTCCGCGTGGCGCCAGCCGAACAGCACCGTCACCGCGCCGGCGGCCAGCACGCCGACCGAGCCGAGGGTGTCGGCGAGCACCTCCAGATAGGCCCCGCGCAGGTTGAGGCTCTCCTTGGCGCCGGGTCGGAGCAGGGCGAACACCACGAGGTTCGCCGCCAGCCCGGCGGTGGCGGTGAGCATCAGCGCCACGCCGGGCACCTCGGGCGGGTCGGCGAAGCGCCGCCCGGCCTCGACGACCACCCAGCCCGCGACGCCGAACAGCAGCACCGCGTTGGCCAGCGCCGCGAGCACCTCGGCCCGGTAGAGGCCGAAGGTCCGGTGGTCGGAGACGGCCGAGCGGCGGGCCGCGGTGATGGCGGCCAGCGCCATGCCGACCCCGAGGACGTCGGTGAACATGTGCCCGGCGTCGGCGAGCAGGGCCAGCGACGACGTCGCCAGCCCGACGACGAGCTCGACGACGAGGAACACGGCCAGGACGCCGAACGAGATCGCCAGCCTGCGCACGTGCCGGCCCGACGCGCTGCCCGCGGCGACGTCGGTCCCGTGCCCGTGTCCGGCTCCCACGGCGCCAATATATGCACAACAACGCATGAGTTCAATCGGGGCGCCGCCCGGCCCGTGGCGATCGGGTCAGGCGAGGAGCTTGTACATCCGGATCGTCGAGCCGGCGCCGGACCAGTGCACCCGCACGAGATCGCAGAGCAGGTTCACCAGGAACAGGCCGCGCCCGCGGCCGTCGAAGGGCTCGGGTGCGCGGCGCCCGGCGAGCGGGTCGGTCACCCGGCCGCCGTCCTGCACCTCGCAGACCAGGTGCCCGTCCGCGATCCACACCGACAGCAGCCCCCGCCCGCCCGCGTGCACGAGCGTGTTCGTCACCGCCTCGTGCACCGCGCGGCGCAGCTCCGAGATGCGCTCGGCCGCCATCCCCTCGCGGACGGCCCGCTCGTGCACGAACCGCCGCGCGTCCCGCGCGCCGGTCGCGACGACCATGACGTCGACGTCGCACTCCGGCCCCGGGTAGGGCAGCGGCCGGTCGACGGTCGCGACGACCTGCAGCGGGTCCCGGTACTCCGGGCTCGCCACGCGGTGCGTGCCGTGCACGAGCACCGGGTGCGTGCGCGTCGAGTCGATCACCGCGGTCGGTTGCAGCCGCCGGGTGTCGTACGGGCACAGGATCGTGCCCGCCCGGCCCGCGAACGCGACGTTGATCAGGGCCTCGTGCTGCACGCAGGCTACGTACTCGGTGGCGGAGCGTCCCGCCCAGATCGGCTCGCCGATTACGCGCACCCGGCGCCCGGGGTGCTCGTCGGCGAACGCGGTGAGCACGGACCCGATGATCCGTCCGGGGTTGCGGCCGGCCTGCGCCATGTCGACGAGCCGGATCCGCGCGGCGTCGCAGCCCAGGGCGTCGCGCAGCAGGTCGAGGTTCGGGCCGGGGACGGCGACGAGCACGGGCTCGCCCGCCGCGAGCCCGTCGACCACGAAGGGCACCGTTGCGGCGAGGTAGTCGGCAGCTCCGGTGTAGAGCAACGCCTCGTGGACGAACGGGTCGCCGGCGGTATCGGGCACGGCCACCTTCCTCAGCGCTGGACCGTCCCTGGACGGTACCCCCGAACCTACCCGATCGGACAGGTCCGCCACCCGTACCCGAGAGATCTACCGGCGTCGTCACGACCCGGAGCCCTCGACGACGAGGACGACGGCCACCGCGGTTCGCCTCCTGACCAGGGCCGGCGGACGCACTCGTCCCGAGGGACGCGAAGCGACGACCTACCGTGCCCGGGATGGAGCGGCCACCATGTCGTCGTGGTGGACGACCTCCGGACGTCGGGCCGACGGGCTCATCGTTCCCGTGCATGGCGGCGGGCCGCCGAGGCGCTTCATGCCGCGGACTCGACCGAGCGGCTCGACCCCGAGGACCTCACGATGCTGGCCGAGGCCGCGTTCCTCAGCGGTGACGCCACCGGCTGCGTCCAGGCGTACCAGCGGGCGTTCGCCGCGAGCGCGGCAAGCGGCGCATCCCGTGCTGCGGCCCGCAGCGCCGTATGGATCGGCCTGACACTGGCGACGAAGGGGGCACAGGCGGCCGCGGGGGGTTGGCTCGGTCGGGCCGCGCGCGTGCTCGACGACTCCGGCGAGTCCGACTGCGCCGAGCGCGGGTTGCTGCTCATGCCCGCGGCCCGTGCCCACTTCGCGGCGCGCCGCTACGGCGACGCCCTCGAGGTGGCGCGGACCGCCGAGGAGATCGGCAGGCGCCATGGTGAGGTCGACCTCGTCGCCTTCGCCCAGCACAGCCAGGGTCGCGCGCTGCTGCGCCTGGAACGGCTCGACGAGGCGCTGGCCGTGCTCGACCAGGTCTTCGTCGGGGTGTTCCCGGCCGGGCTGCAGTCGGGGATGCTCACCGGGCTCGTGGCCTGCAGCGTGGTGGACGGGTGCCAGCAGGTCGGCGCCTACGATCGGGCGTCGGAGTGGACGGCCGCCCTGTCGGCCTGGTGTGACGAGCAGCCGGAGCTGGTGCAGTTCAGCGCGGAATGCCTGGTCCATCGGGCGGAGGTGCTCCTGCGTCACGGGTACTGGCACGGCTCGCTCGTCGAGGCGCGGGGGGCTGCGCGCTGCGCCGAGCGCGACGGCGTCGCCGCGATGGCGGCGGCGTCGGCGTACGGGCGGGGCGAGGCGCTGCGGATGCTCGGCCGGATCGAGGACGCCGAGCGCGCCTACCTGGACGCGCAGCAGCGCGGCCACGACCCGATGCCCGGCCTCGCGCGGCTGCGCCTGCAGCAGCAGCGGGGCCCGGCTGCGCTTTCGGCCGTTCGCCGTGCCCTGGCGATGACCGACGACCCGCTGCACCGCGCACGCCTCCTGCCGGCCGCCGTCGACGTCCTGATCGCCACCGACGGGTCCGCCGCGGCCGCCGACGCGGCGGCCGAGCTGACCGAACTCGCGTCGCGCTGGCCGACCACCGGACTGCGGGCCGCGGCCCTGCACGCCACCGGGGCCGTCGCCCTCGCCGGGGGTTCCGCCGCCGCGGCCGCGAGCGCACTGCGGGACGCCTGGGACTGCTGGACGGCCCAGCAGGCGCCCTACGAAGCCGCGCAGGCCAGGCTGCTGCTCGCGCGGGCATGCACGGTGCTGGGCGACGACGAGGCGGCGGCCGCGCACGGCGAGGCGGCGAGGCGGGCGGTGGCGGCGCTGCGGAACGCGGTCCCGTCGGCACCCGAGCCGGAGCCCGCACGGTCGTTCGGATTGAGCGCGCGCGAGAGGCAGGTGCTCGGCCTTGTCGCCGCCGGTCTCACCAACCGCGCCGTCGCGGAGCGGCTCGTCCTCAGCGAGCGCACGGTGGACCGCCACGTGAGCAACATCCTCGGCAAGCTCGGCGTGCCCACCCGTACCGCTGCGACCGCCTTCGCGTTCCAGCAGGGCCTGGCCTGAGCTGGGCACATCCACCCAGCGGCCCGTTCCGCGGATGGGTGGTTGCGCCGAAGCGCCCAGCCGGCTGCCGTTCCTACCTTTGCCCTGCTGCCGGTGGCAGCCGACCAGGGGAGGACACATGGACACCCGACAGATCACCACGCCGCCGCCCGACATCGGTGACCTGCGCGCCCGCCTGCACGGCATGTGGGCCGCGGTGGCCCCGGCGTGGGGCGAGCACGCGGAGTACGTCGACGCCCGTCGCGCGAGGGTCACGGATCGGATGCTCGATCTGACAACGCCCCGGCGGGGCGAGCGGGTGCTCGAACTGGCGTGCGGGCCGGGTGGACTGGGGCTGGCCGCGGCGGCACGGGTCGCGCCGGACGGCGAGGTCGTCCAGTCCGATGTGGTCGCCGAGATGACCGCGATCGCGGCGGCGCGGGCTCGCACCCTCGACCTCACCAATGTGCGCACCCGCGTACTGGACCTCGAGCGCATCGCCGAACCAGACCGCTCCTACGACGTCGTGCTCTGTTCCGAGGGACTCATGTTCGTCCCGGAGCCGGTGGTCGCGGCCCGTGAGATCCGGCGGGTCCTTCGGCCCGGCGGCAGGGTCGCCCTGACCGTCTGGGGCCCACGCGCGTGCAACCCGTGGCTCGGAGTCGTGTTCGACGCGGTGGGCGCGCAGATCGGCAGGCCGGTGCCGCCTCCCGGGGTACCCGGCCCGTTCTCCCTCGCCGATCGAGACGCACTGGTCGGGCTGCTGCGCGATGCCGACCTGGTCGACGTCGAGGTCGAGGAGCTCGACGTCCCGCTGCGCGCGACCGGCTTCGAGGAATGGTGGACGCGAACGTCCGCCCTCGCCGGGCCCCTCGCGGCGATCCTCGCCGCCCTGTCCGAGGACGCGCTGCAGGCCATCCACGCCCGCCTGCGCACCGCGGTCGCCTCCTACCGGACGCCTACCGGGCTGGTACTGCCCGGCGTCACGCTGCTCGCATCGGCCCGCCGCGCTCCGGTGCCGTCGTGAAGACCAAAGCCGCGGTGGCGGTGGTGACGCTGGCCGTCGCCGTCCCGGCGTTCGCCCTGACCCCTACCCTGTTCCCACCGTCTCCGCACATGGCGCCGCAGCCTTCGCAGGTGCCGCTGTTCGCCGTGCTGGGCGGGATCAACGCGCTGGCCCTCGGTCTGGGGGTCGCCTTCCTGGCGTTCGGCCTGCCGACGGTCCGCCGTCTCGTCCCGTCCGCGGCGGGACGGGCGGTCGCGGCGTACCTCGCGATCGCGTGGCTGTTGATGTCCTGGTACCCGCACGGCGGCCTGCACGCCAGCTACGGCATGGACACCGGCCCGTTGCTCTGGATCGAGTACGGCTTCCACGTGCCGCTCGTCGTCGCGCCACTGGTGCTGATCTGGGCGCTCCCCAGCGCCGCGTCGAGCGACCTGGTGGCAACGAGGAGCACGTCGCCGCCGGGCGAGCCCGTGGGTGCCTGACAGGTGCCGCTGGGGCGTCCATCGGGTAGCCCGCGCTTGCTCCGGCACGGCCTTCGACACGACGGAGGGAACTGGTCGGACGACTCGCGATGAGCCTCCGACCAGGGCCTTCGTGCTGTCGGGGTGACAGGATTTGAACCTGCGACCTCTTCGTCCCGAACGAAGCGCGCTACCAAGCTGCGCCACACCCCGATGGCCACCACGTCCGCGGCAGCCGTCGGCGAGTCTAGCCGACCTCCGCCGGCGCCTCCGCAGGGGTCGCGCGATGGCCGTTCCCGGCGACGGCGCGGGGCACCAGGGTCAGCAGGCTCGCCTCCGGCGGGCAGGCGAACCGCACCGGCGTGTACGGCGAGGTGCCCAGCCCGGCCGACACGTGCAGCCACATGTGCTCGCCCCAGCGGGAGACCCCCCGGGCGCGCGAGCGGTCGATGCCGCAGTTCGTGACGAGGGCGCCGACGCCCGGGACCCGCAGCTGCCCGCCGTGGGTGTGCCCGGCGAGGACGAGGTCGTAGCCGTCGGCGGCGAACCCGTCGAGCACCCGGGGCTCGGGGGAGTGCACGAGACCCAGCCGCAGCACCGCCCGCTCGTCGGGGCGCCCGGCCACGGCCGGGTAGCGGTCGAGGTCGATGTGCGGGTCGTCCACCCCCGCGACGGCGACGCGCGCGCCGTCGACGTCGAGGCCGAGCCGGGCGTGCGTCGCGTCGTGCCAGCCCCGCTCGAGCATCGCCGCGCGCAGGTCGCGCCACGGCAGCTTCGCGCCGAACACCCGGTGCGTGCCGCGCTGGAGGTAGCGGGCCGGGTTCTTCGGCGTCGGGCCGTAGTAGTCGTTGCTGCCGAACACGAACAGCCCCGGGCGGTCCAGCAGCGGGCCCAACGCGGCCAGCACGGTCGGGACGGCGCGGGGATGGGCGAGGTTGTCGCCGGTGTTCACGACGAGGTCCGGCTCCAGCTCGGCCAGCCGCGCCACCCACCGCTGCTTGCTGCGCTGCCCCGGCGTCATGTGCAGGTCCGACACGTGCAGCACCCGCAGCGGCCGCGTCCCCGGCACCAGCACCGGCAGCGTCGCCGCGCGCAGTGTCCACCAGCGCCGCTCGAGCACCGCCGCGTAACCGAGCGCCGCCGCCCCCGTCGCGGCTCCGCCCAGGACCGTCCGCGCGAAACCCCTCACCGTCCCAGGGTACGTCTGGGCTAGCGTTACCGACCGTGAGCACCCTCAAGGAGCAGCTGCGCGCCGACCTGACCGCGGCCATGAAGGCCCGCGACGAGCTGGTCAAGGCGACCCTGCGGATGACGCTGACGGCGATCGGAAACGTCGAGGTCGCCGGCACCGAGGCCCGCCGGCTCAGTGACGACGAGGTGCTCAAGGTGATCGGCAAGGAGGCGAGGAAGCGGGCCGAGTCGGCGGAGGCGTTCGCCGCGGCGGGCCGCGCGGAGCTCGCCGCGCAGGAGCGCGCCGAGGGCGAGGTGCTCGCCCGCTACCTGCCCGCCCAGCTCGGCGACGACGAGCTGGCCGAGCTGGCCCGCGCCGCCGTCGCCGAGGTGGCCGCCGAGACCGGCGAGCAGCCCGGGCCGCGGCAGATGGGGCAGGTCATGAAGAAGGCGAACGCCGCCGCGGCCGGGCGGGCCGAGGGCGGGCGGGTGGCGGCCGCGGTCAAGGCCCTGCTGGTCGGATGAGGGCGCCGCCGCTCGCACACACCTCCGGGAGCCGGCACCCAGGCCGCAGCCCGGGTGCGGGCACACCGAGGTGTGTGCGAGCGGCGGCGCCCTCATCC
>Ga0247713_1000964_pt1 | contig 15451 bp, 6 predicted proteins | sample 21E_NmetaG_FD_189936 | JGI IMG/M metagenome (GOLD analysis project Ga0247713, IMG submission 189936) | Soil microbial communities from hillslope of Landscape Evolution Observatory, University of Arizona, Oracle, AZ, United States - 2-1-E_N | ecosystem: Engineered > Artificial ecosystem > Mesocosm... | reverse complement strand
GTGTAGGCGTCGGCGTCGGGCTGGGCGTGGGTGTGGGTGTGAAGGTCGGGGTCGGATCGGGCGTCGGCGTTGGCGTGGGAGTAGGTCTTGGATCGGGCGTAGGAGTCGGGGTGGTGGTGGGAGTCGGGTCCGGCGCGGAGGCAGGCGCCTCTCGAATCAGAATGTTATCTGCGTCCCCAACAACGACGGCCTTAGCACTGCTCGGCGAAGCTACGCCGGACAAGTTTTCGCTTATCCCTATCGCCTCCCTAGTCCACGTCTCTCCGCCGTCATCGGTTACCAGGATTGTTCCGTTGTCGCCGACTGCGATGGCGTGGTTCGCGTCTGCGAAGGCGATGTCCTTTAGGTTCGCGCCGGTACCGCTTGGCCTCGGGATCCACGTCCCACCACCGTTATTGGTCACAACGATCGTGCCGCCGCCTCCCACCGCAGCTCCGCGCTGCTGGGTCCCGAAGTCCACGGCGTCAAGATTTGTCGGCGCGGATTGAGGGGTCCAGGTAAGTCCTCCATCACGCGAGATAACGATGAGATTGGAACCGGGGCTCAGCAGGGCGAGGCCGCCGTAGGCGCGCCCGACCGCTACTGCGACATCCGGCGTAACCCATGCGACGTCGGTAAGATCACGATAGGCGCTCGCATTTCTGGGAACCCGCGGCTCCCACACCCGCCCCCCGTCCTCTGTGACCAGGATCGTGTCGACCGGCCCCACCGCGGCCCCCAGATTGGCGTTGATGAAGGACACCCCGTAGAGGTCGTAAAACGTTCTTTGAGGAGCGGTGGCTACCTGGTCGCTCCACGTTTTGCCGCCGTCGGATGTCACAAGGACGGTTCCGTATCCGCCGACGGCGAAGCCGTTGTCTTCGGTGGGGAAAGTCACGTCCCACAATTGGGATGAGGTCCAGCGCTCACCGCCGGGACGGGTGAGCTCCGTCCACGTACTCCCGCCGTCGCTCGTTGACACGATCGCGCCATTGGCTCCGACCGCGAAGCAACGGGACACGCTGGGGCACGATACCGCCCGCAGCCACAGGTTCGACCCTCCCGGTACCTGTCGCCAAACGGCGCCCGATGGTTCGGCCCGCAGCGAGACAGGGAACGCGACCAGCGCGGCTACCAGCAGAGCGGCAGAGAGAGCCCTCTTACTCTTCGATTTCACGAATCTCGGCAACACTCGTCCTCCAGCATCCATCCCGGCCCGGCCGCGCGCGCCTGCTACACATAGCGACGCATCGGTTGATCCGTACGCCCGGACCGATCGAGTGCTGGCCGCCGCAGGAGTCCTGCGGATGTCAGTTAAGTGGATGTCTTATGTCTTGGTAACGTCGGTAAAACAGCTTCGGACCGAATCTCGACTGCCGGTTCCCGACTCTCGACTGCCCGCTGTTCTGTGGACCCCCTCGCTTGCCCTTTGAACTTCTGAGTCCACCCAACACTGCGGGTCCGAACCTGTCAATACCTGGACGCTTGCTTAGCGCTTTCCCTCGGTCGTGAGGCGTCTCGGAATCAACGGTGGTTAAACCTGTGCCGGATCGGTCTTCCCAAGAGCATCCGCGAACTCTGCCGCAGTGAGTGTTTCTTTCTCGAGCAGTAGTTGCGCCACCTTTTCCAAATAACGCTTCGACCGGCGGAGAATGCTCCGGGCACGATCATGGGCCTCCTCCACGAGGCTGTCTATCTCCTGGTCGATTCGGCCCGCGGTCCCGTCAGAGTACGGACGCAGCGAACCATTGATGCCCGCGCCGTTGCCGGCGGAGACACTCGCGGAGTAGACCCGCGCGCCCATGGCCTTGCTCATCCCAAGCTCGCACACCATCATGCGCGCGACGCGCGTTACGCGTACCAAATCGTCGGCCGCTCCGGAGCCCGGCTCTCCGAAGATCAGCTCCTCCGCAATCCGACCACCCAAAGCAATTGCCATATTGTCGAGGAGCTGCGAGCGCGAGTGGATGACTCGGTCGTCGGACTCACCGTAGCGGACCGATCCAAGGGATTGCCCGCGCGGAATGATCGAGATCTTGTGCGGAACCTGCTTTTGGTCGACCTGCCACGCGACCAGCGCGTGCCCCGCTTCGTGGTAGGCGACCACGCGCCGCTCGTCCGGGTCGAGAACGTGGGCGCGCGAGATGCCCATACTCACGCGCTCTAGCGATTCATCAATCAGAGCCGCAGATACATCACGTTGTCTGCGCCGCGCCGCCAGCAATGCAGCCTCGTTCATGACGTTGGCGAGATCGGCACCCGATAAACCCTGGGTTAGGCCTGCAACCACATCGAGGTCGACATCGGGGCCCAAAGGCTTGCCGGCCGCGTGCACCTCCAGAATCGCGCGGCGCCCGGCACGGTCGGGAAGACCCAACGTGATCGTGCGATCGAAGCGTCCGGGGCGGACCAAAGCAGGATCGAGAATCTCGGGCCGGTTGCTAGCGGCCATCACGATGACGCCGGTTCGATTCCCGAACCCGTCAAGCTCAATCAGAATCTGGTTGAGCGTCTGCTCTGTTTCCCGGTGGCCGCTCAACGATACCTGCCGCTCGGCACCGATGGCGTCGATCTCGTCGATAAAAATGATCGCCGGAGCAACGGCCCGCGCCTGAGCAAAGAGGTCACGCACTCGACCGGCCCCCTCTCCGACAAACACCTCGGTGAATTCGGACGCGGCGACCGAGAAGAATGCTGAATTGGATTCCGTTGCCACGGCCCGCGCCAACAAAGTCTTCCCGCATCCGGGAGGGCCGACCAGCAGATAGCCGCGGGGGGTGCGTGCTCCAAGGCTTACGAAGCGATCTGGATCGTCGAGATAATCCCTCACCTCGGCAAGCTCTTCAATCGCCTCCTCCACTCCCGCGACATCGTCAAACGTCACGCGGTCCTCCGTCGTGGACTGGCTGCCCATCGTCCGATCTCGCATGGAAAGGCGGCGCTGGCGCTCGGGCGCCTCAAGAATCCGTACGAGGGCTCGATCTACCTCGGTTTTGGAGATCATCGTCTTTCCTGCTCGTGCCGCGAGAAGAGCAGCCTCGTTTATGACGCTCGCGAGATCTGCACCAGTCATGCCAACGGCACGCTTGGCGATATCGTCGAGATCGACATCTTGTGCGAGCGGCTTCTCCCGCGCGTGGACCGCGAGGATTGCGCGGCGTCCCGCCTCATCAGGACGTTCGAGACCGACGTTCCGGTCGAACCGGCCCGGACGAAGCAGTGCCGGGTCGAGGATGTCCGGACGGTTGGTAGCTCCGATCACAATGATTCCTTGGCTCGGCGAAAAGCCATCCATCTCGGCAAGAATTTGATTGAGCGCCTGCTCCTGCTCCTCGCGGGTGCCGGTAGCGGCCTGTGATGCTCCTCCGGCGCGCCGCCGACCGATCGAGTCGAGCTCGTCGATGAAGATGATGGCGGGGGCGTTCTCTCTTGCCTGCTTGAACAGATCGCGCACACGCGACGCCCCGACACCGACGAACAGTTCGACGAAGTCGGATCCGGAGATCGAATAGAAGGATGCACCCGCCTCGCCCGCCAGTGCCCGGGCGAGCAACGTCTTGCCGCAACCGGGCGGGCCGTAAAGAAGGAGCCCCTTAGGGATCTGAGCGCCGACCTGCGTGAACCGCTCCGGGTTTGAGAGGAACATCGCGATTTCTTTCACCTCTGTTACAGCTGCATCCTGTCCGGCCACGTCTGTAAAGCGGGCCGTCGCTTCCTCGGGTTCGATCCGCTGGGCCCCGCTGCCGATGCTGAAAAGCCCCGTTCCCCGTTGCCACGACAAGATGAAATATCCGAACACCAGCACGAGCATCAGGGCCGGAATCGCGACGAGCAGCGGGCCAATGGCGAGCTTTGCATTCTGCTGATCGATTGTGGTTGGGATGCGGTTGTCGAGGAGAAGGTCGATGAGCCGCTCCTGACTACCGGCTACCTTCAGGTACGGGGCAAAATACGTCGCCTTCGATCCGTCGTCCCGGAGATACTTCCCGACCACGTAGGCATCGAAGTTGAGGATCCTGGCAGTCGAGATGCGATCCGTTTCGGCTAGATCGACAACCGTGTCGAATCTAAGTCTGTCGCCCGACACGTGGGGCCTTTGTGCCTCCAAGGCCTGCAGGTAGCCGGCCATGAGGAGGATCATCAAAAGGATCACCCACAGACCCAGCCTGCTCTTCTTTTCTTTCTTGAAGCCCTTACGTCGTTTTGGTTTGTCGGCCATCCGGCACAAGCTACAACAGTCTGGCTAAGACAGATAGGCTCGAACACGAGGAACGTTCCCATTCGCCAGCAGCCGTACACTGCCGAACCGATGACACTCCAGCAGCCGACCCAAGGCACCTCGGCAAATTCTCGAAGGCTTCCGCAAAGGAGGAATCAGGTCATGCGGAGCGGAGTGATCGTCGCCGTATTGACCTGTATCGCCCTGGGTCATGGCGCTGCCCCCGCGGCGCAGTCGAATACGGTCGAGGTCGTTCGCTTCCCCTTCCCTCAGGACGATGGCTCGCTGACGCCGTACACCTTCGAAGTCGGCTATCCCCTGATGACCCTCGTCTACGACACCGTGATGTGGCGCGACGCGGACGGGACTCCCCAACCATGGCTGGCGACATCGGTGAAGGCCGATCCAACCCATACAGAGATCACCATTCGCCTGCGTCGCGGAATCAGGTGGCACGACGGGATCCCGCTGACGGCTTCTGACGTCGCGTTCAGTTTCGACTTCATGTCGCGGCGCCACCATCCCCGGTTTACTCCACAACTGTCCGATATCGAGGAAGTCAAGGTTCGAGATTCTCGAACCGCGGTGATAACGCTGAGCCGCCCTTCTGCGGGATTCTTCGACCAACCCCTTTCGGACGTTCCGATCTTGCCGCAGCATCTGTGGGACGACCTTCCCAAGACGGCAAGCGCACCTCCGGGTCTGCCGATCGGCTCCGGTCCGTACTTGCTGGACGATTACCAACCGGATCAGTTCTACCGATTCGAGGCGAATGATGAATACTTTCGCGGTCCGCCTGCGGTCAAGGCAATTCAGGTGCCGATCATCAACGACCAGGCACAGGCTTTCAATGCACTGTCGAGACGACGAGTGGACATGATGCCCGTGAGCCCGCCTTCAAGGTACGCCAAGGAATTGAATGAACTATCGATAAGCGTCAAACGCGGTCCCTCATACCTGGGCACGGCCTTGATGTTCAACGTCCGACGCCCACCATTCGATTCGCGCGCGGCCCGCAGAGCCGTGAGCGCCGCCTTGGATCTTGATCGGATGGTCGACGCGGTGAACGAAGCCGTAGCGGCCGAGACGGGGTATTTGCATCCTGAGTCGGAGTGGGCATCGAAGAAGCCGCTGCACAAGTTCGATCTCGACACCGCCAAGGCCACGCTCGAGCGGCTCGATCTCCCGACCATCAAGATCCTCACCCCCAACAACGACCCGATCAGGACGGAGGCTGGTGAACAGGTCGTTCTCGCGCTCCGAAGGGCGGGGACAGAGGCAGAGATAGTTGAGGTCCCACGGGAAGAACTTGGGGAAGCCGTCGGCGAGGATGCTCCCGACGACTTCGAACCTACGTTTCAGGCGGCTATATGGGGAATTCCCCCGCTGATCTCCTATGACCCTAGCTTCATACTCAGGCTGTTCGGATCGGATCCGGCCGAGGCCCCCATCAACTATTCGGGTTATGTGGGCAACCAGTTCGAGCGTGTGGCGACGCGCATGGAAACAACCACCGACCCAACTCTCCGTAAGCGTCTCGTAATCGAAACTCAAAAGATCCTGGCAAACGAGGTCCCGGCCGTCCCTCTGTTCTTTTCGAACGGAGCCTTTGCATTCCGACGCTCTATCTACGACGGCTGGGTGTTCGTCAAGGGAACCGGAATCCTCGACAAGCTCTCGTTCTTGGAGGGCGCGGAACGGCCGACAACCCCTACAACGCCCGACGGAAGTCGCAATGAACCCGTTTCGGCACCCGAGTCGTCCGCTCGGGGGCCGGGGCTGCTGCAACTCCTGTCGCTCGGCCTGGTGGCGGCGGTTCTGTTGGTCGGAGCATTCGAGATCGTGCGCCGTCTCAGATGATCGATCAGCGCCTCACCCGGCTTGCGCGACCGCCCTCTTGATGTAGGCCCGCGTTCGTCGATCCAGTTCCTCAGGGCTGATGTCGTAATGGATCCCCAGCAGCCGGCGTGTCCGGTCGGCGCGAACTTGTCGGATAGCGGCTCCCCTCATCGCTCCGCCCGGTCGAAAATTCGTAAACCCTCTGTAGAACTTCCAGAACCTCCGAGTTCCATAGGTCTCCGTCAGGTAGGAGACCGCGGCGTTGACGTAAGGATAAAGTGCGCCATCCAGGGAGCCGTCCCCGCTGAACTCAGCGAACTCCATGCGGTTGAAAACCCCTTCTTCGGTGCCGGCCTTCCAAGCCACGAGCCGGCGTTCGCCGGACAGGAACATCGCCCCGCCCTCCTTGACCCAACTCGGCGTGGTAAAGCGATCGTAGCGACTGAGGGCGAGGTGCCCGAGTTCGTGCTGAAAAACCTGTCTCGGCATTACCTCCTGGTGTTCGTGCGGGACAAGGCCCAACGAGAAGACCTCTCCCATATTGACGATCATTTCCCGGTTCTCGGGATGGTCTGTGAGACCGCCCCGGGGATTGTATTGCCTGTAGGCGATCGCGACGGCTCCGGCCCCCGGACTCCCCGTGAATTCTCCAAACTCCTGCCCGTCTCTTGCAAGCACCATCAGGTGGACGTCGTCCAGCGGCAAGGTGACTTTCGGGAGCAGCTCCTTCCGGGCTCGTTCGGCCATTTTCAGGATTTTTTCTATATCGCGAAGACCCGGTCGGAAGAGTGCAAGAAAGTGCGGAGAACGAGCTGTCTCGATCGGCCCCGTCGCCCACGGGGGCACAATCGGGAAATCGCGGGCGTCGATCTCGGCGTCGCTGATGCGCCACTCCGCACCCTGTCGGCGGACCTTGTAGATGATTCGGAAGCGGAAAACGTTGTCGTCAGGCAGCGGTTTGTGCAGGTATGTGAAATCCACCCGCACTCGATCCAACTCGGGCTTCCTGGGGTGAACGAACCCCTGCTGGATAACCACCTCGATGGTACCCAGCTTGGCTTTGATTGCTCCACGCGCGATCGTTTTTTCCACGTCTAGAGCGTCGCGTCCCACGGGCTTCAAATACCGAGCGACGGCGCCTTTCTCCAGATCGGAAGATCTCTCCGAAAGCAGCTTCTGGACCATCGTTTGCGACGATTCGCCACCGCGGCCGGTATCCCGCTCGGATTGGCAGCCCGCAGCAACCAGAACGGCCGTCGCCGCCGCAACAATTCTCATGACCATCTTTCCGCCGGCAAAACGATGCGTCCGTGAATCGAATACTCCCATCGGAACAGTCTTGCTGCGACGCGACCGATAGGTCAAACTTTTCTGGTAGCGGGCGAGAAGCGATGTCCGGCGGAATGATGGTGGACGACAAAGTGGGTCCGGGAGTGCGCAGCTGAGTCGAAGGCCGAGGCTTCGTCCCGTGGAGGGAGTGACCCTCTTCACGGTGCGTGGCATCTCGATCGAGGCCCACTGGACGTGGGTCCCCAGCGTGGCGTTCCTATACAACGCCTTCGCCAATTACTACTTTCCGCGCCGACTCGCCGGCATCGGCACGGTCGACAGCATGCTGTTGGGGGCGATTGCGACTTGCATCTTTTTCATCTCGCTCGTCTTACACGAGCTCGGTCATTCCCTCCAAGCGCGCCGGGATGGAAGGAAGGTCCATAAGATCACGATCTTCTTCTTCGGCGGCGTCGCGTGGATCGAAGGACGCGGCGACCCGGCTTCAGAGGCCAGGATCACCGCCGCGGGTCCGCTGGTTTCCCTGTTGCTCGCGGTCGGGTTCGGCCTCGCCGCGAGCGTTGCTGCTGTCGGGCTGTCCGATCAAATAGTCGTGTTGTTGCGGCTCATGGCTCTCGTCAACCTCGTTCTCCTGCTCTTCAATCTCCTTCCGATTTATCCACTCGACGGTGGGCGGCTCCTGCATGAGGGCTTGTGGTATCTGAGAAATGACTTCTACTCGGCCATAAGAATTGCGCTGCGGACCTCTACCGTAGGCGTCGTCCTGCTCATCGGGATGGGAACGTTGATTATCGCAACGGGTTGGGTACCACGTGCCGTGCTGTTCCTGAGACCCAGGAACCTGACCTACGCATCAAGCTTCTTCGTGGGAGTGCAATTCATCGTGATGGGCTTGGTCCTGCGGCGGGCGACCTCGATGGAGAGGGAGATACTTGACGCACATGAACAGTGGTGGAGCCATCAAACGTCGCCGGAGCTGGCCGAAGTGCGAATCGCACGCGGACAAATAAAAAGAACCCGCTCGAGTTCTCCCCAAATACGCGATCTCTTGCTCCCGGCCGGGGTCGACGCCTCCCCGGACACGACCGCTGATGGGTTCCTCGACGAGCTCGCTCGCGGCCGCGGCTACTCGACGGTGCCGTACCCCGTCGTAGACGGCGATGCCATCGTCGGGCTCGTGTGCCATGCTCTGGCCGCCCAAATCCCCCAGGAGCAACGTGCGACGACGCCGCTGCGAGACGTCATGCTGATCAAGGAGCAGGCGGTACCGCTATCGCCGGACACGCCCCTGAGAACGGCTTTCACGGCCCTGCAGCGAGGTGGAGGGCGCGGCGTCGTGCTCGAGACGGGAAACGATGGAGAGCAGATGGTCGTGGGAATAGTGCTCCTCGCCGATGTAGCCGAGGCGCTCGCGGAGGGGCCGGACCGGCTTCCGCGCCGCTAGATTCCCGCCGGCCAACCAAAGCGATCTCGAGACGAGCTCGACCTCGCAGCAGGAGATCGCGGCGGTTTTGGCTAAATATGTCGGAGGAAAACGCCGAAGCCAACTGTGGGCAAAAAAGCGGAAACGTCTAGCCGAAACATGCACTTTCGTAGTAATAGATGAAACCGCAGCAGAGTCAGTTTTCGCTGCCGATCGGATCGAACGGGGGGTGACCCCGACATCGAACGGGGGATCCCTTGAGGAAGCCAGCATCCATCGTCAAACGCCCCGCCACGCGCGGGAACCAGTCAGTAGCATATCAAGCATCGTCCATCGGGAGGCCGCGCCCGGTCCCCCTGATGGCGACTTTGATCGCGTCCTTCGTGCTGGCTCAGACGTTCGTATTTTTGGCTCCCGCTCGGGCCGCCACCGAGTTGGAGGCGTGGGGCCAGCGCACAGCCCCCGGCGCCGTTACGCTTCATGCGGTCACGGCGCCCGACGAAAATAAGGCTTATGCCGTCGGTGACACCGGGACGATCCTCGCCACGACCGACGGGGGGGCCAACTGGAGCGCCCAAACCAGCGGAACCACTCAAAGCCTCCGCGGAATCACCTTCGTCGACCCCAACAACGGGTGGGCCGTGGGCTATGGAGGCACCGTCCTCACGACGAGCAACGGCGGCGGTACCTGGACCGTTCAATCGACCCCCACAGCACAGGCCCAATTTCGATCGGTGTCGTTCACGGCGGGGGGAAGCTGCGGACGGCCGGCCTGCTACGGACACGTGGTCGGCTGGCAGACCTACGGCCTCGGCACGGTAGGCGTCATACTGGCCACCACCGACGGCGGATCCACATGGCAGATACAGAACGCCGCCGCGGTCATGCCTCCTCTCAACTCGGTGTCATTCGTCAACAAAGACCGGGGCTGGGCGGTGTCGAACGAAGGGCACGTCCTCACCACCACCGACGCCGGAGCGAACTGGACGAGCAGCAAGCCGTCGCCCTCGAGCCTCTTTGGCGTCTCGTTCACCGACCCGAACAATGGGTGGGCCGCCGGCAGCAACATAGTGCTCAGGACGACGAACGGCGGTACTACGTGGGAGGACCAAACCTCGAAGGTCCCTGAGGGCTCGTCCACCCAGTTCGTCTCGGTTTCGGCAAGCAAGGACCCGTCGTGCCCTTCGCAGGTCCCGGCGTGCATCGTCTATCTCGCGGGCGGGGGAGGCAAGATTGTCGCCACGCGCGACGGCGAGGGATGGGCGCGCCAATACCTGTGCGCCTCGCTTAGCGACTCGTGCGGAGCCGGCTCCTCCGATCTCATCTCCAACAAGAGCGTCAACGGGATCGCCCGCGTCGGCGGCTCCAACTGCCCGCCGAGCCGCCCGGTATGTAACGGCTTTGCCGTGGGAGCCCCGGGCACCGGGGCCTCAGCAAAAACCCTGGTCGCGACCAACATCTATTTCGAAGCGCCTCCGCCGTTCACGGTGACGGACATCTCACCCGGCAGAGGATGCGAAATGCCGTATGGGGGGGTCAGCGGGACGCGGGTGAAGATAACCGGTACGAACTTGCGCGGAGCGGAGATCCGTTTCGGCAGTGCCGTGGCGACCAGTGTCACCGCCTCGGACACGGAGCGGATCGTCTCGGTGCCCCAGAACACCGGGGGGCTGATAGGGCAGGACATCGGCCTATACATCTCTGGAGGCGGTGTTGGCGTCAGGAAAGGCTTCGTTTTAACGGGCACGAGGTTCGACGGCCAATGCCTCACGGTCGACGTTCCCAGCGGCGTGCCGGGAGACGTGATCAACCTCGTTGCAACTAACGGCACCTCCTGGGGTTCGTCACCGTCCGTGATCTTCCTCGGTTCACCCGGCTCCGAGGACGACCAATCGGCTCAATTCACGCCGGAGACGGCCGGCGTGACCAATGGCAGGGCATTCACCGCCACCGTTCCGCAGGGCGCCAAATCCGGCCCGATAGAGGTGCGAGGAAGCGGCGGAGCGGTCGCCACGCATGAAGATTTCATCGTGCTGGATCCGGGGGACGTACCGCCGCCGACGATCTCTTCTTTCACCCCGGTCGAGGGCACGCCGGGGACGGAGGTGACGATCACCGGAACCAACTTCCGCGCGGCTATCGTGGAATTCGCCGGGGCCGCCGCCGTATTCCCCAAAACCCCGGTGAGGTCGCCCTTCACCACCGTGAAGGTGGACGTGCCGCTCGGAGCCGCGACCGGTCCGATCACGATCGAGGCTACCGGCGGCCGCACCACCAGCTCGCAGCTGTTTACCGCCCGCCCCGCTCCTCCCCCCGAGATCACCTCGTTCTCGCCGCAGCAGGGGGGAGTTGGATCGAGCGTGACGATATTCGGCAAGAACCTTTTGGGAGCGGCGGTTCGCTTCAACGAGAAACCGGCAGAAGTCCTGAGAACGACGGCCACATCGGTCACAGCGGAAGTTCCCGCCGGTGCAACCAGCGGTCCGATCAGGGTCACCACCCCAAGCGGCACCGTCACCAGCGCCACGGGCTTCCTTGTCTTCAGGCCGCCCGGCACCCCCGCGCCCGTCACGGCCGAAATCATTGATTCGACGCACGTGCTCCTCGAGTGGAAGGCTGCGGCGGAAGATGGGGACGTGGGGCCTCCGGCGCAGCGTTACCAGCTCCGCCATGCGCCGTTCCCGATCGATTCGAGCAACTTCGACTCCGCGGGCGTAACGAAGTTGTGCGACGCAGGCGACTGTTCGCTGAACTTCAAGGGGTCCTCGGTCGGCGATGCCGTGAACTACGTGATATCGGATTTGAAGCCGGCCACCGACTACCACTTTGCCGTCCGGGCGTTAGACACGGAGGGCGAGGTAGGCCCAATCGCAACCGCGGGGCCGATCAAACTGCCGCCCGGCGTCGGCGGCACGAAAACGACCGGCGAGCCCAGCGTCGCGCGAACGAGACACACCGCCACGTTGTTGCCGAACGGCAACGTGCTGGTGGCGGGCGGATTTGTCGATGGCGCGCCGAGCCCTACCGCCGAGCTGTACAACCCTCGCACCGGTGAATGGACCCCCACCGCTCCGATGTCGAATCCGCGCGCCTCACATTCGGCAACGCTGCTCTCCGATGGCTCGGTCCTCATGATCGGCGGGCAAGGAGGCGCGCGCTCGGTCGAATCCTTTAAAGACGGCGCGTGGACCACGTGGCCGATCACACCCCGCGAGATGGTCAATCATGCGGCAACGCGACTTCCCGACGGCAAGATCCTGATCACGGGAGGTCACTCCAACTGCTGCACGTCGCCGTCGGCCGCGGCCGAGATATTGGATCCAGGCAAACCGAGTTCGCCATGGACGACCGTTCGCAGCATGCTCGCGGCGCGGCGCAGCCACAAAGCGACGCTGCTGACCAAGTCATGTGGCAACCATTGCGGAAAGGTGCTCGTCGCGGGCGGTGATCCGAAATCGGAGATCTACGACCCCGCACTCAACCTGTGGACATACGCGGGCGACACCAAGATCACCAGACACTTCGCAAGCGCGACGACGCTTGGCGACGGCAAGGTTCTCCTGGCGGGAGGCACCAACGTCCTGACCGGTGGAGCAACGCCGAGCGCCGAAGTCTTCGACCCGCTTCAGGCGGATCCGACCAAATCTTGGACGTCCGTCGCTCCGCTGGATGTGGGGCGTACAGATGCCGCGTCTGCAGTCCTCGCGAGCGGGAAGTTCCTGGTGGCGGGCGGCAACGGTGGTGACATTTTCGGAAGCGGAGCCTGGCGCTCGATGAGTGCGCTGCAGACGCCCCGTCCTCCCGGTTCCACGGCCACGCTTCTGTCGAGCACGAGTGACGGGTTCGCCGGCGATCCCGCGATCTGCGGGCCCAACTGCGGCAAGGTCCTTATCGTGGGCGGCACCGTCGGCGCGAGGAGCGCCGAACTCTTCTCCGAACCCCCCGTTATCTCGAGCGTCTCCCCCACGACCGGTACTCAGGGCAACAACGTCACCATCACCGGCCAGGGGTTCACGCAAGATCTCACCACCGGCCAAGCCTCCGTGCTATTCGGCAGCGTTCCGGCGAGCAACGTCGTCGTCGAGTCCTACAACAAGCTCACCGCAACGGTCCCTCCGGTTGGTGCCGCACGCCGGGTCGACGTATCCGTCAAAACTGACGGAGGTTTGGTTACACACGACCAACCCTTCACGTATCAGGGGGCACCTGGGAAGGTCTCCGAAATCGCCGCATTGCCACTTTCGGGCAAGGAGATCGAACTCACGTTCTCCGCCCCCGGTATGGTCGCGAACTCGCATCCGCCTGCTTTCGAGTTCATCGTGAAGCAGTCCTCCGCCCCGATCACAGACGAAGCGGCGTTTTCGGCCGCCCAGACGCTATCGGGTTCATCGTGCCCCGGCGGCGTCTGCAAATTCTCACCCAAGGCAGTGGGCGACAAGCTCAAGCTCGCGATCGGCGGTCTGACCCCGGGCACCAAGTACCACTACGCGGTGCGGGCACGGAACGACTCCGGTGCTCTGGGGCCGATCTCCGACGATGCCAATGCCACTACCACCACCGTCACACCCGGTCGGGTAACCGACCTGGGGGCGAAGGCGCTTTCGGGAACTCAAATCGAACTCACCTTCTCGGCACCTGGATCCGACGGCAACGAAGGACCGCCCATAACGGATTACGTCGTCCGCCAGTCGCGCTCGCCCATCGCAGATCAGCAGGGGTTCGAGGGTGCTCAGCCGCTATGCGACGGTGCCTGCACTTTCTCTCCAAAGCAGGTCGGCGACAAGATCACCCTCACCATCACCGACCTGACGCCCGGCATCACTTACCACTACGCCCTGAGACCGCGAGGTGCGTCGGGGGCGCTCGGCGAGCTGTCGAACAGCGCGAGCGCGACCACCGCAGGAGTTTCCCCGGGAGTGGTACGTGATCTTGCCGCCACGGCTCTATCGGGCAAGGAAATCCAACTCACGTTCTCGGCCCCCGGTGCCAATGGTGGCGACCCGCCGGCGGCCGGCATCTACGTCGTGAAGCAGTCGAGGACCCCGATCACCGATGAAGCGAGTTTTGACGCAGCTCGACCTCTGTGTGGTGAAACATGCACGTTCTCGCCCAGAAACGTCGGAGATCAGATCACCCTCCACGTAACCGCCTTGGTTCCCGAGACGACGTATTACTACGCCCTCAAGGCAAAAAATGAAGGAGGCGCGCTGGGCCCGATGTCCAATGAGGCCCGCGCCACGACGCTCCTTGTGACGCCCGGAGCAGTCAAGGATCTCAAGGCGTCTCCGGAAGGACGGGACAACATCCGCCTCACGTTCTCCGCGCCCGGATCCAACGGGGACGATCCGCCGGCCGCGGGTGCCTACATCGTCAAGCAGTCGCGCTCACCGATCACGAACGAGGCGGATTTCAACGCGGCGATGTCATTGTGCGATGACGCATGCATGTTCTCTCCGCGAGAGGTCGGCGATCAAATCAAGTTATTAGTGACGGGGCTCAAGTCCTCCAAGACCTACTACTACGCTATACGAGCCAGAGATGAGTCGGGATCCATAGGCCCCATGTCGAACGTCGCGAAAGCTACGACTGGATCCGACGGGATCCCTCCAGGGCGTATCAACGACCTAAAGGCGAAGCAGGTGAAGGCCCGGACGGTAAAACTGGTCTTTTCGGCTCCGGGGTCCGACGGGGCGCTGGGATCGCCGGTCCGCAAATACATAGTCAAGCAATCGACCAAACCGATCAAGAGCAATCGAGCTTGGAAGCAGGCGTTGACGCTCTGTGGCAAAACTTGCAAGTTCGTGCCCGTGGCCGTCGGCGACACGTTGACATTGAAGGTTACGCATCTGAAACCGGATACCACCTACTACTACAGGGTGGTGCCGGTGGATACGGCGGGTAACCGAGGCGAGAAGTCGAACCAGGCTCGAGTGGCGGTCCGCCGGGCGCTTCGATGACTCCTGGTTCTTGGCGTTCTGTCTTCGCTCTCGCCACGATAGCGGTCGGCGCCACCGTGGCGACAGCCGTTGCGTCCAACGACTCGGTTACCTACACGTTCGAAGAATGCTCCGAGGGCTGGGACACGGCGAAGGCTCTGAACGACGAGTCCGGGTCGATCAACCCGCCGGATCCTCTCCATCCCGTCGATCCGGGGTGGCAAAGGACGAATCCGGGGGCGAGGGGTTCGTCGTATGCGTTTCGTATCGCGCCGTACCTCGACCAGACCGATTACAACCTCGTCTCTGCACCGCACAACTTCCGTGGGGGTGCAACCAGTGTGACGTTCGACTATGTCTTCTTCAAGGAGGCACCCGATCCCTTAAGGGTCGAATGGTCGTCAGACGGGACGAATTGGACCTTGATCAAGATGCTCGGGACGAGCAACACCGGATCCCTGGCCGCTTTCCATCAAAGCCCCAACTTTCCGGACTTCACGACTGCGAAAGAAAACTTCTCCGCCCTGCCGGGCCCGCTATACATCCGGTTCCAGCTGCGTAGCGACGAAAACACCTCGGGCGGCGAGGTTGCGGTGGACAACGTGACGATCGAAGCGGCACGGCCCCTGGGGGCTTCGTGCGGTGCTAATGCAGCACCGTCGCCAACGCCAACCCCGACGCCAACCCCAACGCCTACGTTGAGCTCGACGCCGACACCGACCCCAACACCAACACCAACACCGACTCCGACCCCGAGCGCCACCC